>Ga0334898_1003008_pt1 | contig 14290 bp, 18 predicted proteins | sample GraSluR3_MG_10_FD_207228 | JGI IMG/M metagenome (GOLD analysis project Ga0334898, IMG submission 207228) | Sludge microbial communities from methane-producing bioreactor in Wageningen University, Netherlands - Granular Sludge_3_08-R3 | ecosystem: Engineered > Bioreactor > Anaerobic >... | reverse complement strand
CGATCGGCATCCTCGGGCTCTGTAGATGCAGCAAGTACCACAAAGCGATACCAGGATTGGTCCATGCGAGCTGCACCTTCTTTTTTCCAGCCAGTTCAATCGCCATCCGCACCTGTTGGGAATCCACTCCCATCGATTCGAAACCGAATACACACCAGGTACTGTCGAACCGACCTTTCACCCTGGCCTTGTAGGCCTCCTTGACCAAATCCTCGAGCGTCTGGGCATCCTGGGCCCATAACACTGTCATATTGGTATAACGGCAATCCTTGCGCATCTGGGAGAAATAGAGCGACTCGGATTCCGAAGCGGTGACTACGAGCAAGGTCTTGCGCGGTTTTTCATTTTGTTTCTTGCGTTTCATTTCACTGCTCCTTTGCTTCCGTATCGACGAATTTGAATTCACTGGTGATCGGGAGTGCTCCGTATGAACCATTGAGGTAGTACTGCCCGGTCAAATCTTGTTTTGCCTTGGAGAACTTGAAATCGGCCAAACTGTAGTAGATGGTTGCCGAATCCGAACTCTTTTGGGCAAACCACACTGCATCACGTCTCAATACACCATCCTTCAGCAGTGAAGGATTGCAATCGACTGCCATCAGCTGGGATCCATGGGTATGGTTGTTCGCTTCGAAGACCCCCACCACATGTTCCAGTGCATAGGGATGCAGCAACATGCCGAAATCATCGATCACCAGTGTACGCTTGACGGTGAAACTTTCGAACATCGCCATCGCGATCGATGTGAGACGTCTCAAACTCAACGATTCGTTGGAGAAATAGGAAGCGTAATGTTGGGTCACGTTCGTATGGACGAAAATGAGCCTATCCTCTTGGAAACGCACATCCCTGATATCCGTGATATCGACACTCCACAAGAAATCGATCAGCATCTTCTTCCAGGAAGGGTGACGTTTCAATTGTTCAACGATGATCTTTTCGCTTGCGGTGGAAAGTCCGAACGGCAACAACATCAACTCCTCACTGAACCAATTGTAGATGGGCTCCAAGGTGCTGCTCCCTTTTCTCGCCGCAGCGGCAAGATAGGTGTGGTTGTGGGGTACTTTTCCCACCAATCGTTTCTTTTCTCCACGGAACATCTTTCCCCATCTGAACTTGTATTCGAGTTCATCGGCATTCCCATCGACAAGCTTACGTTCGAACATCAATTTGCGCGAACGTCCCACATAGTAGTGGTAGGACTCCTCGTAGATCTTCTCCCGATCGGCCACCAGCGAATATTTGCCGATCAACGCATGTCCGGTCTCCTCATCGGTACCCAGTACCAATTCGACCATAAGATCGGCAGGCTTCCCTTTTTCATCCGAATAGGCAAATGCGGTACCGGATAGGAGTTGAAGAGGGTTCTCCATCTCGAAATCGGCGGTTATGATCGCCTTGAGCGCTTCGAGAGCCCTCACGAAGGTGCTCTTTCCCGCACCATTGGGACCAATGATGGCCAAGGTTTTGATGACATTCAGTCGATCGCTCACCTGTACGATCTTTTCCTCGGACAGCCGATTGTCCTTGACTGCTTCGAATGAGATCGTCTGTGAGTCACGTACTGAACGAAAGTTTGAAATCGTCATGTCCAGCAGCATATATCCCCCCTGTTGAAACTAACTAACGGAATAATTTTTCCATTCTTTGTAAAATCATAGGATGCGACTTGAAGGCGGAAGCCAATCTTGCGGGCAATTGCTCGTCGCCATGGTTGTCTCCCGCAATGATGTCCACCATATCGAGTTTGAGGAACCGATCGACACCACCTGCTTCCATCCCATCCACATTGCATTGGAAGAAGACTCCGATCTCCCGTAATTTTCTCGCCATCGCACCATCTTCGATGAACCATCGATACCGTTCTATATGGGCAAGTATGACATATAGCCCACGTTTGCGCAGCGAATAGGCATGGTTGAGAAGGAACAGCGGTTCGGTGCTCGCATCCACCTCGATCAATACATAATTCTTGAAGAACGGCAGCACTTGGGGATCCACTGCCCCTCCCACATAGGTTTCACTGCCGAGGATGAGCTCCACTCCCATGGCTTGGGCCTCGCCGCGGGCCCAATCGTACATCGTGCGTATGTGCTTCGTTCTGGTGGTGACCTGGGGATTGTAGAGGTGGGGAGTCACGACCACACGATCGAATCCCTCGCGGGCATACGCATGGAGTACCTTGAGACAAGAATCCTTCGATTGCACACCATCGTCCACAAATGGCAACAAATGTGAATGGCATTCAACAAAACCCATCACCAACCTCTTTCTCGATTATACCCTGTTTGGATGAATTGGTATACATAAAAGACAGCATTATTTCATTTCAGGCTTTGATTGCTTGTATCTTCAATATTCGATACACTTCTGTGCCTTCACCTTCGCGGTACGCCAAGGATGCTTGATCTCCACCAATTCATGCACCATGTCGGCAAGTTCCACCAACTCCTTTGGCGCTTCACGACCGGTTATCACCACATGTGGAGCATCGGAGCGATCAAGAGAATCGAGAAAGCCGACCACCTCATTCATATCGAGAAAACCCTTGTTGAGGGCATACGTGAATTCATCGAGCACCAACAGTTCGTACTCGTGGGAATTCAACAGTATCTTGGCCCTCTCCCAGCCTTCCCTGCACGCCCGACGGGTAGGACCATCATCGGTGGCATCCCAAAGGAACCCTTCGCCATAATTTTCCCACAGCACTCCTTGCGAAATGGCGAAACGCTTCTCTCCTGTCTCCAGTGAAGGAGGTTTTATGAACTGCAGCACAGCGCACGGTCGTCCATGTCCGAGAGTACGCATCACCAACCCCATGGCTGCGGTGGTCTTTCCCTTTCCATTGCCGGTATACACGATTTTCAACGGTACCCGATACTCCATGAATTCCTCCTCGATGTGCATACCTCATACGGTCTGCAATATCTTTTCCGAATTGAACAATTTGGAGACCAACAGCGCGCATATTCCAGCCAACAGGATATTCGCAACAATCGCCATCACCATATGCAACACATCGGTCATCCCCATGAAGCTGGCCTTCATCACGAAGATGGTATTTACGATGGGAACAAGGAACAGCACCAGGTTGGTCGTCGGGTCCATGTACATCGTGGTGACTCCAACCAACACCACCACCAGGTAGAGCGGCATCACATAGGTGCTTCCCTCCTTGACACTTTTCGCCAAGGAACCGAGCAAGGTGACCACCGCGCCGGTGAACAATGCGGAGGAGAACAATGCAAGCACGATCACCATGAGGGAAAATCCCGAGACCACCGTTCCGCTGATATCGGATTGGAACATGAACCGTGACCCTTGTGGCAAGATCATGGAAATCATGAAGCCAAGGAAGGTTGCTCCCGCAGAACATACGGCGATCACCGACACGTAGAGGATCTTCCCCCAAGCGATGGAGGTTCGGGACACTTGGTTCACCAACAGAATCGCCAGACTCCCCCGCTCCTTCTCACCGCTGGTGGTATCGAGTCCGGCATTGATGGAACCGGAGAAGAGGAAAATCATCAGGAAATAGGGCACGAGCATCGCCAAAAAGGATCCTCCCGATTGGGCGGCATCCGAAGCCAGGTCCACCACCCGCACCGAAAGGCTTTCCAGGTCCGAAGGGACAAGTCCATACCGGGCCAACAACTCTTCTCCAAGCATCTCCCCATAGAGCATCACCGCAAGGATCACCTGCTGTTGGGCATACTGCATCTTCTGGCTGCTCGAATCGTAGGAGAGGGTGACTTGGCTCCTGGTCCCCGGTATATAATCCGGAGGAAACATCAGAACGATATCGGCCTTGTCGGCATCCACCATCTCGACCGAAAGGCGATCTTCCAACAGCCCGGACAAACGGGAATCGTCGTTCCCCTCTATCGCGATCCGATAGGTGGTGTCCTTCGCATCCTTGTCCATCTCTCCCAGTACCGTACCTACTCCGACGAAGATGATCGGCAACACCAGTAGAGGGAGGATGAAGGTGGAAAACAAGGTCCTTCTATCCTTGAAGAAGTTCTTCAATTCCTTCTTGAATATGATCAGTGCATCGTTCATGACTTCTTCAACTCCTTTCCTATGAGGGAAAAGAACAAAGACTCTATATCCTGCTCCCCATGGATCTCCATCAATTCCTCCACAGAACCTTCGCAAAGAAGACGTCCCTCGTGTATGATACCCACCCGGTCACACAATCTCTGCGCATCCGAGAGCACATGTGTCGAGAGCACCACACATTTGCCAGCATGCTTCGCGGCGCGGAGAAAATCGGAGATCACCTTCACCGCAAGGACATCCAGACTGCTTGTGGGTTCGTCGAAAATGATGTTGTGTGGATCGTGCACGATACTTACCGCCAATCCAACCTTTTGTGTCATGCCACTGGAAAGCTTCGCGATGGGAGTGTCGAGGTACTTCTCCATATCGAATTCCTTGGCCAATGTGGCGATGCGAAGCTCGATTTCCGCAGTCCCCATATGGTTCAACCTACCGAAGAAGACGAGCAGTTCCCGACACGACAACTGTCCGGCAAGCTTCATCTCCCCCGTGAGAAAGCCGATGCTGTCGCGAACCACCCTTCCTTCGGAAACCACATCATGGCCGTCAACTTCGACCTTGCCCGAATCGGGCCTCAGCAGCGTTGCGATGGTACGGAGCGTAGTGGTTTTTCCCGCCCCATTCGGACCCAACAATCCGAAGATCTCACCATCGCGTGCCATACAGGAGATTCCCTTCACCACTTCCTTGCTTCCGTTGCGCACCTTGTAGCTCTTGTGGAGGTTGTCGATGGAGATCATGAGGCATTGGTTCCATTGGTGAGATATTTGATCGCCACCTTGATGGCTTCGACCATGCTCACCTCGGACGCGATTCCCTTGCCGGCGATATCGAACGCAGTGCCATGGTCCACACTGGTCCTCAAAAACGGCAAGGCCCAAGTAACCGATATCGTCCGATCGAAATCGAGCGTTTTCGCCGCAATGTGTCCCTGGTCATGATAAAGGGAAAGCACCGCTCGATATTTGCCGATCTTTGCAAGATGGAACACCGAATCGGCACCAATCGGTCCAACGACATCCAGGCCCTCGAGACGTGCCCTTTCAATGGCGGGAACGATCGACATCTGTTCCTCATCACCGAACAATCCATGTTCTCCACCATGGGGATTCAATGCTGCCACAGCGAAGGGAAGATTGGTGTCGAAGGCATTGTTGAGCGTCAACTTGTAGCACTCCTTGATCGATTTGAACACACGCTCCTCGGTAACCGCATCGCAAGCTTGTCGAAGACTGAGATGTCGGGTCATGAAGAATATCTTCAATCCCAGTGTCTCGAACATCGTCACAGGAGCTGGACTATCGGTCAACTCTCCAAGAATCTCGGTGTGGCCGATGGAATTCACGCCGCCTTCGCGCAAAGACTCCTTATGGAGCGGAGGAGTGACGATCGCATCCGCGATATGTGAACGGGTGATCCGGACCGCCTCCACGATGGCTCGATGGGCGGCTTGTCCGCACATCCCTTGTATTTCCCCATAGCGAAATCGTTTCAAATTAACCAATGGAAAGTGGTAGAAGATGCTTTCCTTGCCATCCTCCAGCGCAAAGCGACACGCTTCATCGGAATCCACCACCACATCGAAGGGATCTCCCAACGCACAGTCTTGCATCGTCTTCTCAAAGAGTTTCCTGTCTCCAAGCACGACCACCCTAGCCTTTTTGCTGTGCACCCCATGGTCCAACGCCTTCACGACAATCTCGGGACCTATGCCCGCCGGATCACCCATTGGGATGGCAAGAACGATATGGTTGGACATCATGCACCTCCTCGGTAGTGCAACTATACCAACATGGAAACGCCGACGCAATAGAATCGTCAAACACCATTGAGTCGGTAAAAAGCCGATTGACAGATGGAATCTTTACGCCTACTGTGTACGTATCGTTGCCTTGGAGGGAGGACGGCCATGAAATACCATGATGAAGACGAGTGGGAAGAGAAATACTTCGATGAGGACTTCGAAGAGGATGAATCGTACGAAATAGACGACGATTTCGATCCCAACGAGCTCAGGGAAGATGACGACTATGACGAGTTCGAGGAAGAGGAGGAGGACGACGAGGATCTCGACGGATTTTTCCTAGATGACGAGGAAACCGAAGTAATCGAAGAAGAGGATGAGGAAGAGGACGGAGATGACTATATCTTCGACGAAGAGGACGTGCTCGAGGAAGAGGACCCCTACGATTACTGAACCCAACAGGATCGTCCCTTCTCCCTCAAAGGTGAGCAGGAGAGTCGTACGACTCTCTTGAACGATTGCACAACCCACACAGGCGGATATTTCCGCCTTTTTTTTTGCCCGCACACACCCTACTTGGAAATTGCCAGCGACGAGGTACAGCCCGCAACATGATGATCGGTACCCTCCATTTCATCCATTGATTTCCCCATTGAAGAGGAAAATTGCACCTTTCACCAGGGTAAGTTTCTATTTACAGAAACACGGAAGTACGCTATAGTCCATCCATCCGTATCACGAGGAGAAGAAAATGAAGGGAAAGAAAAGACTGTTGTCCATGCTTGTCGTCTCGATCGCCGCCTTGACCATGGTGTTCGCCACTGGACAGGTGGAACAGACCCCATCGGACATGATTCGCATTGGAGTCTCGAAAATCGTTACCCATCCGGCGCTCGATGCCATTGAGCAGGGAATGATGGACGAGTTGTCCGAAAGGGGTTTCTCCATATCCTACGACTCGCAAAGTGCGAACGGCGACATTTCCACCGCTGCATCGATCGCACAGAAATTCAAAGCCGACAAAGTAGATCTCGCCGTTGGCATAGGCACACCGGTTGCACAGGCGTTGGCGAATGTATTCACCACCACACCGGTTGTGTTCGGAGGAATCACCGATCCGCTCGAAGCCGGGCTGGTTCCCACCTACGAACCGAACGAAGGGAATGTGGGTGGAGTATCGGACAAGAACCCCGTATATGATCAGATCAAGCTGTTCACCGAGATCACCGGAGCCAAGACCGTGGGCATCGTATTCACCAGCGGGGAAGCCAATGGAGTGCAGCTGAGGGACCTGGTGAAAGCAGCAACCGAATCATTGGGAATTGGCTTCGTTTCGGCGGGAGTCTCCAATTCGGCTGAGGTGAAATCGGCCATTCTCTCGATAGCCGATAGGATTGATGGACTCTATGTGGGCACCGACAATACGGTCGTATCGGCCATATCGAGTCTCAGCGAAGTGTGTGCCGAAGCCGAAGTTCCGCTGTTCACAGCCGATCCCACTAGTGCCGAAGGACTCGATTATTTCATGGTGTGGGGATTCAACTACTACAAGCATGGTCGAAAGACTGGACAAGCCGTAGCCCAGGTCTTGAACGGTGAAAAGACGGCTGGACAATTGGGAACCATCTTCATCACCGATCCCACCGAATTCGAATTGTGGTTCAACCTTGATGTGGCGAATCGTCTCAACATCACAGTTCCTACGGAGTATCTCGAAGCGGCGGCCCGCATCCAAGAAGACGGGAAGATTATAAATTTTGAATAACAAGCGTATCTTTATACATGAATATGCATAAGCATCTTTACAAAAGACGTTGGGCGGTCTATAGTGCCAACAAACCCTACGCTAAGGAGCTTCCTATGAAGAAAATCAGTATCCTTCTGCTTCTGTTTTCGGTGCTTGCGACGCCTCTGTCGGCAGCTGGTGCCCAAGAATCGACGACCGCTGGAGAGACGGTCATCGGTGTTTCCAAATTCCTTGCCCACCCCGCCCTCGATGCAGTCGAAGTCGGAATGCAGGACTATTTGAATTCGGTTGGAAAGAGTGTGCGATTCGATTTCCAGAATGCCAATGCCGATGTCTCGGCATCAGCCCAAATCGCCCAGAAGTTCAAGACCGACAAGGTTGACATCGCCGTTGGAATCGCCACTCCGACCGCCCAGGCCTTGGTGAATGTCTTCACCGATATCCCGGTTGTATTCTCGGCTATCACCGATCCCCTTGGAGCCGGTCTGGTGACTACCTACGAGACACCCTATTCGGAAAATACCACAGGAGTCTCGGATATGAATCCCGTCGATGCCCAGATTGCACTCTTGGCAAGGCTGACCGGAGCGAAGACGATCGGTAATGTCTACGCCAGTGGTGAAGCCAATGGAGTGACGTTGATGGAACAGGCGAAGGCTGCAACCGAGAGTCTTGGTCTCAAGTTTGTGACCGCAGCCGTATCCAATACGGCGGAGGTAATGCAGGCCACCCAGTCCATCGTCGATAGGGTCGATGCGCTCTATATCGCCACCGACAATACCGTCATCAGCGCACTTCCTTCGGTCGATGATGTTGCTGCGAAAGCCGGCGTTCCCCTCATGGCCGCCGATCCATCCAATGTGGAAGGTCTCGATGTACTCGTGGCTTGGGGATTCGACTACTATAAAATCGGACTCGCAACCGGAAAAATCATCGAACAGCTTTTGGACGGAAAGAAGCCTGGAGAGATTGGAACCGTGTTTCTCACCGATCCCGCCGACTTCGAACTCTGGTTCAATCTTGACGCAGCCGAGAATTTGGGGATAACTATACCGGAGGACTTGATGGAATCGGCCGCGGTGGTCATCCAGGATGGTCAAAAAATCGTCAAATAGGATGTATCGATGTTAGAAGGTATTTTTGTTGATGGATTGATATTCTCCATCATGGTGATCGGTGTGTTGATATCATACCGAATACTGGACTTCGCCGATTTGACCTGCGACGGCTCCTTTGCAACGGGAGCCGCCGTAGCGACTATGGCGATAGTCAATGGAACAGGGCTGGCGACAGCCCTTTTGCTTGCCGTGGCCTCCGGAGCCATCGCAGGAGTGGTCACCGCCACCATCCACAATCGTCTCAAGGTTCCCGGTCTACTCGCCGGCATACTCACCATGACGATGCTCTATTCGGTGAATATCCGAATTCTTGGTGGAAGGGCAAATGTGCCGTTGCTCCGCATCACCACGCTCTACACACGATTCCCCGAGGTTTTTTCGATGGTGTCCAATCCCTGGGCTTTGTTGATCGGTACCTTGCTCATCGTGCTGGTGGTGAAATTCGTGATCGATATCTTTTTCCGTACCGATCTTGGCATCGCTATCGGTGCCTTGGGAAGCAACGAGCAGATGATCGTGAGCATGGGAATGAATCCCAAATTGCTCAAGGTCATCGGTATGGCCATCTCCAACGGTTTGATCGCCCTTTCCGGTGGTCTGCTCGCCCAGTACCAGGGGTTCGCCGATGCGAACCTTGGACAAGGCATGGTGGTCCAGGGACTTGCAGCGATCATGATCGGTGAGTTCCTGTTCGACAGCAACCGGATTTCCCTCATCACACTGCGGGTAGTGTTTGGAGCCATCATCTACAAGGCTTTGATGTTTCTCGGACGATATTACGGCTATTACATCAATCTTACTCCCAGTGATTTGAAACTCCTCACCGGCATATTGGTCATTGTGTCGTTGATCGTAGCTCAGACGAGGAGTGCCGCATCGAGTGCCGATGCGAGGAAAAAGGCGTTGAAACGCAACAAGGCAAGGCGTGAAGCCGAAATACAGGAGGCCACACATGTTGAGGATTGAGCAGGTCTCCAAGGTGTTCTATCCCGCGACTGTGAACGAAAAGACCGCTATAGAATACCTCAATCTTGAAGTGAAATCGGGAGATTTCATCACTGTGGTGGGTAGCAATGGCTCTGGGAAGAGTACCCTCTTCAATCTCATTGCCGGTACCTATCCCGTCACGGGGGGAAAAATCTCCCTCAATGGCAAGGATGTGACCAACACACCCGAATACAAGCGCGCGTTCACCATTGGCAGGATATTCCAAGACCCCACCAAAGGAACCGCAGCGAAGATGTCGATCGAAGACAATATGGTCACCGCCCTCCACAAGGGAATGAAGGGGCTCAAGATAAGCCTCAACGGTACGATCAGAGAGAGGTTCAAGGAAGAACTGAAGCAACTGTCCATGGGTCTCGAGGATCGGCTGAGGGACAACGTGGGACTTCTTTCCGGTGGACAGAGGCAAGCGCTGACTCTGTTGATGACGGTGCTGAGCAAACCTGAAATGCTGCTTTTGGATGAGCACACCGCGGCTCTTGATCCACGCAATGCCCAGATTGTGATGGATCTCACCACCCAATTCGTCAAGAGGTACCACCTCACCACGTTGATGGTCACCCACAACATGCAGCATGCCATCGACTTCGGCAACCGTTTGATCATGATGGATGAAGGCAAGATCATATTGGACCTCTCGGAAGAGGAGAAGCGAAGCCTCACCGTTGGCAAGCTGGTCCAGAAATTCAAATCCATCAAGAAACATGAATATGCTTCCGATGAGGACCTGCTGGTGACATGATTCATGGACTCTTCAGACGCAGAAAGACGCCCTGGGATTGCCTCGGGCGTCTTTCCTTTCGATACAAGGATAATCTACTTGTGTTGTTCCAGTATCTTGAGGAAATCGAGACGCTCTCCCGCATGCCAGAGCTTCTCAAGCGCATAGAATTCCCGCAACTCGGCACTCATCAAGTGTATCACGATACTCCCGCAATCTATGAGTTCCCAACCGTCACCGGCGACTCCCTTGTGCCTATTCAAGACCTGCACACCCCTATCGGCGAGAAATCCCCACAATTCCTTGGTGATTCCCTTGAGATGTCCAAGGCTGTTCACCGTCGCAATCACGAAACATTCCGCCCACGCCGAATGTTCCGCAACATCTATGACCACGGGATCCAAACCCTTGTGGTCGGTCACGAATCCCGCGATATCGGCGGCCAACAGCCTAGTCGTTTCATCCATCATCTATTCCAACTCCTCATTCATCGAATGCGTTTTCCAATATCAGTTCTGTCCAACTGACCATCCACGTACGCAGACGATCAACCGACATTCCAGTTTCCAGGAACCGACTGGCATCATAGATCAAAACCTTCGGTTCATTCCCATCGATACAATTCAACAAGTCGACGATATCGGATTGTTCGGTTCCGGTGCTTGCGAGTGTACCGACTGTCTCCGATTTGCTCAAGGGTTCACCATGTGTGGTCGCCAGATGCACCATGGCTTCCAACGATGGTCTGATACCCACCCACTCGAGTCCCTCCGATTGCATCAGGAACCTTGCGACACGATCCCAATCATCCTTTCCACCCGCAATGAAATGGGTTCCTTCCATACCATAGAGATGTTGTATGGCGCCAAGTGTGTCCGATTGAATTCCCTGTTCGGCCAACGATCGCCTATACCCTTCGATTATTTCCAATCCGATTGTGGCCACCACCAGAGTATCGCACCCATCATCGATAGCCGCCATGAAGGCATATCGGTCCGAATTGCCATACCAAATTTCAATTTTCCGTTTCGTCCCACAGGATGATGCGGTGAGCACAAGAACCACCAACAGCAACATGATGGCCGACTTTCTACTCATGAGAAGGTTCCCCCTCCGATGAGGTACACCGCCAAGGCCTGCGTGGTGGCTGCTCCCTCCTTTCCCTTGTGTTCCAAGTGGGCCAGGTGGCTCTCGACCACACGGAGACAGATTCCTTCCAAACTCTTGCTTTCAAGCAACGTGTCACGCTCGCCCGGATGCAAATGTCGCCGCAGGGGTTCCATGTAGTCGGCCACGAATAGCGCCGCACCAAGAAGTCCCATGGCCACCGATCCGATGGTATGCCAACGGATCGCCAACTTCACCGCTTCATCGACTTGTGGCATTTGCTGTTCCAATAGACGGGAAGCAACCGGTCCATGGAGCAACATTGGGTACCTGACCTCCTCATCCTCCATGGGAATGCCTTGTTCCTGTGCGTACGACAACAACTCGCCATCGGTCCATTGACGGGCGACATCATGCCATACACCGGCAAGACGGGCCGAATCGAAGTCGGTGAATCCGGGGACATACCGCTGCAACAGGGCAATGGTCTCTCGTGCGGCTGATAGGCAATGTGAATATCGTGTCGCGCTCACCTGTGTCGCCACATAATGCTCAATCCGAGTAAAGTCCATAATCCTGGATGTAGTGTACGACAGATTTCGGCATCAGGGAAGCAAGATGGGAGTATTCCACCTTGCCTTCTGCGAGTAGGCTTCTGATATGGGTTGAGGAGTCCTCCATCACAGGGTTCTCCAAGAACCTCCCTTCAACACCGGGAGGGAGAATTTGGGGAGGTCGTACCGGAGACCTTCTGCAGATGATGAATTCAACTTCATGGCGCAGTTCCTCGAATCGATACCAGCGACGCAACCCGGAAAGCAGATCGTCTCCCACCACCATGCCTATCCGACCCTCGATATCGTACATGCGATAGAGTTCAGCCACCGTATCGAACATGTATGAGGTCCCACCCCTCTCGATTTCACACAATTCCACAAGGATGTCCACTTTCCTATCGTCGGGATAGAGGGATGGGTATTCATCCAAGGCCAGATGCAACATCCTGATCCTATCTTGGGTGGAAACGGTATGTTCATGTTTCTTATGGGGAGGATTGGCTACCGGTACCATGAGTACGCGATCGAAATCGGTAAGTTCGATTAGGTGGTGCAACAGGTGCATGTGTCCAAGATGGACAGGGTCGAAAGTACCCCCGATCACCGCTGTTCTCATGGCTCCTCACGATACTGCGCGTCGTTGTCCACGACGGTCGTGAATCCATCGTCCTGGGGATTGCCGGCATCGCCGACCAACCGTATGAACGCCTGTTTCACTCCATCCAATCCCTCGCCTGTGATGTTGGAAAGTCCCAGGATGGAGAGATCGCTTCTCGCATTCCTCAAGTTCTCCAAGTGCTCGGCGGCTTCGGGATCGTCGATCTTCGTCCCGATGACGACTTTCGGTTTGTCCAACAACTCGGGAGCATACGAACGGAGCTCCTCCGAGAGGGTATCGAACGCATCCATATACCGTTCGTCGGATAGATCGATCAGGAAGGCCAAACCCACCGTACGCGAGATATGGCGTAGGAATTTGAATCCCATGCCCGCTCCATGGCTCGCACCTTCGATGATACCCGGGATATCGGCAAGCACGATGTCGTGATCGTCATATCTGAACATTCCCAATTGGGGAATTTTTGTCGTGAAGGGATATCCCGCGACTTTTGTGCGGGCATTGGTAAGATTGTTCAACAGTGATGATTTGCCCGCATTGGGAAATCCAACGAATCCGATATCGGCTATCACCAACAATTCAACACCGACACGAAGCGCATTCCCCTTCTCGCCCGGCTGGGCGAACCGTGGTGTTTGTCGGGTGGAGGACTTGAAATGCCAGTTGCCCTGGCCTCCCCTGCCTCCCTTGAGGTACACCCACCGCTCTTCTCCGGTAAGGTCCTTTATGATATCGCCGGTCGATGCATCCTTGATCACCGTTCCGGGAGGAACGGGAATCTCCACATCCTTTCCATCACGTCCGAAACAACGGGCTCCCATGCCGTTTTGCCCGTTCTCCGCTCTGAATGTCCGTATTTGCTTCAGATGCGCCAAGGTGCGGAGGTTGTCCCGAACAACGAACACAACATCCCCGCCACGACCACCATCACCCCCGTCGGGGCCTCCCTTGGGAATATATTTTTCCCTGCGGAAAGAAACACAACCGTTGCCCCCGTTTCCGGAGGCAACGTCAATATAAGTCTCATCTGAAAATCCAAACATGTACAGTCCCTGGCGTTACCGCCGGCAATTAGTCAGCTGCCTGAATCCGGACGTACTTGCGATTGTTGCGGGTATGGAACACAACTTCTCCAGCCGCCTTGGCGAACAGGGTGAAGTCTCTTCCGCAACCGACGTTTTCGCCTGCGTGGAATTTGTTGCCGTGCTGGCGCACGATGATTTCTCCGGCTTTGACCGCTTGGCCACCGAATCGCTTGACTCCAAGTCTTTGAGCGTTGGAATCTCGACCGTTTTTGGAACTACCGCCACCTTTCTTATGAGCCATTGCCTATCTCCTTACGCCTTAATCTCTTTGATCGTGAGCATCGAATACTTCTGGCGATGGCCTTGTGTCCTTCGGTAACCCTTCCTACGGTGGAACTTGAAGATCTTGATCTTCTCGCCCTTGACTACATCACCCAATGTCGCGACAACTTTGGCACCTTCCACATAGGGGGTTCCAAAGACCGATTTGTCACCATCGGCGATCGCGACCACAGTATCGAACTCCAGCTCTTTGCCAGATTCCATATCGATCTTATCGACTTTCAAAACAGCGCCTTCCTGCGC
>Ga0334898_1003002_pt1 | contig 14315 bp, 12 predicted proteins | sample GraSluR3_MG_10_FD_207228 | JGI IMG/M metagenome (GOLD analysis project Ga0334898, IMG submission 207228) | Sludge microbial communities from methane-producing bioreactor in Wageningen University, Netherlands - Granular Sludge_3_08-R3 | ecosystem: Engineered > Bioreactor > Anaerobic >... | reverse complement strand
GCGGCTTCGCCGCTGGCGCGGGAGAGGTCGAAGAACGGATTGGTATCGTTCCCCTGGTATCGCAAGTCGTATTGTTGGGGAAACAGGTGGGTCGATAGACGTACTTTTCCACTCGTACTCACCACCGAGGCCGTGGCGAGATAGGTGTCTCCCCTCATGATGGAGAACATCCGTTCGTAGACACTGTTCAATTTTCCCGCACTTTCCGCCATTTCCTCGTCCCGTTGGACAAGCGAGGTGATTGAATCGTCCACACTGATGCTGTAGGCCTTGTGACGATAGACTTCTATCAAGGCGACCATGCGTGATGCCGATATCCTGATGTCGTTCAAACCCCTTTCGGAAAGATTGTTCTCGATCGATTTCGAACCGGTCACGAAATAGGCGAACGCAAGAAGGAGTACGGGAACGAGCATCACTATCATGAAGAAGATCATCAATCGTGAGAAGAGCGATGTCCCGGGTCCCGAATGTTCCATCACGCCAGTGTAGCAACAAGCCGTGGTAAAATCCATCATTACCGTTGCATATTACCATAGTATGATCCATACATATGGGCGATCGTTTCGAACGAAGGAGATTGAAGGTGCCTGGGATCGGGTGACTTCCAGGCAAGTTGTGCTTTAGTGACGAAATTTCCTACAGATGTGTGGAAGATTGCTCCTCAGTTGACGATTTCTCCTCTTGCGAATTTTGGATTCTCCCAGAATTCATCCTGTGCTTCCGTTATCTGGAAATTGGTGTAAAGTATTTTTCCTTTCTGACCTGCTTTGACCACCAATGAACCTTGCGTCTCGATTCTAGTGGGAAGAACAATGTCATCCTTACTGGCAAAGATTGTCGTCTGTCTGATGTTCAGGGTACCAGTAGTCGTGTTGTCCTCAAGAGCCATTGAAATTTCCATTTTGTTTGGTGTCCCGGACATGATTTCCAACCAAACGGTACCCGTGACACTTCCATCAAAGTCATCCTTTTCTTCATCCCAACCAAGAATATTCCCTGATTCACGATAGTTTGGATCGTAGAAAGGTAGAGCCGCGTCATATGCCATTGAAAAGGTATACACCGCTGAGGATTTTTCTTCGATAATCTCGTCAAAACCCACGAATTCATACTCAACTTTGTACAGATTGTCATTGAACGGGGAGAGTATGAAACCATCGGTATAACGATCCATGAGTGCGAATAGCTTTGGGTTACCGAATTCCCGTACATTGAGAAAACGATTGAAATGCGAGCCTTCGATGAGAACCTGCGCTTGTTCAGTGGAAACCGTTGATCCCTTCCCATCGGTTTCTTGATACGTTATCCTACGTACTCCCGGAAGATGGAATTCACTTTGATCCGCGATCTTGTTCGCCTTGTCCCATAGTGATGTGTCGTTGAAGCGTTCTTCAGTGGCGGACGCTCCTATCGTAGATGCGATTAGCATGAAAGCAATGCTAAGTACGGTGGTGATGACCAGATTCTTGTTAGCCATAGATCCCACTCCTTGTTTTCGACAAGCGATAGCGCTCGGACGGTATATGGTCGTACAACCAATACTGATAAATTACGGGTCATTTTTGCATGTTATTTGAAGCAGACATGGAGTTTATGTGGAGTTTCTCCTGCAACGCTTCATATCTGTTGCCATTTGGAATGCTACAAGGCATATTCTAGCTCATGAAGCATATATTTGTTGTCGAAGATAACGATGTGATTCGTGAGAGTGTGGGCCAGTACCTTGAGCTATCCGGTTATAAGGTTTCGAAATTCGCTCTTATCAATGAAGTTTCTTCAACGATGAAACACACCGTTCCCGATCTTCTCATTCAGGATGTGATGATGCCCGACGGTGATGGATTCGCATTTGTGAAACACCTGAGAACAAAGTATATGTTCCCTGTGGTATTCATGACCGCGAGGAATACAGAGAGCGATCGGATCATGGGATTTGAACTAGGTGGAGACGACTATATTACGAAGCCCTTTTCACCAAAGGAGTTGGTATTACGCATTGATGCGATATTCCGAAGGATGGAAGGTGGCTCGACCGGTTCATGGGGGAACGGATCGCTTTGGACAGTAGGGAATTCCCAATTGATCTTCGACAATGGTGCCCATATGCTCACACTCAACGGTGAGGAAGTCTCTTTGACCGCAGCGGAATGGCGCATATTGGGGTTTCTCATCGAAAACGCAGGGAATCTGGTGACCAGGACCCTGATCCTTGAATCGTGCTTCGATTACTCCTTCGAATCGTACGATAGGATTGTCGATACCCATATCAAGAATATCCGAGCCAAATTCGGAAACTGCGGGACAAATTGGATCGAGACGGTACGGGGATATGGCTATCGTTTCACAGGGAAGCATGCGTAGTGTAGGGAAATGGATGATGTGGAGTCACCCAAAAGCGATATCCGGAACGAATGCACGTGTGTTGCTGATATTGATTTGGCTGATTGTGCAAGCACGGTAGCCTATTTCCCAGAAGTACTTTAAGAATGATGTAGTGGAGAATCGCAATGATTGCCCAATGGAACAGTGTACTGTCCCAAGACGTCAAATGATCCGTTTCCATGTACCCCTGGTTTTAGGAGTTACGGCTCACACTACTCGAAATCCACATAGTAATCCAACCAGATCACAAGAATCACTCATTCAAACCACACACCCCTGTGAGAAGCTACTACTATAAAATTCTCACAAAATGGAGATGATTGGAATGAAAAAAGTATGTGTGATTCTTACTGTAGTGGTACTGACCATCGTGTCTGTTTCAGCAGCCCCGCAGTTTTCAGGTAATTTTGGCCTTGATTACAAGTTGGGTTTCGACGGTACCTTGACTCCCTCGGGTGTCGACAGTGACACGAGAGCTGCGGAATTGAAATTGACCTTGTCTTCGGATTATTGGGATTTGGCGTTCAGAGCCTTGGGCGCGAATGGTACTGATGTTGATGCGACCGCCACTTTGAAGGTGAATGCGATCCTTGCAACTGCCGATATCGAACTTCCTGTTGCAATAAGTGCATTGGTTGGGAACCAGAACTTTTTCAGCTCTTCTGTGTATGCGGATCCCAATGGCTCGGAGGGAGACCACTATGCACTCTATTCCCAGAGCATTTCACGAGGTAATGTCCCCTTTGGACTGGAGGTGGGATACAATGGTCTAGCCACGGTAAAGGCCGGGTATGATGTGGTGGACAAAGGGAAATTTCTTAGTGCCACAGTCAATCCGTTGGACGGAGTCTCGTTCGCGTTCAATATGGTCAACAACGCCACATTCGACAAGTATGCCGTGGGTGGAGTGGGGATTACTGCCAGTGCCGCCGCCGATATTGCGAATCTTGCGGGATTGGACTTCGGTCTGATGCTGTCGGGGTCCGGTTGGTTCTCTATGGATGATGCCTCCGCGAACAACTACTTCGTGGCGATCAATGGTGCGAAGGATGCCGTATCGGCCTTCGTCGAATATACCAATGAAATGGCGAAGAGCAGTGTGAATGTAGGTGGTGGGTATACCATCAACGATACCACCAAGGTGTCGGCAGGATTGGGAATTTCCGATCTTACCGGTAATGCGACTGTCGGTGCTTGGGCGAAGGGTGCCTATACAATCGCCGGTATTTCCACATTTGTGAAATATGGATTCTCAGAGAATGGAGATGGTGCCGGAAAGCACTATGTTCAGACCGGTCTTGATTTCGCGTTCTAAACATAATGCGAGGATATGCTTAAAACTATAGCGAAGAGATAATTCCTCCAGAAATTCTCGTTATACATTTCCCTCTTCTGGCACCGTTGGTGGAGAAGGGGGATCTTTGTTTGCGATAACGATGTTGTGGAACCATGCAAATATAACCGATTGTGGTGGTTCATCAACGAGGTGAATTTCATATTTTTGTATAGTTAATGCATATTTATAGAAGAATGTGGTTTCAGTGGAGTTGACATTTCTTCCATAGACGTATAAAACGAAAGACAATCTATCTTTTAGGGGTGCCAGTCATGAGAACGGCAGGGAAAAGGAATACAAGCGCAGCATGCAATAAGCCTTCGCATACGGTGTGGAACACCAACAATTCGGCGACAATTTTCGACGCTTCCATCAACCTCTCCATTTCCTCCCTCCTCCTTTCGATTGCCATCCTCCCCGCAATCATTATTCTTGTAAGCCTTATTATTCTATAGATCCACGGTAAGCCGATTCGGGTGCAGCCGTGGAGAAACTCCTTCACGGCGAATCGGTGTAACCTCACCATCGGAACGACCTTCGCAGGCGAATGTCGATTCCCAGCACACAAATTTCGAAGGGGGAGTTGAGACATGGAACGGTATACATTGGGAATTCTGGTCAACAATCATCCTGGAGTCCTCAGTCGTGTCGTCGGTCTGTTCAGCAGGCGGGGCTACAATATCGACAGCCTGTCGGTGGGGGAAACGGAGAATCCGGAGATCAGCCGAATCACCATAGTGGTGACCGGAGATCGGGCCATCGTCGAACAAATCGAGAAGCAGGTTGCCAAACTCATCGATGTGATAAAAGTGGTGAAGTTGACCCTGCAAGGCAGCATCCAGTGCGAATTGGTGTTGGTGAAGGTGAAGACCACACCCCAAACCCGTGCCGCGGTGGTCGAACTTTCCGAAATATTCAAGGCGAAGATCATGGATGTGACCGAAACGACACTCACGATGCAAATCACCGGAGTGGGAGACAAGGTGGCCTCGTTCCTCCATCTGATACGTCCGTATGGGATTGCGGAACTGGTCAGAACCGGAATGACAGCCATGGAGAGGGGAAGTCAGGCGATGGTGAACCATCGTGATGAAGATGAATGAACATATAGCCCAAGGGCGAAAGGAGAGATGTGATGAGTACCATGTATTATGAAAAGGATGCCGACATGTCGGTACTGGAAAAGAAGACCGTCGCGATCATCGGTTATGGAAGCCAGGGGCACGCCCATGCGCTCAACCTCCACGAATCGGGAATGAACGTGGTGGTGGGATTGTATGAGGGAAGTCCCTCTTGGGAGAAGGCCGAAGAAGCCGGTTTGAAGGTCATGACCGCAGCGGACGCAGCGAAGGCAGCCGACGTCATCATGATGCTGGTCAATGACGAGAAGCAGGCCAAGATCTACTCCGAGAACATCGAGCCTGGCCTTACCGCCGGAAAATATCTGGCATTCGCCCATGGATTCAATATCCATTTCGGACAGATCGTTCCAGCCAAGGATGTGAATGTGATCATGATTGCGCCCAAGGGTCCCGGCCATACGGTCCGTTCCCAGTTCCAGGAGGGCAAGGGAGTTCCCTCACTCATCGCGGTGCATCAAGATCCCTCCGGCAATTCGAAGGAAGTGGCGCTTGCCTATGCGGTGGGACTCGGAGCCGGACGGGCCGGTGTGTTTGAAACCACCTTCAAGGAAGAGACCGAGACCGACCTGTTCGGTGAGCAGGCGGTACTGTGTGGTGGTGTGTCCGCGCTTATCAAAGCAGGATTCGACACCCTTGTCGCAGCTGGTTATCAGCCTGAAATGGCCTATTTCGAATGTTGCCACGAGATGAAGTTGATCGTCGATCTGATCAATCAGGGTGGACTCTCCTACATGCGCTATTCGATCAGCGATACCGCCGAGTATGGTGACTATGTGACAGGCAATCGGATCATCACCGATGAGACGAAGAAGGAAATGGGCAAGGTGCTCTCCGAAATCCAGAACGGAACCTTCGCACGCAACTGGCTGGTCGAAAACCAGGTGAAGAGACCCTTCTTCAACGCAAAGCGAAGAATGGAATCGGAAAGTCTCTTGGAGTCGACCGGAAAGCGTCTCAGGGCTTTGATGAGTTGGTTGAAGAAATGACAAGCATGCCGGGTGGTGATCTGACCACCCGGCGGATGAATCCCGGAAATATTCGGACATGTAGAGAGGTGTAGGATGGCAGCACATATCGCGATTTTCGATACGACACTCCGTGATGGGGAACAGGCTCCCGGATACAGCATGAATCTTGAGGAGAAACTTCGATTTGCACGGCAACTCGAAGCCCTGGGTGTCGATGTGATCGAGGCGGGGTTCGCCATCGCCTCTCCCGGGGACTTCACCTCTGTGAAGGAGATTGCCACCGCAATTTCCGGATGCACGATCGCATCATTGGCGAGAGCACTGGAGAAGGACATAGATACGGCGTGGGAAGCGGTGAAACATGCGGCCAGACCACGCATCCACACCTTCATTGCCACCAGCGATCTCCATCTCCAGTACAAGTTGAAGATGTCGCGCGAGAAGGCCCATGAACAAGCTGTCGCCATGGTTGCCCATGCGAGAAACCTCTGTCCAGAGGTGGAATTTTCTCCCGAGGATGCCACGCGATCGGACCGCGATTATCTGTGTCGGGTGGTGGAGTCAGTCATTGATGCCGGAGCCACCATCGTAAATATTCCCGATACCGTCGGCTACAGCATGCCTGGTGAGTTCGGCGACCTGATCGGTTACCTGATGAACCATGTGGCCAATATCGACAAGGCGATCCTTTCGGTGCATTGCCACAACGATCTAGGTCTTGCCGTAGCCAATTCGCTCGCCGGTTTGGCAGCCGGAGCACGACAGGCCGAATGTACCGTATGTGGTATCGGAGAAAGGGCTGGTAATGCGGCGGTCGAGGAACTGGTGATGGCGATCAGAACCAGAAGGGACCTGTACGATTTTTCCTACAATCTCAAGACCGAGGAGTTGTACAGAACGAGTCGTTTGTTGTCGAGCATCACCGGTGTCCCCATCGCTCCCAACAAGGCGATCGTGGGAGCGAATGCGTTTGCCCATGAATCGGGAATCCATCAGCACGGCATGATGGCCCATGCGCAAACCTATGAGATCATGACCCCAGAATCGATCGGGTTGAAGAAGACCACCATGGTGTTGGGCAAACATTCGGGACAGCATGCCTTCGTCAAGAGGATGGAGGAGTTGGGATACACGCTCTCCAAGGAGATGGCCTCCAAGCTCTTCTCCGACTTCAAGAATGTGGCCGACAAGAAGAAGGAAATCTTCGACCGTGATCTGATCGCACTGATGGAGAGCGGAACCCATGTCGCCCCACAGATCTACGAATTGGACAATTTCGTGGTGAACAGCGGAAACAACATGACCACCACCGCATGCGTCACCTTGAAAAGGAATGGAAAGAAGATGCAGGCGGTGGAGATGGCCACCGGTCCCGTCTATGCCTGTTACAAGGCGGTGGAGAAGATCATCAAACACTCCTATGTGCTTGAGGACTACCAGTTGCATGCGGTTACCGAACACCGAGATGCGCTAGGGGAAGTGTTGGTCAAGATCAGCGACAACCATGGCGTCTACCGTGGGAGGGGCGTAAGTACCGACATCATCGAGGCGAGCATGCAGAGTCTGCTTGTCGCGGTCAACAGGATGATCGAAGTCGCCGAGAGCAACGAGACACCCAATGCACAGAGCGACCATAGTGCGGGAAGGAAAGCCAAGGAGTGGATACCACTCTCCGAAGAGGCCCTCTCCCGCGATATGAAAATGTCGGGAACCGTCGATGAAGATGTTACCAAGGAGCATTACAATGTCTGAGAACACCATGCATGTGGCACTGTTCGATTCCACATTGCGCGATGGAGCCCAAGCCGAGGGAATCAGCTTCTCCGTTCTCGATAAGCTGAAGATCGTGAAGCTGTTGGATGACTTGGGTGTGGAGTATGTGGAGGCCGGCAATCCGGGATCGAATCCCAAGGATCTCGAGTTCTTCCAACAGGTCGAGCATATGGAATTGAAGAAGGTGAAGCTGGTCGCCTTCGGTGCGACCCGCAGAAGAAATGTGGCGGTTCAGGATGATGCCAACATTCTTTCTCTGTTGTCGGCCAAGACTCCGGTCGTCTCCATTTTCGGTAAAAGCTGGGACTTCCAGGTCACCGACATCATCCGGACCACGTTGAAGGAAAACCTTGCGATGATCCGTGATACCATTTCTTTTCTGGTCGAAAAGGGTAAGGAAGTGGTCTTTGATGCGGAACATTTCTTCGATGGATATCTTGAGAATCCCACTTATGCGATGGAGACCGTGATGGTGGCGGCCGAAGCGGGTGCCTCATCGATAGCCTTGTGCGATACCCGCGGTGGAGTGGTTCCCTCCCAAGTGGCGAAAGCCACCGCCCTTGTGGTTGGAGAATTGGGAAAAGCCTATCCCCATGTGGTGGTCGGAATCCATACCCACAACGACGGATCGTGCGCCGATGCAAGCTCGATCATGGCGGTCGAGGCGGGAGCGAGACAAGTGCAGGGAACCCTCGTGGGATTCGGGGAGAGGTGTGGAAACGCTTGTTTGGCGACGATCATTCCCACTTTACAACTCAAGCTTGGTTTTGATGTGTTGGATGCCGATGCTTTGTCACACCTCACCTTGACGACCCATTCGGTGGCCGAGATCGCCAACGTCTCCATACCACACGGCACCCCATATATCGGGAGAAGTGCCTTCACCCACAAGGGAGGTATGCATATCGATGGAATCGCAAAGAATCCCCGCTCGTTCGAACATATCGATCCCGAATCCGTGGGCAATGAAAGAAGAATGCTGATGAGTGAGGTGGCCGGAAGGGCAACGATACTCAAAAGGATCCAGAAATATGCTCCCAATCTGGGCAAGGATGCTCCCGAAACGAAGCAAATCATCGACATGCTCAAGAGGATGGAGATGTCGGGATACCAGTTCGAAGGTGCCGAAAGTTCCTTCGAGTTGGTGATCGCAAAGCATCTCGGTAAGCATCAACCCTATTTTGCACTCGACCACTACAAGACATTGGGTGAGAAGCCCCTCACCGGAGATCCACAAACGAGCCATACCGCGGTGGTGAAGGTGGCTGTGGATGGAGAGTTGGCGATTGCGGTGGCGCAGGGAGATGGTCCGGTCCATGCCTTGGACAAGGCCTTGAGAAAAGTGCTGGAGGATTTCTATCCCATATTGGCCACCGTTCATCTCACCGACTACAAAGTTCGTGTGCTCGACTCGAAGGATGCCTCGGCGGCCAAGGTGAGGGTGCTCATCGAAACCACCGATGGAGAGAACTCCTGGTCGACGGTGGGCGTCTCAACCGATATAATCGAAGCAAGCTGGATGGCGCTTGTCGATTCCATAGAATACAAACTGATGAAGGAGGGGATCGTTGCCCCGTCCGATCATCTGCAAGGAGATAACAAATGAGTATGACCATGTCGCAAAAGATCCTGGCCGCCCACGCCAACCTGGATGAGGTTCGCGCTGGACAGTTGGTGATGGCGGATTTGGATCTGGTGCTGGGAAACGATATCACCGCTCCCGTGGCGATAAAGGAATTCGCCAAATTTGGTATCGACAAGGTGTTCGACAGGAAGAAGGTCGCCTTGGTTCCCGACCACTTCACTCCAAACAAGGACATCAAAGCGGCCCAACAATGCAAGATGATGCGCGAGTTCGCCACCGACAAGGAAATCGAGAACTACTTCGAGATCGGTCAGATGGGTATCGAGCATGCCTTGCTACCTGAACAGGGCCTCGTCGATGCAGGCGATTTGATCATCGGAGCCGATAGCCACACCTGCACCTATGGGGCCTTGGGTGCATTCTCGACCGGAGTCGGCAGTACCGATATGGCTGCGGGAATGGCCACCGGGAAGGCTTGGTTCAAAGTCCCTTCGGCACTCCGTTTCCACCTCACGGGGAAACTTGGGAAATGGGTATCCGGCAAAGACCTCATACTCCATATCATCGGGATGATCGGAGTCGATGGAGCGCTCTACAAATCAATGGAATTCACCGGACCCGGGGTCGCATCCCTGGGTATCGACGATCGATTCACCATCTGTAACATGGCCATTGAAGCTGGAGCGAAGAACGGGATTTTCGGTGTGGATGAAGTGGCTCTCGCATATTTGGCAGAGCATTGCGAACGACAACCGGTGGTGTACGCTCCCGATGAGGATGCCGAGTACGATGCGACCTACGAAATCGATCTTTCACAGGTCAGGCCAACCGTTTCATTCCCACATCTTCCCGACAACACCCGTACGATCGATGAAGTGGGAGAGGTGAAAATCGACCAAGTGGTCATCGGTTCCTGCACAAACGGGCGGATCAGCGATCTTCGTATCGCAGCCGGCATCCTGAAAGGGAAGAAGGTCGACCCGAGGGTGCGTACGATCGTATTCCCCGCTACCCAGACGATCTATCTCCAAGCGATGGAGGAGGGATTGTTGAAGACCTTTGTGGAATCCGGTGCGGTGGTGAGCACACCGACTTGCGGTCCTTGCCTGGGTGGCCATATGGGAATCCTTGCCGAGGGAGAGCGTGCGGTGGCCACTACGAACCGGAATTTCGTAGGACGAATGGGACATGTGGGCAGTGAGGTCTACCTTGCCAGTCCGGCGGTTGCGGCCGCATCGGCACTTACGGGATATATCAGCAACCCCGAAACGATCGAGGAGAAGTAAACGATGAAAGCACAGGGAAAAGCCTTTCGTTATGGCGATAATGTGGATACCGATGTCATCATTCCGGCACGGTACTTGAACACCAGCGATCCGAAAGAGTTGGCCAGCCACTGCATGGAAGATATCGATGCGACATTCGTAGACAAGGTTTCCGATGGAGACATCATGGTCGCCGATAGGAATTTCGGTTGTGGTTCAAGTCGGGAACATGCCCCCTTGGCGATCAAGACCGCGGGAATCAGCTGTGTGATCGCAGCCTCCTTTGCCCGGATCTTCTACCGCAATGCGATAAACATCGGGCTCGCGATCCTCGAGTGTCCCGAAGCAGTGGCCGGCATCAAGTCCGATGACAGCGTTGAAGTCGATTTCTCCACTGGAAAGATCACCAACATGAGCACCGGTGAGAGTTGGTCGGCCGAGCCATTTCCTCCCTTCATCCAGAAAATGATCGCTTCCGATGGATTGATCAATTACCTGAAGAAGGAGGTGTTGGTATGAAGCTGCAAATTGCGATCGTTCCGGGAGACGGCATTGGTCCCGATATCGTGGCCGAAGCCTTGAAAGTCATGGGAGCGGTGGGAACGAAGTTCAACCATAAGTTCGACTTCTCCTTCTATATTGCCGGAGGAAGCGCGCTCGACAGTGTCGGAGTACCTCTTCCCGAATCGACCTTGGTTGGTTGCAAAGATGCCCAAGCGGTATTGCTTGGGGCGGTGGGAGGCCCCAAGTGGGATCATCTCGCGGGGAATATGAGACCGGAACAGGCCCTGCTCGGATTGAGAAGCGGTTTGGGATTGTTCTGCAACCTGCGTCCAGCGATACTCTACGACCAACTGTCCGATGCATGTCCCTTGAAAGGGGAGCTGATAGAAGGTGGACTCGACATCATGGTGGTGCGTGAGCTCACCGGTGGCATCTACTTCGGAAAGCGAGGTCGGAATGAAGACGGAACCACCGCATTCGATACATTGACCTATAGTGTTCCTGAGGTGGAGAGGATCGCAAGGATGGCGTTCGGAATCGCCATGAAGCGCAACAAGCGGTTGATGAGTGTCGACAAGGCGAACATCCTCGAGTCTTCCCGCTTGTGGCGTTCGGTCGTCGACCGGATTGCGAAGGAATATCCCGAAGTCTCGGTGGACCATATGTATGTCGACAATGCGGCGATGCAATTGGTACGCAATCCGAGACAATTCGATGTGGTGGTCACCGGCAACATGTTCGGTGATATACTGAGTGATGAGGCAAGCATGATCACCGGATCGATCGGGATGCTTCCTTCGGCGAGTCTCCGTTCCGACAGTTTCGGCATGTACGAACCGATCCACGGATCGGCCCCGGACATCGCCGGCCAGGACAAGGCGAATCCCATCGCCACCATACTTTCGGTGGCCATGATGCTTCGCTATACCTTCGACCTCCCCCAGGAGGCCGATGCGGTGGAAGCAGCCGTAGGGAAGGCCCTTGATGAAGGATTTAGGACCGGTGACATCATGAGCAAGGGAATGACACTGGTGGGAACGAAGGAAATGGGCTCGATCATAGCCCGGAATATCTAGGAAATTCACAGCCGGAAAGGCGAGGAGAACACAAGATGAGTGGACAGTTGGTATATCTCGAAGGGGCATACGTCCCATTGGAAGAAGCGAAGATTCCGGTCATGGACCACGGATTGCTCTACGGAGATGGCATTTTCGAAGGAATCAGGGCCTATGGTGGCAGGGTATTCAGACTCGAAGACCACATGAGGAGATTTCAATCGGCCGCACGTGCAATCAATTTGGAACTTCCCCTTTCCATTGAAGAGATAACCGAAATCGTCCTGGAGACCTGCCGCAGGAACGACATCGTCGATGGATACGTCCGTTTGGTGTGTACCCGCGGTGCCGATGGATTGGGTTTGTACCCGAAACCGAACTCCGCAAAACCCAGACTGTTCTGTATCGCGGGACAAGTCGCCCTGTATAGCGACGAGGCCTATCGCCGCGGTCTCAAGGTGGTCACCAGCCATTTGAGACGGAACAAGGCGACCATCGTCGATCCCCAGATCAAGAGCCTCAACTATCTGAACAATATCCTCGCTTCGATTGAAGCGCATCGCTATGGAGCCGATGAAGCGTTGATGTTGAATGAAGAGGGTGTGGTCACCGAATGTACCGGTGACAACATCTTCATCGTAAAGAACAAGGTCATCAGTACTCCTCCGGTATGGCTGGGAACCTTGGATGGCATCACCCGACAAGCGGTGATCAGAATCGCAGGGAAGTTGGGATATGAGTTGAACGAAGTGCCGTTCACCCATTTCAATGTGTTGAATGCCGATGAGGCGTTCCTCACCGGAACCGCTGCGGAAATCATCGCATTGACCGAACTCGATGGACAGAAAATCGGCACGGGAGTTGCGGGAGATGTGACGATGGAACTGCTCGCCGCCTTCCGCGAGTACACGAAGCAACCGGAGAATGGAGCCAAGATATGAGAAGCGACCAGATGAAAAGTGGTGTTGCAAGAGCACCACACCGTTCATTGATGAAGGCGTTGGGACTGACCGACCGTGAGATTCAATCGCCCCTAGTAGGAATCGTGAATTCGGCCAATGGCATCATTCCGGGCCATGTGCATGTGAACAGGATCGTGGATGCGGTGAAGGCCGGTGTGCGTTCAGCAGGCGGTACCCCGATCGAATTTTCCGTAATCGGTGTATGTGATGGGATTGCCATGGGGCACAAGGGTATGAAGTATTCCCTCGCGAGCAGGGAATTGATTGCCGATTCGGTGGAAGTCATGGCCACCGCCCATCCTTTCGACGCTCTGGTCATGGTACCGAACTGCGACAAGATTGTGCCTGCCATGCTGATGGCAGCCGCAAGGATCAATATTCCTACCGTAGTCGTTTCGGGAGGAGCCATGTTGGCTGGTCATCTTCCCGGGAAAAAGGACGCGATCGATCTCAACAGTGTATTCGAGGCTGTCGGTGCACATTCCGCGGGTAAGATCAGCGACAACGAGTTGCTCGCATGTGAAAACTCGGCTTGTCCCACCTGTGGTTCCTGTTCGGGTATGTTCACTGCCAACAGCATGAACTGTCTCACCGAAGCCCTTGGTATGGGCCTGCCAGGCAATGGTACGGTTCCCGCCGTCTATGCCGAAAGGGATCGATTGGCCAAGGAAGCCGGTTATGCGGTGATGGAGCTCTATAAGAAACAAATCAAACCATCCGATATCATGACACCGGAAGCCTTCATGAATGCCTTGGCAGTCGATATGGCGCTCGGATGCAGCACCAACAGCATGTTGCACTTGCCTGCGATCGCGCACGAGGCGCATGTCGAACTCGATATCTTCAAAGCCAATGAGGTGAGCAAGAGGACTCCCAATCTCTGCCATCTCGCTCCCTCCGGACCGTACCATATCGAAGACCTCTACCGGGCCGGCGGTGTGATGGCCGTGATGTCGGAGCTCAACAAGAAGGGATTGATACACACAGAGTCGCTCACCGTATCGGGTAAGACGATCGGTTCCCAGATCGCGGCGGCAACCAATTACGACAACGAAGTGATCCGTCCAATCGATACACCCCATAGCAAAACGGGGGGAATTGCGGTGCTTCGTGGCAACCTCGCACCGAATGGTGCGGTGGTGAAACGCGCCGCGGTCGCACCCGAAATGCTCAAGCACAGTGGTCCTGCACGAGTGTTCGAATCCGAAGAAGACGTGAGCATGGCGATCTATCGAGGTCACATCAAGAAGGGCGATGTGGTGGTGATTCGCTATGAAGGACCGAAGGGAGGTCCCGGAATGCGCGAGATGCTGGGACCCACAAGCGCCATCGCTGGCATG
>Ga0334898_1002991_pt1 | contig 14360 bp, 17 predicted proteins | sample GraSluR3_MG_10_FD_207228 | JGI IMG/M metagenome (GOLD analysis project Ga0334898, IMG submission 207228) | Sludge microbial communities from methane-producing bioreactor in Wageningen University, Netherlands - Granular Sludge_3_08-R3 | ecosystem: Engineered > Bioreactor > Anaerobic >... | reverse complement strand
ATAACTGATACCCGGTATTTTATATGAATAAAAGAGGAACAGCAAATTTGCCACTGCATGGAGGTCATGCACCCCGATGGCTTTTTCAACGGATGGTGAAACTAGCTGGAGCTATTTCTGAATCAATACTCTATGAATACGGATCAGATGAATTCTTAAGAAGGATTTCCGATCCACACTGGTTTCAGGCCTTTTCCTGCGTTCTGGGTTTTGACTGGCACTCATCAGGTACCACCACTACAACTTGTGGTGCTCTAAAAACCGCTATAAACCCTGAAGAACATGGAATAATGGTGGCTGGAGGTAAAGGCCGTGCTTCCAGGAAAACCTTGGATGAAATTGAAATGGTGGGTGATTCTTTTTCCCTGTCACCCTTTAAAATAGATGAACTAATCTATAACAGCCGGATATCGGCTAAAATTGATAATTCATGTATACAAGATGGCTATAATCTGTATCATCATTCTTTTATTTTCACAGAAAAGGGTGAATGGGCCGTAATTCAGCAGGGATTAAATACTGAAGATAAGTATGCCCGTAGATATCACTGGCTTTCTGAACTTGTGGAAGATCCAATAGATGAACCCCACCAGGGGATTGCCTGCGACCAGCAGCAAATAAATACCCTGAATATGACCTCACATGAGAGTGAGGAGTGCAGAGATATCAGCGTTGATTTGATCTGTGATAATCCGAAACATTTAAAATCGTATTTTAAATCAAAAGATAGTGCCCAAACACTTTTAACTGATTATTTGGATAACACAGAAGCTCCAGGTTCAATTGATACTGGTAAGCAGTTTGAAATTCCAAATTTTAAAGATCATAATGCCCAACTTCACATGCCTAAGCATCATCCAGTTCTGGATATGGATCTAAGTTCCAGAGAGTTCCAGGTCTTAAAGGATGCCTGGGAGATTCAGCCCCAGAACTATGAAGAGTTAATTTCACTTAGGGGTATTGGGCCTAAAAAGATCCGGGCTCTGGCTTTAATATCTGATCTGGTGTATGGTTCTGCACCTAGTTGGAAGGATCCTGTGAAGTACAGTTTCACCCACGGAGGAAAGGATGGATTTCCATACCCTGTGAATAGGGAAGTCTATGATAATTCTATTCAAACCCTTAAAGATGCTCTGGATGAGGCAAAATTGAATAAAAAAGAGAGATATCAGGCCATAAAAAGGCTTGAAAAGGTTATTCACTCGTGAAGATTGTAATGGTTGTTCAGTAAATAAAATATTACTAAAATTTCATGGAAATCTAAACTTTTTTGTTGTTCCGTCGGGAGTAAAAGACGTAACTGTTCTTATTTTACCAAAAAAATCATTATTTAACCTAAATTTTTTATCTAAAGCTAAAATTAATCTATTTTTATCATTTGGATTCCATTCAATGATAGGAAGAGGTTTGGCATATTCCTCATTAAAAAATCGTAAATTTAATTTGCATAATTTTCCTGCAATTTCATTAAAATCATTGGATTTTTCTTTAAAATAGAATTTATAATGTAAAGATATATTATTTCTTTTTTTAAATGATTTAATAAGTGCATCCTTAAGATAATGAGAAATTTCGTATATATTATAAAAATGGACCGATAAATCCCGAGAATAAGAAAATCCTTTTCCATTTATATGAATACTAAGATCAGGTCCAACGGATTCTCCTTCAAAACTAATCCCTGTTTCAACAAAGTAACCTAATCGTTTTTCACGTATTTCAAACTCATTGAACCGAACAATATCTCTCAAATTGCCTTGTTCGTGTTTCAATTTATTAACTATTAGATCAATAAATGATTTATATTCCTGAATATTTTTTTTGAAATCCAAAAAAGAAGGATGTTTAGATATAAAGAGCCAACTGGAGAGGGATCTTTCCATAGATTTTTTTCTTTTTGATTTAATTTTATCTATATCTGGACAGGGTGATGTAACTTTTAAAATACGAAAACAGTCATCAAAATGAGATTGAATCGAATAAAGAAGTTCTTTTTGAAATCCCAATAATCTTGAAGGACTATAACCCTTAAAATCTTTTGGATAATCTTTACTATCCGTAATTTTCTCTTTTACTTGTTTTAGTTCGTTTAGTACATCTAAAAAATTTTTAGAAATTCTAGATAAAGATCTATTATAAATTCCAAGAGGATGTATACTTCCATATAATTTATGGAATAGAACTTCATCTGGCAAGTTATTTAGCAAATTATAGGCTTCAGGTTTGATATTACCATCATTTTTAATACTTCTTTTTATGATCAATTAAATCTCTTCGTGCTGTTTTAAATGATTTGAAATATATTAGCAGACATTACAAGGACTTAATTAATATCAAAAGTTTAAGGATATTAAATTATATACATTTTATTATGGGCAATATCATGAGTGATTATTATGGTTATAGTTCCGGGATGTAGACTTTAAGACCCATTTTTAATCTACTAACTTTATATTAATATTATTTTTCAGTCTATTAATTAAATTATAAAACTAATATTCGTTCTTTCTAATGTGTAAATTTAATAAGTATTTAAATTATATTAAAAATAACTAGACACTATGCAACTTACTTATTGAACTTCGTATGAAAATAGAATTCGTATAGATGATTTAATGAATTTAATAGAATTGATAAACTGCATTGTTAACTCTCTGAATACTAGGGAAATGGCAATCGTAATATGGTTGATTTTATTTTTAATATTATTTTTTTTTATTAAAAGTACAAGAAAAGCTGCGATTGATGTGTTAAAGGCATTTTTTTCCATTAAACTTATAATTCCATTTATTGGAATGATTTTGTATATATTGTTAATTTTATATTTATTATCCCATATAGGACTATTTAATATAAGTCTAATTAAAGATGCGATTTTTTGGTTTATTATTGGGGCAATTCCATTATTTTTAAAAGCAAATGATATAGAAAAGAAATATAAAAATTTTTTTAGGAATAATGCCATTGAATTTATTAAATTAACAACTGTTTTTAGTTTTTTTATTAATTTTTACACTTTTAATATTATTATTGAATTAATATTACAACTTATAATAATATTTATCGTATTATCAATAACTCTTTCTAAATCTCAAGAAAAATATAAACCTGCTGAAAAGTTTTTTACTTTCATATTCTTAATTATAGTGATTTATTTAATTTTAAACTTCATTTATAATCTCTTTATAAATCCTAACGGATTTTTAAACATAAATATTGGAATTACTTATATATTACCTGCCATTTTAACAATTACATTATTGCCTTATATCTATGCATTGGCATTGTATATAGAATATGATTCATTTTATTCACGGCTGAAACTAGCAATTAATGATTCAAAGACATATAAATATGTATTTAAAAAAGTGTTTAAGAAATATAATCTGGATTTCTTTGGATTAAATGCTTTTTTACTCGAGTTCAGAATTTATAACATACAGAACAATGAAAATATTGAGAAAGAAATACTGAAGACAGAAAAAAGAGTAACTAAGAAGAATTCAACCGATTCTACTAACAAATTCAATTCAACGTTTAGTATATTTGAAAATAAATTTGTAAGTTTCATTGAACAGGGCTATCTAAAAATTGAGGATAACTCTACTGATACTAAACTTGATGTGATGTTCTTTGATGATGATGAATTAGTAGGTGAAATAATCAGCACTACTACCACAGAAAAAAACATAGAAAGCATGATTACTCTTTTAAATGATAGTACCACAATAGCAGAACAAAATGCAGCAGCATATTCAAATACTGGAGCTATCGGGGCATATATATTTATTAATGACAGCGATAAAGGAGAGAAAATGATTATTAATATTGACTTTGATCCTGTATTTACAACAACTTACAATACCATTAAAAATACATTAGTTATTAAGCAAAATCCAAGTTCATAAAAAATCATACGGTTATTAATAACTTGTATTAGACTAAAAAGTTGATATATCATCTTGTTAGGGAGCATTCGCTCAAGTACTCATATGGCTAATTTAACTAGTTTAAATGATTTTATGATTTAAACTAGGATAAATCTATATTCTATGAATTTCAAGTTTCATATAGTTATAATCCAAAGAAAATTTAAAAAAAGTAGCAGAAAAGAAAATAGAGAAAAATATGAAAAATCAAAAGCTTAAAGGAAACTGTTTTAGTATTTTTTGGAGGATATTTAATGTCTATTGAAACAATAGGTTTGTTAATAGCAATTTTAACATTGATAGTTGCCTTAATTTCATTATACTGGAAATATAAAAATGATAAAAGGGGAATGTTAAAGGAGAAATTAGAAAATACTCCAATGTTAAAGGTTATAGTTGAAAATGGAACGAGGATGACAACAGATGGAAGTATTCCAACTCAGAAGATTATAAATCTAAGAACTGTTAATGTTGGTAAAAGACCAATTACCATTTCCAGTTTTGGGTTTGAATTTGAAAATAAAATTTCAAATCAGATAGTATTTGCAAGTCTTGAACTTCCAAAAAAACTTGAAGAAGCTGAAAGTCATTCATTTCATATAATGTTAAATGATTTTAAAAACGAGTTAAAAAAGCGACCTCCAGAGTCTCAAATGCCAAAGTATGCTTGGGTTAGAGACCACACAGGAATTGAATATAAGTCTGAAAACATTTCTGAAATTTCAACTGTATATAATGCTTTAAAACTTGATTAAAATAACTAATAAAGAAAATAGTCAGCAGTGAATCAATACGAAACTCAATGTAAATTTTGGCATCATATGTACTAGTGAAAAAGCATAAAGAAATATCACTCGTTGTAATATAGATGCAGAAATCTAAGTTAATATTTCTATATTTGATACCTATTTTTTTATTTTGTTGACTAAATTCAAAAATTTTCTATTTTTGGTATATTCAATCATTCTGAACGAAGTCCTTATAAGAAGGTAGTGAGGGCTGGAGATGGTCATTATATCTAAAATTATGTCATTTATAACCTATACAATTCTCTTTTATTGCTTTTTCTAAACCAAAAAGTGCATTTTCATCCAACATAGCTTTATCAATTAGGCTAATAATTTTATCTTTATCCATCTTTGATCTTAATTGTAAAAATATAATAATAGACAATCTTGCCCAGTCCAGAATATCTCCTAAAAGCTTATCTACGTTTTTATATCCATTATAATCTTCTTCACCAATTGGAGAACCATGAATATAAGTGCTTCTAATATCATATGCATTTTTAAGTTTATTATAAACGTTATTAGGTTTTAAACCCGTAAATTTCAATATTATTGCTGCTCTTTGAGACAGACGTCTAGATATGCCTTCACGTTCATTACCTTTTAGATATAAAGCTTCAAAGCAAGTCATAATTGAAGTAATTCTACTTTCTATATTTTCAGGTTTTAGTAAGGTGTCATTATACCTTTGTAAAGCTATTGAAATAGGATCTACATCTTTATGAACTTTTAATAGGCGATCAGGTATGATTAATGCGGGCCCTGGTTCGTTGAGATGCACTTTTAAGATATCTTGAGATAGTATTTCTTTCATTTTTTTAATTAATGTTTTAATTTCTGAAATATCTTTATTAGTAATTTTATAGGAATAAAATTGAGCAGAACTAATATTATTCTCCTGATATTCCTGAAATAAAAATGATGGATCACCTTCTGTTCGTGTTGAAAAGATTGATCCTACTTTAAAAAGTCGTAATATGCATAAAATTTCTTCTAATTTATAAAATATTTCACTATGAGTTTTTGCTCTTTCTTCCATTTCAATAATTGCAGCAGGTTTATTAAAATTAAGAATACCATATAAATTAGCCATATAACCTGATTTTTCACTCTCTAAATCAAAAGAAGTGGGTCTTCTTATTTTTAATCCATTATAAATTCCATATTCATCATCTGCTAGCCATATTCCATAAATCCATGCTTTAATTTTCCAAGTAAAAGGAGTTTTTTCTAATCTTGCAATTAACTCGCTTACATAATTAACTATATCTTCATTTTCCAGATTACTAGAATCAACACCTATAATTTTTTGCAAAAAGTTTTGTAAAGGAAATTCAATGTAGTTAATGGCTTCACTTTTGCTTAAACTATATTTATGTGATATCTCTGAAATTACATTAGAATAGATAGGCTCAGGTTTAGTTAATGCTGAAAGTGAAGATATGTAATCTTTTCTGTCCATATCCCATTTTTCTTTAATTATATCATTAGAAGAAAATTGACATCTAATACTCCCTTCATTGTATCTAAAATCTATGACTTCCTTTGCTACGGGAACTTTAGTCTTAAATATTTTTCCTTCACTTTTATATTCATTTACATTATTTATAATCTCTTTAAAAAGTGAATATAACAGAGAAGATAGCTCTTTTCTAGCCATAATACCATCAATTTCTATTTTATTATTTGATTATTTAAATTTTACTATTCTTCGATTGTTTCATGTTTCAACTGTAATATCAACCAATAAAAATAAGCTATAGAGCTTAATATTAATTTTAATAATTATATTTTAGTTCTACTGATGAATACCAAATTAAACCTCTCCTCAAAACAATATTTGATAGTTACTTACTTTACAGCCATTAAAAAATATCTAGCCTAAACTATACTTAAAAACCAAGTTCTTAAGAACATGCCAAAAACTTTTTGTTAGATTTAACAGATTTTTCTAGTTGAGTGTTTTGTTTTCCCATCTCAAAAAGCGATTTAAACTATTTAAGCTCATAAATAAATTTTTATCCTTTTTTATATAATACATATAAACTTAACCCGATTCCTGAAAATGCTGCAAGAATTGTGCAAAAGTTAATTATATTTAATTCAATCTTAAAAAAATGAATAAGGACAAATGTTAAAAAAAATGATGAAATTATGATTAAAATCCCCATTAATTTTGCATTTGCATATAAACTCTTTAATTTTTGTTTTTTTGAATTATACTCTGTAAATTTTCTTTTATATAACTCCAAACCGTTAGGAGTAACACCTACATAACCAAATTCATAATTAGTAATTCCATCATAATACAAAACATTTAGTATATCTATATCCTCTAAATAATCAACAGCATCATTTATTTCATCAGGACTAAGTTTAGTCAATTTTTCTATTTTACTTCCAGTAAAACTTTCTAAATCGCTTTCAACTAATTCTTTAAGAATTATTTCTGCATTTTTTTCTGTCAGATTCATTTAAAACCTCAATTTAACAATAATTTTACTATTCAATTAAAAGTTTTGAATTAAATAGAATTTATATAATTGCATTTATTCTTCAACTTTTTGAGCATACAAATTAGGACATTCTGACTTTTTAAATTCTCTTGAAATTGATTTATCTAATTTATAAACAAATTTAGATATATCTAATGAAGCTGAAGCAATTATATTTTCATTGACTATGCTTTTACCCTCAGCTTTTTTAAGTATTGAATTAATTATACCTGCATGAATTGCACTATGGCGTAATGCGATATAACTATTTTTTTCTCCAAATATTCTCTCCCAAGTATCTTGTTTTTTATCTGCAAGCGTGGGAAGATATATTTTGAATAGCTTACAAGCTATTTTAGCTTTGTTCTTTTGTTGAAATTCCATTCTTTTTGGAATAACATCCGAAAGATTAAATTCATGATTACTATGTTCTTTTAAAGCTTTGAAATATTCTGGTTCAATTCTAAATTCTTTAATGAAATTTACAAAATTAACCATGTCTAAATCTTCAATCTTGGCTTTAGGAGTTAATTTTCTAAAATTTCTTACTAAATATGACTCTAAAGAAGTTATTAGGCTTATAAGAATCATATCACAATGAAAAAGATAATCGTAATTGATAAACCCTTCTTTATTTTCCATCCTTAAAACAAGCGGATATAACTTTAAAGACATGTTTAAACTCATAACATACATTAGAAATTCGTTGATATGGTCAGAAAGTACCTTTCCAAATAAATCTATATCATCAGGCTCGTTATTTTGATATCTAAATACTTTAAACTCTTTTAATTTTAGCCATAATTCTTCATCTGAGATCATATTCGATCACTTTTGACTAAATCTCTACTTAAACGATTTTATAATATATTACTAACTATTTTTAAAAAAAGCACTATAAGTTTTTCCATTTCTTACTAGAATTTTTACTCTGACCCTTATTATCCTTCCAAAAGGTACTTCCTCACTCTCAGATCATTTATCTTCTTATTCTGTATTTTCTCTTTCTAGTTCCAAGTGAACTTATATCAATCTGAAAAATGCTTTTTTCTTACCAAGTATGTATAGTGCCTTTATGTTTTAAGATGGTTGAAGAGAGTGCATGGAACGAACTTTTAAAAAATGAATGGTTTAAAAATGCAATTAGAGAGATACTGATATTTATTTAGCTCCTCATCATGGAAGAGAATCTGGATGGCATGATGAACTATTGAATACTTCAAACCATGTTTAACCATTGTATCAGATGGTAAATATCTTGATACAAGCATTACTAATAAATATGCTGAAATTAACACTGGATGGGAAGTTTATAGCCGTAGTAGTGAATGATAAGTCGAAAGAAAATGTTTAACTACTAGAAAAGATGGAAAAATAAATGTACAGTTAGATATAATGATGGAAATAAACCATTTAGACAATTAATTGATTGAGTCTATAGTACTTAAATTAAATGAGATATGAAAAGTCAGATGAAACAAAGAATGTTTAAAGATTCTAAGATTTACATCAACATATACCTAAATGGTTGAAATTTGAGGTATTTGAAGTAAATTTTGAAAATGTTTTTTAACTTCGTAATAGTATCGTTACTTAAGTATATGGATCGGTTTAATTATTTTCAAGATTATATTAGAATGAATTATTAATATAAGTTTTCAAAGATTTATTCTTAGGATGAATTAGGGGGGTTGGAATTTAATTATTAAAAATTAATATGAAGATATTTCATGAATAAAATCTGAACTAATTGTGAAAATAATAATTAAAAAGAAGTTAAATTATATTTAAATAGTGCAAATTAATTTATAAAAATATATTAGTTTAGGTGAAAAAATGGGGTTATTAAATAGTTGGCAATGTCCTAATGTAGAATGTTCGTATAAAAGAAGTGGAAAACAAGGTGAATACTGTCCTGAGTGTGGTACTAAATATGAAAAATTTGGTTTTTCAGATTCTGGAGGACTTTCGATAGAAAAAGATAAGTTTAAAAGAAAAAACGATCTTATTGAAGAAGTTGGGGAAGAAAAAGCATTAGAAATCTTAGAAAAAGAAGAAAGTAAAGCAGGAAGAGGTGAAAAATATATTTGTGAAGATTTGTATTGCTCTAACACCGATACATACAAATATAAAGATAATTGTCCTGATTGCGGAGAAGAATTAAAAAAATTAAAATCTAAAGAATATGACAGAATACTCGATATTAAAAGAAATATCATGAAAAATAAAAAGCTAGTATTGTTTCATGATAATCTAACAGATGAAGAAATCAGAAATAGAATATTTGAAGATATGGCTAATTTAGCATACCAAGAAACAGGTACAAAATGGATGAGTATGGGAACTTTGTTAAGCTTCAATTCAACTGAACAAATGATAGGAGCAGGATTTAAGGCCATTATAGATCAAAATAAACTTATAATAAGACAAAACGAGCTTTTATTAAGAGAATTGCAAAAACTAAATAATAAATAAATAATTAAAAATTTTGAAAAAAAATTATTAATTTACTCATCGTTATCAATAGTTATCTTAGTAATTATAAGATCCTCTAAGCAGTTCTGTAAAGTTTGATAACCATTTTTACAGCAGTGCGATTTTAATTCATCAATTAAAATTTTAGATATTTTGAGATATACAAAATCGTCGTTATTTCTTTTTCGAATCATCTTCTATTTCTCCATGATTATCAGAAATTTATTCCTCTTTAGTTTCATCAACGATAATTACTCCAGTTTTAGCCCAATATATCAATTTTTTCCATGAATGGAGGGATTCTTCAAAACTTATTTCTTTATTTGGATTTTTTTCCATATAGACCACCATAATACACATTCTGAGTTTTTTTATGTGAGAAATCAATAACCGAAGACTATTGTCAGTATTGAAATCCCAATTAAATATTTATTAAAAATTGTATATAAATGTATTACTTATTATAATAATAGTAATATTAATATTGAATTTGATGGTGAATTTTTGTTTCTAGATAATTTTGGCAGTTAATTTTTAAAGAAAATTAAGTAGTTATGATTTGGAAAAATGAACAATTTTTAAAATTATTCAATTTTTGATAGGAATTAGGGATATTTGTTCATTTAGATTCTGAATAAAATAAAAATCAAAACCAGCTAATTATTGCTTTTTTAAAAAAATAAGGCTTAAATGAAATTTTAGATTTTATACCTGAGATTATCAATTTCGTTATATAAAAATATAGAGAAGTTGATCATGAAAATTAGAAAAAAATATAGATTTATTAAATATTAAACAAAAACATAAAAGAACAAAAGATTTATCTATATTAAATAATTATCATGTTTGAAAAAAAGTATATATTCTGGTATATATATTATATTTAAAATAGTATATTCAAGTTTTAGTGATTTAATTAATATTTATCTAAACTTAGGGAGGGTCTTAATGCACAATAAAATAAATTATAACATTATTATTTTAAGCACAGTTTTCAATACTAAAGACCCCATTTTTAAAGAAGATTTAATTAATGTTTTGGAAAAAGAAGGATATACAATTCATAAACCTCTATCAGAAGAATTTGGTAAATTTCGAGTTGAAGATAAAAGAATAGCATCTGGAAAAGGGTTTAATATTCTGTATGATCCTAATGTTGCGGCTTTATTTTTAGCTAGCGAATCATCAGATGATTTTTATTCCGAATTTGAAAAAATAAATGAAATAATCAACTCTGATCTAGGAATAGATATGGATGATATTTTAAGATCTTATGAATTAATTATTGACGCTAAAATTAAAACTAAGGTTAATCCACAAAAAGCTATAGACGCATATTGTAATAATTGTAAATCTAATGTTTTTGATAATGTAATAAAAAAACAATCCAAAAATTTTTCAATCAATATTGTACAAAAAGATGAAACACCTAACAATCCTGTTTGGCATGATTTATTAATTCGTCCTTTATCAAAAAGGCATTATTTCTTCAAGCTAGTTTATAGACGGAAAGATTTGGAGTCTTTTAAACAAGTAGCTGGAAGAATTGAAGATTTCATGAATGAGATTTTCAGAATACTAACTAAATTGGAGAATGAAAAATGACCCCGCCAATAATGGTTAATGAAAACATAAATTATGATCAAATAAAAAATACATATCCTTCTAATGTTCAAACTGAATTTACCAAGAATATCGAAATGTATATACCTTTAATTCAGAAATCAATTTTGGATAATTTGGAACAATTAATTGATGAGAAATTTGAAGAAATGTATCATAAATTGAAAAAAGAACATAATGACACTAAAGTAATTGTCATAGAGGAGATTAGTAAAGAAGAAGCAAAAGAGAAGATTAAAAAATTTTTTGCTGAAAATAAAGGAGATTTTTACCCCTCAGATATCACAGAAAAACTCCATATAGATTATGATATGGTTTGGGATATATTAGAAGAGCTGGAAAAGGAAGGTATAATTGAAGAGGGGGCCTGATCTCATAGCCATCGGATCAGATGTTGGGGATAGACTTTTAGGCGATAGAATACTTATTCATTTTAAAAAATGTGAGTTGAAATATGTTACTAAAGGCTCAAAGAGACATAATGCTATGATTACCTCATTCAAAGGGGATAAAGAGTTTCCTGTATCTTGTAGGATAGAAAAAACTTATCATGGAAAGTAATATTATGACAGAATATTCAGAACGTGGTGATCAACTAATAGGTATGAAAATATTAGCACAACATCGAAATATTCAACCTAAAAAACATCCAAAAGATGTTAATGGAAAAAAACAATTTATTCTCCACGATTATGTTATTTGTACGATCGAAAAAAGTTTTAGGGCAAAAAAAAAGTAATTTTATTTTGTTTAATTATTTATAACTTTTTCTTAAATCTATTATTTTTGATTTCAAATTAACTTCAATTTATGAATTCAAATTTTTAAATTCAATTTTTAAATTTTATTTTCTAATTTCCTTATAATAATCTTTATAACATCTTCTTAAATTGAAACATATTATCAATTTGTACTTGTTTTTCATACTTTCTTGCTGCATAAGGAATTTCTATATTTTAGAAGAATACAACATTTTTTGCTCTTTTAAAATTCATCCATAAATTTGTAAATTCTTTTAGAAGTTATTCATAGGTTATAAATTTTGGATATCCAAATTAAACACAATCAAAATAAAATATTATGCTTTTTTTATCAATTAAATAATTTTTAATAAAAGATTATGATTAACTCATTTTTGAATATTCATTAATAGGAAAAGATTAATTCAAAAAAATTATTATAATAGTATTATTTTAATAATAATAATTAATAATATATTATATGATGGAGGTGCTTCTGGTGATGGTTGCAAAAAGTGTATCATTAGATCTTGAAGATCTAATGCAAATTGAAGAGATGATAAGAAACGGTGAATCTAAGAATCTAAGTCAATTCGTTAGAACTGCTATAAAAAAAGAATTAAAAGGTGAATAAATGTCAAAAACGTTGGAAGATAAGTTATTGGCCATTTATTTAAATTATAAAGACAAAAAAAATCCACCAGTTCCGTTAGAATTGATAAGGGAATATTTGGAACTTTTTGGTGTAAATCTAGATATAGATTTTGATTAAAGGAGGATTAAATGACAAAAGAAAGAGTCAAAGGGGATGTTTGCGGAGACCCCTTGAATAATAATTTGCCTTCTGAGAATAAAAACTTATCGGATGAAACCAATCCAATGACTACAATTCCTGTAACAATAGATAATCAAATACCTTATTTCAGAGAAAAACCTGTAATACTGCTCCCTGAAGGTTACAGCATTTTTTTCAAAAGTCAAAATAATTTAGAATACTGGATCAGTGAAGAAAGAAAAAAAGGGAGCTATTTAATTCAATGGATAGAGATAGATAGATCAAAACAAAATAAATTTCATCGAAAACTATCAAACAGGAATGGATTAGATATAGAAAACAAGAAAAGAGACCAAAATCTAGCAAACTATTTACACAGTAGATGCGGAATCGAAAAAGAAGAAATAAAATTATTTTTAGAAGAAGCAGGAATTTACATTGGAGAAAATAGGGATATTATCACTCCTGTCCATAATGAAATAGATGAAGAAATAACACTTTCTCCAACAGATAATGATTCAGAAGAAATATCAAAAGAAAGAAAAGATGAGTTAATATCATTCCTTAAAAGGGAAGATTTGCTTAGTTTTATTGATAAGGCCCTATATGAACGTTCCCCTGATGAAGGTTTCATAATAGGTGAAGTAGAATCTAAACACGTATTAAATTTTAATTGTGTAGGGGCCCGTTTAGGATTATCAACCATAAATACTCTAAAAGGCGAATCCTCGATCGGTAAAACAAATACTGCAAATGTCGTAACAGGGTTACATAGGACCAAGAAAGTAGGAAGTCTTTCAGAAACCGCTCTTAAATACGCTGATGACCTGGCCCAAATAGATATTTTATACATTCAAGAAACTTTGGAAGAAGAATTTAAAAATAAAGAAACAAGGCTAATGTCTGCTGATGATGGGGGATTTATTGCCGAAACTACAATAAAAAATCCTAAAACAGGACTATTTGAAGTTCAACAGACCACCATACCGGTAAAAACATTAGTAACAACCACAACCGCCATAGAATTAGATCCTGAATTTGCCTCCAGGAACTTTATCATACCTGTAGATGATAGTGAAGAGCAAACACAGAGAATATTAGAAGAAAATTTTAAATCCACAGAGAAAAAACTCCAAGAAATCAAAGGAGAACTAAATTTTAATTACAAATATGAACTTCTAAAAGAATCATACCAACTATTAGAGCCATATATAGTATTAATACCATATGAAGAAGAATTATTAGAGATATTCCCTATATCCAATCCTCGAACTCGCAGAGACTCCAAAAAACTAATGCAACTGATAAAAGAAAGTGCCCTACTATTCCAATATCAACGCTGCAGAGATGAAATAAATGAAAAAAAAGTATTAGTTGCATCATGGATCGACCTGGCCCATTCAATATTATTAGGCGGCCCTATACTAGAAGCAACACTAACAGGCTTTGATAAAAGGCTGATAGAAGCATTGCCCATCATATACGATCTGATTGATATTAATGGATTTGTGACTACTAAATCTCTTCAAAGAAAA
>Ga0334898_1002986_pt1 | contig 14393 bp, 15 predicted proteins | sample GraSluR3_MG_10_FD_207228 | JGI IMG/M metagenome (GOLD analysis project Ga0334898, IMG submission 207228) | Sludge microbial communities from methane-producing bioreactor in Wageningen University, Netherlands - Granular Sludge_3_08-R3 | ecosystem: Engineered > Bioreactor > Anaerobic >... | reverse complement strand
TTACTCGGATTCCGTGTTACTATTAGTATTAAAGGAGTTGAAAGAAACTCAACAGGAAAAATTGGTAATACCATTAAGATTAATAAATCCATTAATATTAGTGTCATTCATTAATAGAAAGTGTCATTCATTAATAGAAAATAAGGTTGAGGGTGGATGTTTGGTGTTTGTTTAAAGAACTTAAGTGAAACTTAAAAAAAGAGGAAAAAGTTAAAGAATCAAAGGAGATCAACATCATCTGCTGAAAGTAGGGAGATGCCTCCGTTTTCTAAAACTTTAATACCACTATCCAAATCTTCGGTACGTATCACTACAATCGCTTTATTGGTTTTCTTTTCAACAAAGGCGTAAAGATATTCTACATTTATATCTGCTTTGTTTAAAAGTCCTAAAATTTCATCTAAGCCCCCGGGTTCATCAAGAACTTCCACGGCAATGACCTCGTTGACTTTAACCACGAAATTGTTTTCAGCAAGTTTCTTCTCAGCCAGATCAGGATTTTGCACTATCATGCGCAGAATCCCAAATTCAGAAGTATCGGCAATGGAAAGAGCCCTTATATTAACACCCGCATTTGAAAGAACATTCATTGCCTTTGAAAGTCTTCCTTTCCTATTTTCCAGAAATACTGATATCTGTTTTAACTTCATTTTCATATTCCCCCTATTATTAACCTTTTAACATAGTAACTATTTTTAAACTGGTATGGTTCAGTTTACTTTGATTTTTATTCTCGAAAACTGAAAATATTCATTTAACCATTTCCATTCTTTCATTTAATCTTTCTAATTATTTCTTTTTTAATTAATCATTTCCGCTTCTAACTATTCCTCACTAAATCCTCTTTTATCAATGACCCTGACAGCTTTACCTTCACTACGAGGAATACTATTAGGTTCTACCAGGGTTACATTTACCCGTAAACCAATCTCATCATGGATCTGTTTTTCTATGGACTGTTTAATTTGTTCAACATGTTTTACTTCATCTGAGAACAGGGCAGGGGATGCTTCAACCTGTACTTCCAGTTCGTCCAGGTGTTCTGGTCTGCTGGCAATGATCTGGTAGTTTGGTTCCATTCCAGGTATCTTGAGCAGTGCCCTTTCGATCTGGGATGGGAATACAATAACTCCCCTGATCTTGAGCATGTCATCGGATCTTCCAGTTATACGATCTATCTTAACATGGGTTCTTCCACAGCCACATTCACCCTTACGCAGGGCAGTTATATCACGGGTACGGAAACGCAGAACAGGCATACCTTCCCTGGTCAGGGTAGTCAGTACCAGTTCTCCTTTCTCACCTTCAGGTAGTGTTTCTAAGGTCTGAGGGTCCACTATCTCAGGGTAGAAGTGATCATCAAAGATGTGCAATCCATTTTTTTCCATACATTCATTGGCCACACCAGGACCAATGATCTCAGTTAGTCCATAAATATTCAAAGCATCGATGTTGAGTCTTTTTTCAATTTCATTCCTCATCTCTTCCGTCCACATTTCAGCCCCGAAAACCCCAGATTTAAGTTTTATATCTTCTTTAGGGACTCCTTCTCTTTCCAGTACTTCAGCTATGTACATGGCGTAGCTGGGGGTGCAGGTGAGGATGGTGCTTTTAAAGTCCTGGATTATTTCGATTTGTCGCTGGGTGTTCCCGGCACTGATGGGTATTACAGTGCAACCCACCTTCTGACCACCGTGGTGTACTCCCAGTCCCCCTGTAAAGAGACCATAACCATAACAATTCTGAACTACGTCCTTTTTGGTGGCTCCAGCCATGGAAAGAGCCCTGGCAACTACTTCTCCCCATATTTCCAGGTCTTTAGTAGTGTATCCTGACACGGTTGGTTTACCTGTGGTTCCAGAGGTGGTGTGAACTTCCACAATGTCGTCAGTATTGACTGCAAACATTCCAAAAGGATAAGCATCCCTTAAGTCGCTTTTCGTGGTGAATGGTAATCTTTCTATGTCTTTAAGGGTTTGGATGTCTTCAGGAGTTACTCCTACATCATCCAGCCTCTTCCGATAATAGGGTACGTTTTCATATGCCTTTTTAACCACGTCTTGTAATAGTTTAAGCTGTAACTCTTCTCGTTCCTGGGCTGACATACATTCAGCCTTCTCATTCCAAATCATAGTCCACACCTTTAAAATAGTGATTTTATAAACAGTACATTATTTCAAAATATACCTGTCCTAAAGTGATCTCAATCATTTAATGATTTCAATCCCATTTTCACCTTATTTTCATTAATTCATTGTAATAAATAATATTTATCTATATTTGTTAATGGGGTTAATCTCTATATAGATGTAACTGGTTTTTAATTAAATTCTCAAAATCATGGCTTATATAAATGATAAACAATATTTCTGCTTTCTCGAGCTTTATTCTCTCCTCCACAAAAATCTAATATAAGTAATGACAAACACAACGCTGTGTGATGGTATGTATGGATGGAGTGAAAATTCTATTAGTTGAAGATGAAAGTATCGAAGCCCTGGATATTAAGCGTACCCTGGAGTCTTTTGGTTATAATATTCCTTACGTTGCATCTACTGGTGAAGAAGCTGTTGAAAAAGCCAGAGAAATAATTCCAGACCTCATTTTAATGGACATAATTTTAAAAGGAGATACCAATGGTATCGAAGCGGTCAAGCAGATCAAAAATCTCAACATACCAGTTGTATATCTTACTGCTCATTCTGAAGAGATTACTTTCCAGAAGGCTTTGAAAACAGGACCTTATGGTTATGTTTTAAAACCATTTAATCGTAATGAATTGAAATACTCAATTGAGATGGCACTTTTCAAGCACAGGATGGAGCAGGAGTTAAAAGAAAGCAATGATAAATTCAAGCTGTTGACAGAGACCATAGATGATATTATATATGTAATCGACCTAAAAAACCAGAAAATCAGTTATATATCCTCTGCTGTTGAGAAAATCACTGGTTGGAAGAAGGAATCATTCTATGAAGATTCTGATCTATGGATGGAAATGATACTCCCTGAAGATCGTCCCAGGATAAGGTCCTATGTTTCCAAGATAATTGGTGAAAAAAAAGGAGAAAGTGAATTTAATACCAAAAAACTTAATTATAGGATCCAAACCAAGGATGGTAAGGTGAAATGGCTTTCAGAATCATTTAAAATTATATTCGACGAAAATGAAGAAGCATTACAAGTCATTGGCCATGCTGCTGATGTTACTCAGGAAAAAGAATCTGAAAAGAGATATAAGGAATCTGAAAAAAAATACCGAACTCTTTTTGAATTCAATCCAGATTATACTATTCTGGTAGCTTTGAATGGTAATATTTTAGATGTTAATGATGCTGCAGCTGATTTCATGGGTTTAACCAAAGATGATTTAATAGGGAAGAAATTCGGTGACATTGAACTCTTCCCTGAAGAAGATGTAAGGTTACATATGGGAAAGTTTTCACAGGCCTTGAAAGGACAGGAGGTGGAACCTTACCAATATCCTATCATTGATAAAAATGGTGTTAGAAGATGGGCTGAAGCAAAAGTTGTTCCATTAAAGCTAAATGATGATATTAATTCTATTTTAGTAATTGCTACAGATATCACGGACCGAAAGAATGCTACTGACAAATTAAAATCATCACTTAAGGAAAAAGAGGTTTTAATTAATGAGATACATCATCGGGTGAAAAATAACATGCAGATTATTTCAAGCTTGCTTAATCTGCAGAAACAGCATGTAATCGATGATGAAGTTGCTGTGGATGTTCTGAAGGAAAGTCAGAACCGTATCAGGGCCATGGCCATGATTCAGGAAAAATTATACCAATCTGATGATTTTTCACATATCAAATTTTACGAGTACATTGAAAGTGTGGTTTCAGATTTATTCTATTCATATAATATTCACAAGGATCAAGTTAAACTCAGGGTAAAAGTAGAAGATATATATCTTAATATGGAGACCGGGATCCCCTGTGGATTAATAATAAGCGAACTGGTTTCTAACAGTCTAAAACATGCATTCCCAGATGGAAGGAAAGGTGAAGTCTGTATATCTCTTAAAATCTCTGGTGATGAATATGAGTTAATAGTCAGTGATAATGGAATAGGATTACCCGAAAATATTGATTATAAAAACACCGACTCTTTAGGTTTACAACTGGTTAACAATTTAGTTAATCAGTTGGATGGTAAAATTACCCTTGAAAGAGGCCAGGGAACTAAATTTAAGATTTCATTTAAAAAATTGAAATATAAAATTTATAAAGAACTGGATTAACCTCATTAAAAAAATGAAAAGAATTGGACTAACTCCCTTAAAAAAATAAGGGGAAAAGAAATTAATTTTACTCTTAATATTATTTCATGGATTCTAGCCAGGCATCAAAGTTCACTTTGAATTCTTCCAGTTTCATGTCCAGTACTCTGCGGTTATCAACCAGGTTCACACTGTTAGCCAGAATTTCTATTTCAATACGGCGGTTAACTTCTTCCCAGTTTACAATGTTCCAGAATGCTTCCACATAACTTGGTCGTACATTCTTATAATCCAGGTAATAAGCGTGTTCCCACACATCTAAGACCATTAACACCTTGAAGTTAGGTATTACATTGATGTTGTGTTTTTCGACCTGCATTATGAACAGCCGGTCAGTTACAGGACATAAGGTTAAAGCTGCCCATCCTGATCCTTCAGTGCTGTTAGCTGCCTGGGAAAATTCCTGTTTAAATCTTTCAAAGGATCCAAAGTCTTTGTTTATGTATTGGGCTAGTGTCCCAGTGGGTTCACCCCCTCCTTTAGGTGCAGGGGCCATATTTTCCCAGAATAATTTATGGAGTAAGAATCCACCCACATGGAATGAAAGTTCTTTGGCCACAGCTTTCACATCAAATTCCAGACCTGGACGGCTGTCAAATTTCTGTAATATTGCATTGGCACCATCCACATATGCCTGATGGTGTTTATCATGGTGTATCTGGAGTTGCTCCTTGGATATATAGGGAGCCAGATCTTCATAGCCATAAGGAAGTGCAGGTAGTTCATAAATCTTTTTTACCATTTTTATCACCTTCGTTTTCAAGAATTAATCATTTAACTATACTACTTCAATGAAACATATTAATATGCTAATATTTACCATTTATAGTAGTTTCTGTAACATAACCACCAGTCAAAACATTTATACTCCTCTTCAGATCTTTTAACAGCACTATCCATGTCTGATGGTGGTGGGATTATTAGGCCTTTACCAATAATTTCATTACAGGGCCAGTTAGCAGGTATAGCCACCTCTTTTTCAGCAGCAGTCTGGAGGCCCTCAACCATCCTTAATATTTCATCCATGTTCCTTCCCAGTTCCTGGGGATAGTAAAGAATCGCCCTGATAACACCCTCTGGATCAACTATAAAAACAGCTCGCACAGTGTTGGTACCCTTGTTGGGATGGATTAAACCTAAAGTATCTGCCACTTTACCTGTATCTGCAATTATGGGAAATTCTATGTCCAAATCAAAGTGTTCTGCTATCCACTGGATCCATTTAAGGTGTGAAAAAACCTGATCCACTGAGAGGCCAATGAGTTCGCAGTTAAGTTCCTGGAAGAGTTCATAGCGGAGCTGGAATGCTACAAATTCTGTGGTGCACACTGGAGTGAAATCAGCAGGGTGACTGAATAAAATGAACCATTTACCTTTAAAATCTTTAGGTAGTTTCATCATTCCCTGAGTGGTTTGAACTTCCATTTTAGGGAACTTATCACCAATAAGTGGCATTCCTTTCCCTTTTTTCTTAATTTTTCTTAGTTCATAAACTTTTTCTCCCATTTTTTACCCCCTTAGGTAAAAATTTTTCACTATTATTTTTATACTCATTTTTATTTATTTATTTTGATAAAATGGGAGAATTTACTGAGAAGACGTTAAAATCTAAGGGGTTACTAATTTTAAGAGAAGGTAAAAAAAGTTAAAAAATAAAGGAATAAAGTATTTAAAAAAATAAAATATGCCTTCTGAAGGTTTTTTAGAATTAATTTTTATTCAGAAGCTGCTGGTGGATTAAATACTCGTTGTGCTAATTCCTGATCCAGCATATAAAGTCCACTACCTGATTTTCCGGCTAGTTTAACTTTTTGGAGGACTCCACTGGAAGATTCTTCCTCTTCTACCTGTTCAGCCACAAACCACTGCAGGAAATTGTTGGTGGCATGGTCAGAAAGTTCCATGGCCAGATCCACCAGACCATTAATTAGTCCAGTGACCATCTGTTCGTGTTCATATACGTGTTCAAAGGCAGCTAAAGGTGAATCCCATTCACTTGGTGGTTTTTCAATTTCTGCCAGGAGTACACGGCTACCTCTTTGTACCAGGTAATCATAGAATTTCATGGCGTGGGTTAACTCTTCCTGTGCCTGGACCCGCATCCAATTACCAAAACCAGGCAGGTCCTGATCCTCAAAGTAAGCACCCATGGCAAGATATAGGTAACCAGAGTATAGTTCCCGGTTCATCTGGTAGTTCAGGGCTTCTTGCATCTTTTCATCTATCATAATTTCACCTCCCTCTTGTTTAGAAAATTAATCTACTGGTTCGAACATGTCTTTACCTGCTCCGCACATAGGACAGACCCAATCATCGGGTAAGTCTTCAAAGGCAGTTCCAGGTTCAATTCCAGACATTTCATCTCCTTCTTCAGGGTCATAGATGTATCCGCAAGGTTTACACATATATTTCTGCATAATTTTCTACCTCTTATTAGTTGACTTCATGAATAAAATTCATGATATTCAGGGTTGTAACAGATAAATTTTTTACAATTAATCAGATGGGGAAAAATTTGAATTTCGGAGCACCACATTTAGGACAGCGCCAGTTATCAGGCAGATCTTCAAAGGCAGTTCCAGGAGGTGTGTTAGTACGGGGTTCACCAACTTCCGGATCGTAGATGTAGTTGCAGACTTTGCATTTATACCTTTTCATGTTTTAAACCATCCGATTATTATTAATATTATGCAGTCTTATCTGTTTTTTTATACATAAAAAATTTAAGATAATTTAAGATATCTTTATGATTCAGGTTTATTATGGGGTTTACTCTTTTCCCATAACTCTAATTTCCCTTCAACCGTATAAAATAAGGGATGGGGCTTAGGAATAATCAGATCCTTGATTTTGGTATATGTTTTTCTATTTCTCAACAACAATTTCTGTTTAAGGTGTTCTAATTCAAACATTAACTGTCCTTCAGTAACTGGAATCAGTTTATCAGTGAATTTTCCACCAAGTTTATCCTGATTAAAAGAATAGCCACGTTTATTTGCTTCCAGGTAAACATGATAGAGATAGGTATCCACATGAATCACAGGATCTGCTTGTTTCCTGAAACGTAAAAGTTGAGGATGATGTTTGTAACCTTTAGTTTCGCCTTTTAAGACTTTTCGTGCCAGAAGACCCTCTCTCCAGAGGGCAACCAATCCTTTACCATCCAGGTACTGGGGGTGGAGACTCCAGAGTCTCATAATCAAACACACCACTAAAAATAAAAATATTATAAAATAATCTTTTAAAAGAGTTATTCATTATTTTTAACTCTTTAAAAAGAAAAACCTTTATTTAACCAGAAGAACTGGTACCTGGACTTTTTTCAGGGCATTTTCAGCAACACTGCCCATTAAAATTTTTTCAAGTCCAGTCTTACCATGTGTGGCTATTACCACCAGATCTGCCCCTGCCTTTTCTGTGATCTTGGCCATATCATGAGTGGGGCTTCCCACAATCAATATCTCATGAACTTCCACACCATTTTCCTGCCCCTTCTCTTGCACCTTTTTAAGTATGGCTTTTCCCTCCTCCTCCAGTACCTCATAAGGATAGATTAACTTATCATCTATAATATGAACAGCAACAACTTTGGAACCTAACTTTTTTGCCAGGGATAATGCCATGTCCTCAGCTTTTCTGGAATAATCCGATCCATCTGTGGGAATCATTATAGTATCAAACATATTCAATCTCCTTCATTTTTCTACTTTAATACGATGGTCTCCAACTACAAAGTCCATACCCCCAAGGTGAAGTAGGGGTTTCATTAATTCCACATCCAGGAGTCCATCTTTAAGGGTATCTTCTTGCACACCCAACTTTAAAACTCTACCCACCACTAACTGGTGGTCACCACATTCCATGATCTGTTCTATTTTGCACTCCATATGAGCTATACATTCCTTAATCCATGGTGGAGACACTTGAACTGACTGCATCTGGGTTAACCCTGCTTTTTCAAGTTCATTAACTCCCTGAGGGAATTTTTCACCGGTAACCCATAACTTCTGAAGGATACGCTCAGATGGTATATTTACTACCATTTCACCTGTTTCTTCCAGGTTATGATAGGTGTGGTGGCTGGCAACTGAAGCCACAGCAATTAAAGGAGGATCCATAGATACTGGCATGGTAAAAGAGAAAGGAGCAGCATTCACCTCTCCTTTTTTATTCATGGTGGTTACCAGTATGGTAGGTCGTGGTGCCAGAACCCTGTAAAAACTTCCTAAATCCAGATCTACAAATTCCATTTAAACATCTCCTATTTAATCCCTATTTTTATCAGATGACAGCATAATGTTGTTAGCTCTAATAATTTAATTTAATATATGTTCTTTAATTTAAGGTATATAGCTTAATTTAAAACATATACCCTAATTTAAGATATATATCCTAATTTAAAGATATATTCCTCTTTTAACTACCATAAACCATTTCATGGCAAAATTCATGATTCTGTCATCTTCTTTTTCCATGCAGAGCTATTTTTAAGATAGTCTGCTCCGCAGCTTTTAATGAAATCATCACATTCTTTTTCTGGGTTTCCATCACCTATCAATCTACCATCATCCATGCGGATAGCCCGAGTGGCCAGTTCCTCAATGAAGTCAATATGATGGCTGACCATAAGTATAGTGGTGTTGAATTCCTGGTTTATGCGTTTGAGAGAATTTGAAACCATACGCAGGGTAATAGGATCCAGATCCCCAAAGGGTTCATCTAAAATCAGAACCTTTGGTTGAGAGGTCAGTACCAGAGCCAGGGTAGCTCTCACTTTCTGCCCACCAGATAATTCATAGGATCTCCGGTTAAGTATCTCTATGGGGAGATCTAAAGCTTTGAATATGGGTTCAGCATATTCTCTGACTTTGGTCTCTGGGAAACTAGGAAATAGAGTGTCCAAAATATCTGGAGAAAGCCCTATTTGTTCTAAACGCTGTTTAGCTTCGTTTTCAGGAAGGTCAGTGAGCTGATATAAGACATCAAGGGCCAGATCACTTATGCCCAGTTCTTCAGCTTTTTTCTTAGCTTCATCAACCACCATTATTCCTTTAACACCTAATCTTGCTGCAATCTGGTCTCGGATCCGGGCATGGTGTACCAGGGCAAATTCCTGATGCATGAATCCCATCTGCCGTCGAATATTCATCCTGCTGATTCCAGGCTGATGCATATCCACCCATTCACCATCAAGTTTAAAAGAAACTGTACCTGCATCTGGCTGGTCTAAACCACCAACCATACGGAGAAGAACAGTTTTACCAGCTCCACTGGGTCCAATAAGAGAAACAACCTCCCCTTCTTTAACATCAAAGCTCACATCCTTCAGTTCTAAAACATTACCTGCTTTTAAGAGGTAAAATTTCCTTTCCAGATCCTGGGCCTTGATTATTTCCGCACCAACATCTTCCGGGTTCCGTCTAGGGATTTGGGGTTCCATCTTCTTTAAAAACCTCTTTATTATTTTATCAGGTGATCCTTCATCCACTACTCGGCCTTCTTCCATTAACAACAGACGCTGGGATAGGTAGTGATGAACTTCTGGAAGATGGGATACCAGAATCACAGTCACACCCAAATCCTGATTGATGTTACGTATAGCGTCCAATATTTCCTGTTTTGTTTTGGGACAGGACATGGTGGCAGGTTCATCTAATAAGAGAACTTCAGGCTTTTTAGCAAGCTGTCTTGCCATAATAAGTCTTTGTTTCTCACCACCACTTAAGACCGGGGCAAAGTGATCAGCTTTATGCTCCAATCCCACCACTTTCAGGATCTCCATGGCTTCTTCAGAAAATTCATCATAGGCAAAATCAAAGTCAGTTAAGGCTTCATCACCATATTTAGTCCCGTAAAGTTTCCTTATAACATTTGAAAGAGCGGTTTCAGACCATAATCCAAAAGAACGTTGAAGATGGATGGCTGTTGCCTCACGTAGTTTTCGTGAGTAATAAGGAGGAGAATCTGGACTTACAGTAACATCACCAATGGTAATCTCTCCCTCGTCAAATGGTTCCACACCTCTGAGAACTCTAAGAAGGGTAGTTTTACCTGATCCACTGGTTCCAATAATACCCAATATCTCTCCTTTTTTAGCTTCCAGGTTAACTTTGTCCAGTGCCTTGATCTTTGACCCTTCTTTCATATGATAAGTTTTTGATAGATTTTCAACCTTAATCATCTATAATCACCATTAATTACCTGTTGATCCCTAATAAAATCCGTTCATTCCTTAGAAAATTTTTTTATGCATTGAATTATGAAACCTGATCTCTTGTTAAACATCTCTTGATATATAGGTTGTTCTATAATTTTAACCTTGCTTTGTTAATCTTTTAAATCTCTTAAAACTCTTACTTTGCATATTTATTAGAAATACTAACTTAAAATCAATGTATAATGTCATTAAAATTTTATCATTCCATTAAAATAGTTACATTACAGCATCACCCCTATTTCCAGTACCCAGATTACGAGTGGTATGATTAAACTATTTAGATTAGAACTTCACCCTAATTTATTTGGTTAATTATTTATGCCGGTAGAAAGAGAGGTAATCAACAGAGATTATCAGAGTATAAAGCTTATGAGAATTTAGCGGGTTATCGGAAGAAAATAACAGTTTTCGAATGATATTTTAATTGTTGAAAACTAATAATTACTTTATATTATAACAGTACATGATTAATCACATGATAACCAATCATTCCATTAAACTGATGATGAATAGTTACTAATAAAATTATTACTCTATAATAATGAATAATTGATGGTGTATTGATTATGAGAGGACTTTTAGTGGGGAGGATGCAACCAGTACATAAGGGGCATCTTCAAGTGATCAGAAGGATATTGAAAGAAGTGGAAGAAGTGATCATTGTAGTTGGCAGTGCACAGCTCAGTCATACTCTGAAAGATCCTTTCACTGCAGGGGAAAGGGTGATGATGTTAACTAAAGCCCTGGCAGAAAATGGTATACCCCCTTCACGTTACTATATAATTCCAGTACAGGATATTGAGTGTAATTCCCTATGGGTAGCTCATATCGAAATGTTAACCCCTCCATTTGAACACGTATATTCTGGTAACCCCCTGGTACAGAGATTATTCATAGAAAAAGGTTATCTGGTTACAGAACCCCCATTATTCAACAGAAAAGTCTGTTCAGGGACAGAAGTTCGTCGTAGGATTTTAACAGGGGAAAAATGGGAAAAACTAGTACCAGAATTAGTTGTGGAAGTTATTAATGAAATCGATGGAATTTCAAGAATTAATCACCTGGCAAAAAAGGAGGTAAGTGAATCATGATCATCGCCAGAATCATTCCTGATGGTGAAAAAACCAGCACTATAACTGATTTAACTCAACAAATTAAGAACAGCCCCTCAATAAATGAGTGCGGAGCCATATTCACCTTTGAAGGAATTGTAAGGGGTAAAGAAACCCTTAAAACTACTGATAAAATAGTTCTCACCACTCCCAGCACTGAAAAAACTGAAAAAGAACTTGAAAAGATTCTAAAAGAAGTTCAAAGTGAACATGGAGTAAAAGACATTGCAGTGGTTCATTATCTGGGCCAATTTAAACCTGGTGATTCCCTCTTTCTGGTTGTAGTGTCTGGGTCCCATCGTCATGAAACCAGGGCTGCCTTGGAAGAAATCGTTGAAAGGGTCAAATACGAATTGGACTTTAAAAAAGAGGAAATAGGCAGTGCAGGAAGTAAAGTTATCATGTCTGGTGGTTAAAATAAGGGTTCGAACTTTCAATTCATAGGGAGTTTATTTTCAATTCATGGGGATTAATTTCATTTTACAACGGTTAAAAATGAAGTTAGTTACGCTTTATTATCAGGGGGTAAAAGTTTGAAGTTTATTAGAGATAGTGTACATGGAAACCTCAAGTTAGAGGAATTTGAAGTACGACTTACTGATACTCCAGAAATACAACGTTTAAGGAGGATCAAGCAGCTTGGATTCACATATCTAGTCTATCCTGGTGCTAATCACAGTCGTTTTGAACACTCCATAGGAACCATGTACCTGGCTTCACGACTGGCCAAGAATCTCCAGTTAGATGAAGATACTGAGACCTTAATCAGGAGCTGTGCCATTATCCATGATGCAGGTCATGGACCATTTTCCCATGTGTCTGAAAGAGTTCTTGATTCATCCCATGAAGAACTCACTTCCAAACTTATTAAAGAATCACAGTTAGGCGATATATTATCTGAAAAATTTTCATTAAAAAAAATATTGAGGATTATCAGTGGTAAAGGGTCTTTGGGTCAGATAATTTCTGGAGAACTTGATGTGGACCGTATGGACTATCTTCTCCGTGACTCATATTATACTGGAGTGGCATATGGTGTAATTGATGTGGAACGTCTTATATACAATATGCAAATTGATGATGGGCTTGTGTTACGGAGTAAAGGAGTTCAAGCAGCTGAATCCATGCTTTTGGCACGTTATTTTATGTATCCAAGCGTTTATCAGCACCACACTACCCGGATCGTTAATTCCATGTTCAGACGATGCCTTAGAAAACTCCTAGAAAAAGAGATTGTTAACGCCCATGAAATCTACCGTTATGATGATACAGATATCATTGCCGCTGCCAGGTCACAATCGGGTTATATTGAGGATATTATGAGCAGATTGGATACCCGTCAGTTATACAAACGGGTTTATTCCCTGAAACTGGATGATATTACCCATCCTGAAGCTGTTTTTCAAATGGATTCAGCTAAAACCAAAAAAGTTGAAAAAGAGATAGCCAATGATCTGGGGGTAGATATAGACTGCGTCCTGGTTGATGTTCCTGAATATCCATCTTTCCATGAAATGTCCACACCAGTTTCTCTTAATGGGAAGACAGTGAAGTTAGGTGATGTTTCTAATCTGGTGAGAGCCTTGAAGGATGCTCGTTTCAACCATGCAGATCTATGTATATACCTACCTGAAGAACATGCAGACCAAGCTGCTAGCCTAAATTTCCAGGATTATCTGGATATTCATAAATAAAATATTTAGATAATTTCCCAATAAAAACAAAAATAGTTCATTGTAACTGGGGGTCCCATTATATACAGTTTTGAAACTGCAAAAAATAAGAAAATAAAATTAAAAATTGTAAAATTAATTAAAATATAACCATAAACAAACTCTTCAAGTTAAAAATCTTTAAAGACTCTGAAATCTTAAAGATAAAAGACTTCAAAATCTTAAAAATAATAATGTGATACGATGATAGTGGTAGCCATTACTGGAGCAAGCGGTGTTGCCTACGGTGTTAGATTACTGGAAGTTCTAAAGGAAATGGGAAAAGACACAGCACTGGTGGTAACAGAACCTGCACGGATCATCCTGAAGCATGAGATGGGAATTGATGAAGATCAGCTTAAAAAACTTTGTTACAGATTCTATGAGCCAGGTGATCTTACCAGTGCAATTAACAGTGGTTCATGTAGGTTTGAGTCTATGATCATTGTACCCTGCACCATGAAAACCATATCTGCCATTTCCACTGGTTTTGCCAGCAATGCCGTTACTCGAGCTGCAGATGTGGCTTTAAAGGAGAGGAGAACCCTGTTACTGGTGCCCAGGGAAACTCCCTTACGATCAGTACACCTGGAAAACATGCTACGCATCAGTAAGGAGGGTGGCATAATATTACCTGCCATGCCTGCTTTTTACCATCAACCCCAAAATATTGATGAACTGATAGACTTCCTGGTGGGTAAAATCCTGGACATTCTAAATATTGACCATAACCTTTATCAGAGATGGCATGGGGAGGTCCCATGATTAAAGATGAAGATTTCATCCAGTCTAAAGAAGTACCTGGCCCCACCAAGGAAGAGGTACGATGTTTAGTCATGTGTAAGGCACATATCTCCAAAGAAGATGTAGTACTGGATGTTGGTTGTGGAACTGGGGGATTAACTGTTGAATCTGCCCAAAGGGCCCAGGAAGTCATAGCAATTGATAAGAACCCTGAAGCCATATCACTGACCCAGAGAAATATTATTAAGCATAAACTTCTGGAAAAGGTTAGACTTATTGAAGGTGATGCACTCAGTGTCCTG
>Ga0334898_1002982_pt1 | contig 14402 bp, 12 predicted proteins | sample GraSluR3_MG_10_FD_207228 | JGI IMG/M metagenome (GOLD analysis project Ga0334898, IMG submission 207228) | Sludge microbial communities from methane-producing bioreactor in Wageningen University, Netherlands - Granular Sludge_3_08-R3 | ecosystem: Engineered > Bioreactor > Anaerobic >... | reverse complement strand
AATGACTCCATGGGTTTGAATATCCTTTTCTGAAATAGCCAAACGTGCAGATTTTGCTTTGATTGTGTAGGGAACAATTCCTTCTAACAATACGTCTGAACTACCCGGAACATCTGTGATGACAGAGCACAACAATCCTCCCGTGATGGATTCTGCAACACTCAAAGTTTCTTTCGAATAAAGCAGCGATTGAACAACATACGTAGCAATTTGATGAAGTTTTTCTTGTGTATACATCAGATCATGTAAGCCTTTCGTTCATGAAGGGTTGCTTTTGTGAGTGTGCAGTTTACTATGGAACCAACATGACGTTGCAATCTGAAGGGGTTTCCATAAACACTAATGGTAGGATCAACATCAGGCGCCTCTCGTATACTTCTCCCTATAGCGCATCGTGAAGGAGCATCGTACCGCTGTATAAGGATGGGTATGGTTTGGGATAGAAAGGCGTTGTCTAGTTGCAATGATATGTGATTCTGACATTCGTAGGCTTCTTGTAATCGCTGTTTTTTAACAAATTCAGAGAGATGATCCTGTTGTAGAAAAGAAGGAGTATCTTTTTCTTTCGAATAAGGGAAAAATCCTACTCGATCCAAAGGATATTCTTTTAATGTTTGACATAGATATGCGAAATGAGCATCTGTTTCTCCAGGATATCCTACGATAAAAGTGGAACGGAAGGCCATGAAAGGAAAACTTTCTTTTAGTGCATACATTTTTTCGATGTAGGAGACTGCATCTGTGGGCCTGTTCATGCTGGAAAGTATATCCGGATGGTAATGCTGAAAAGGCATGTCAAGATAGGGGATGACAGATGGAATAGAAAAAAGATCTCGAAGTTGTGAGAGTAGCGCTTGATGGGGATACATATACAAAATACGTATCCAAGAGAAGCGTTTCAAATTTGCAATGGATTCAACAAGAGTATTTAGAGTGATAGCTGATCCCAGGTCGTGCCCATACAAAGAGGTATCTTGCGCAACAAGGACTAATTCTTGAATAGGATATTCGTCTGCTATGGTTTTACACTCTTCTAGAAGCGTAGGAATCGAAAAGCTTTTGTAACTACCTTTGATTGATGGGATAAGGCAGTAGGAACAATGACGGTCACAACCTTGTGCGATACGGAGGTATGCAAAGTAAGGGGTAGAAAGTATTCGATGAGAACCTTGAGATGTAGTTGAAAGGTACTCTTGCACAGCTTGTATCGGATCCTGATTCCGAAGTAGGGTAATACTTGGAAAATGGTGTTGAAGAAGGTTGGGAAAACGATATGCTAGGCATCCCAAAACAATGATTTGATTAGGTGGTATAGAGTATGTGGTGAGAAGGTCCTGAATGACAGAAATGACTTCTTCACGTGCAATTTCTAAAAAACCACAAGTATTTACAACAAAGAAATCAGTTTGGGTGGATTCGGGAATAACTTTAAAACCACATTGAGAGAAAAGTGCTACGATTTTCTCAGTAATGACGGTATTCTTAACACAACCTAAACTAATAAAGGATACATGTTGGTGGTTAGGGTTGGGAGCTATTGTTTTCAAAGCGTCTTGTATCAACCACGATACCACCTTTTAGGGTGTCCATAAGAATATATTGATCTGGTTCAAGGAGAATGTCCAAACTAATCACTTCTCCAGGATCTCCAAGAGTTTCTACCGAAAAACCATTGATTTCTAACGAGATGATGCCGGCATTTCCTAGGTGTACTTGAAAGGATTCATCACATTCGTAGGATGCTCTGTTTACAGAGTTTCGAAGTGTATATGAATTTTTTGTAACACCATCGACTACAGGCTTTACCCAGCAGCTTTGTTGATTTGTGGTGTCAGCCTTTATCTCAACGATAAGTTTGTCAAAAAAGGGGACTGTATACGAAACATCCTCCATTTTTTCAAGAGAATTCTCTAGTGAACTTTTTGTGTCGTCTTCTATTGAGGGAGTTGTTACAATAGTATCAGAATCCGTTTTTTCTTCTGTTTGTTCTATGCGTTGGGGAGATTGATGGGAGCTATCTCGCTGAGAAAAAACCCAAGAAGTTATACCCCATACAGAAAATCCTACCACCAAGGATACAATAACTATGACAGCTATCCATTTGGCATTTGTTTGGAAAAAAGAAAACAATCGATCAGAAAAAGAAGGGGGCGATTCGTCAATAGTTTCTTCAGGTGCAATTTCATCAAGGTAACGCTTGATGATAAAGACCTGATCCAAACCAAGATAATCAGAATATATTCGCAAAAAACTTCTTGTATAAACAGGATCTGGTATTTGGTTGTAAGTGCCATTTTCAATTGCTTCCAGATATCTTCGGCGAATTTTCGTTTCTTCAGTAACTTGGTCTAGTCCAAGACCTAACTCTTCTCTTTTTTTCTTTAAAATGATACCAACTTTATCCATAATAGTATTGTAGCACTTTCTTTTTGTTAGTAAACGTAGGGTTATCTAGATTTAAAGACTTCTTTAAAAACTTCTTTTAAATCTTCTACGATTACGATATTTAATTTTTTCAAAATGTCTTTGGGAATTTCAATAAGGTTTTTTTCATTCTCTTTTGGAATTAACACTTTTTTAATCCCGGCTCTTTGAGCAGCTAACAATTTGTCTTTCAATCCACCAATAGGAAGGACTCGTCCAATAAGCGTTGCTTCTCCAGTCATGGCAATGGATGGAGAGACAGATTGATGCGTAAACAAAGAGATAAGAGCAGTAAAAATGGCAATACCAGCAGATGGGCCATCTTTTGGTATAGCTCCTTCGGGGAAATGCAAGTGAGTATCTTGGTTTTCCATAAACGTGGGTTCAATCTTGAAGAAATCTGTGTTGCTTTTGATGTAGCTCAATACTGCTGTAGCAGACTCTTTCATAACATCGCCTAGTTGACCAGTGAGGATCAATTTGCCAGTGCCTTTCATGGAAATGGCTTCTACAAATAGAATTTCTCCGCCATATTGTGTAACAGAAAGACCTGTTGCAATGCCAGGACCAAAGTCTTTTCCAGCCACTTCATGATGATTTACGGGTACTTTCAGGTACTTGATCAAATCATCCGGGGTGACTTTCACTTTGCGAAATGTTTTTGTGCTAGCTTTTTTCATGGCAATTTGTCGAAAAATCTTTCCTATTTGCCGTTCCAAGTTACGAACGCCAGATTCTCTTGTATAGTCTGCAATGATAGCTTTTAACGTTTCTTCAGGGAACTCGACGTTGGCAGGTTTTAGGCCAGTATTCTCTAGTTGCCTTGGAACCAAAAAGTCATTGGCAATGTGATATTTTTCTTCATCTGTGTAGCCCGGGATATTGATGACTTCCATACGATCTTTTAATGCACTAGGGATTGTATGTAAAACATTGCCCGTAGTGATAAAGAATACATTGGATAAATCATAAGGTATTTCTAGGAAGTGATCACTAAAGCTTGTGTTTTGCTCTGGGTCAAGGGCTTCAAGTAGAGCTGAAGAAGGATCCCCCCGAAAATCATTTCCTACTTTGTCGATTTCATCAAGCAGGAACACGGGGTTTTTTGTACCAGCGCTTTTCATTCCTTGTATGATTCGACCGGGCATGGCTCCTACATAGGTTCTTCGGTGTCCACGAATCTCTGCTTCGTCACGAATACCCCCCAGGGAGATTCGGACAATTTTCCGTCCCATTGCTCTAGCGACGGATCTACCCAACGAAGTTTTACCAACACCAGGAGGTCCAATCAAGCATAAAATAGGGGCCTTTATTTTTGTACTGAGTTTACAAACTGCTAAATACTCAAGAATTCTATCTTTTACATCATCAAGCCCGTAATGATCTTCGTCCAGTGTCTTTTTGGCTTGTTTCAGATCCAACACATCGTCAGTTTTTTTGTCCCAGGGCAGCGCAAGGATCCATTCGATATAATTCCGAACAACTCCTGATTCGGCCATCATAGGGGGCATTTTCGTTAGACGGTTAATTTCTTCGTTTAACTTCTTGACCACATTTTCTGGGAGTTTTCTTTCCTGCATTTGATGACGGTATTTTTCAATGTCATCAGCAAATTCTCCATCCCCCTCTCCCAATTCTTTTTGAATAACCCGCAACTGTTCGCGGAGATAGTATTCTCTTTGCGTTTTATCAAATTTCTCTCGTACTTCTGTATCGATCTTCTTTTGTAGTACAAGGACACCAATCTCTCTTTTTAGATATTCTATCAATCTAAAAAATCGATCCTCACCATTGGCAGTTTCTAAAATCTTTTGTTTTTCTTCAACAGGCAAAATGATGTAGGATGAGATCATGTTGGAAAGACGTTCCATATTTGTGATGTTGGATAGGTCAACATAATTTTCTGGAGAAAGCCTTTTGTTCAATTGGTAATACTCTTCAAAAGAGTCAATCAGTTCTTTTTTTAGTGCATGCTTTATTTCCGATTGAAGATCAATTTGTTCCCAAGGAGTTACTTGAGCAACATAATAGTTCTCTTCCAGAGAAAAGTCTGTAATATCGACGCGAGCAAAGCCCTCAATGATAACACGTAAAGTTCCATCGGGAACACGTATAACCTGTAATATCTCTGCTCCAACCCCTACTCTGTACAAATCCTCGGGTTTTGGTTCTTCAATATGTTCATGCTTTTGGGTAGTAAGCACGATAAAACGATCTTGTCGCAATGCTTTCTCAATAGCATTTATGGATTGTTTTCTTGCGACTGTTAAAGGTTGCACTACATTGGGAAACAAAACTACATTGCGAACTGGTACCAAGGGAGCTTCTGTAAAAAAACTCATATCATCATCATGGTGTATTGTGCTTTTTGCCGTGTATTTTTTCATATTTTTACCTAGATAGGCGTTCCTCCTTAAAAAATTCTGTCTATTAAGCCGTATTCTTGTGCTTCTTTTGGTGTAAAAAAACAATCTTGTTTTGTGTCAGACGAAATTTTGTCAATCGATTGACCTGTATGCCTGGATAATATCTGGTTGAGTGTTTCATGTTCTCTTTTTAATTCTTGTGTGTAAATATCTACATCTGTAACTTTTCCAACAAGCCCACCAGAGGGTTGATGAATCATGATACGAGCATGGGGAAGCGCAAATCGTTTTCCAGGCGTACCGGCAGATAATATGATGGCTGCAATACTGGCACTCAAACCGATACAAATTGTTCGGATCTCAGGTTTTATGTACTGCATGGTATCATAAATAGCCAAACCACCTCGGACAACACCCCCCGGGCTGTTGATGTAAAGGGAAATATCACGAGAAGGATCTTCCGCTTCAAGAAAAAGCAATTGAGCAATGATGGCATTGGAAGACTGTTCCGATAAGTAGTCACCACCAAGGAAAAGAATCCGGTCTTTCAATAGACGCGAATAAATATCGTATTGCCTTTCTCCATGCTCAGTTTTCTCGATCACCCATGGTATTTGCATTAAGGTCCTTTCTTTTTACTTTGAAACAGCTGCAAACGACACCTTTGCGGTATCTTTTAAAAAGTCTGCTACAGCCTTTCGTATTAAACTATCTCGAACTAAATTTTCAATATGTCTTTTGTTCATTTTCTCTTGCTGCTCTTTATTATATGTTCCCAAAAACTCGTTCATTTTGCCATGTACATCGGAATCCTTAATCGCAATTTCAGGGTGGTCTTTGTAGATCTGACGAATAATCATGTCGACTTTCACATGTTCTTTTGCTTTGGGTTCAAGTTGCGTTTTGAATTCATCCAACTCCATGTGATTACTTTCTAAAAAGCTTTCCATTGAAATTTGAGATTTATCCAATTGGGCTTTGTACTCATCTAGTTCCATCTCTACATAGCTTTTCAAAAGACTTTCAGGAATGGTTTCTACATCAATTTTCTTCTGCAACTCGGTAAATATTGCCATCAATTCATTTTCACGCTTTCTTTCTTGGGAATCTTCTTTGGCTTCTTTGTGCAAACGATTTTGAAAATCTTCAAGGTTTTCTTCATGGTTAATTTTTTCTAACAGGGATTGATCCAAAGATGGAAGGATTTTATTTTTGTAACTCACTACTTTTACTTTAAACTGTAGCTCTTTTACCGAAGTTTTGTAATCAATAATTGTGGATTCACCAGGAGATAATTTCATGATTTTGTCATCACTATCAGGGAACAGCGTATTCTTTCCCAGTTCGATAGCAGACATATTCCCTTGCTCCTTGATATCTTCAGGGGTCTTTCCTTCAGGAACCTGGGAGTACTCAATAATGGCATAGTTCCCAATTTCCGGAGCTCTTTCGATGGGTTCCCAAGTAGCATGAATATTGAGAAATTGATCCACCTTGTTTTGATATAGCTCTTCTTCGCTAGGAGGGTTCTCTGCTTTTACAGACAGGGAAGATAGGTCAGGAAGAGTCACGCAGGGGTATAATTCCGCTTTTAGGATAATGGTAAATGGTTCATTTTCGACAGGAACATCTTTGTAGTCAACTTTCGGGTAGTCAATGTAATCGTCTTGTTTTTCTTTCAGAAAAAAAGCAATTGCGTTCTCGGCTAAACGATAGAGAATATCTTCGTACAAATGAGAGGGATTTACATGTTTTTTTACCAAATTCAAAGGTGCTTTTCCTTTGCGAAAACCTTGTATGGATATAGAAGAAGCATATTCCTTGTACAAGGATAGAAAATGAGATGCTATTTCTTCTTTTGTAAAGTCTACATTGGCAGTTACTGTAGAGTTTTTAAGTTCATAATTTGTAAGTTGCATATTTCCTCCTAGGAATACTTGTTTAAGCTTATATACTTATACTATACCCAATATTAAAGTCAAATATTTGTAAGACCGGCTTGATTTTTCCATGTGTTTGTGTAAATTATTACAATTGTCTGAAAATATAGAAATAGAATGGCATTTGTGTGCTGTTTATTGACAAATAGATTGAGGTAAAATATGACGACACATTTTTATACTGAACAAGAAGTACCGAAAAAATGGTTTGTTATCGATGCAGACGGAAAGATTTTGGGACGAGTTGCAAGAAAAGCTGCCGAGATTATTATGGGTAAGAACAAACCTGAGTTTACTCCCAATGCAGATGTGGGTGATTTTGTTATCATTACAAATGCATCCAAAGTGAAACTAACAGGGAATAAAGAATTGTCCAAAATTTATTATCGTCACTCAGGGTATGTGGGTGGTTTAAAAAAGACTCCCGCATTTCGACAGAGAAAAAAAGATGCATCTCGCATGATTTATAAGGCCGTTTGGGGTATGGTCAGAAATGGGTCTTTGGCACGCAGACAAATGAGAAAACTACGAATATTCAATCAAGCAGACCATAGGCATGAAGCTCAAAAGCCAATGCAGATTACAACATTATAAGGAGAAAACAATATGGCATCACACCCAATTCTAAGCACTGGTTATAGAAAAACTTCTATTGCCAGAATTGTTTTAAAACCAGGATCTGGAAAGATACGCATCAACGGTAAGGATATGAAAGACTATTTTATATCCGATCTTCAACAGAAAAGATTAATGAGTGTTTTCCATGTCGGTAAAAAGGAAAACCAATTTGATATTCGAGTTAAAGTTTTTGGGGGAGGATCTTCTTCACAAGTTGCTGCATGCCGTCATGGCATAGCACAAGCTATTGTTGACTTTGATCCAGATACAAAACCTGTATATAGAGACAAAGGCTTTCTTACCAGAGATCTACGTATCAAAGAAAGAGCTAAAGCTGGACTCCGCGGAGCCAGAAAAGATCGTCAGTATCGCAAGCGATAATGTAACCCATGGAATTTACCTCCGAAAGCGAACTACGGAGTTGGGTTCACAACAATTGTTTCAATACTACACATTCATCTATAAAAATAGAGGCCGATGAAGATTTATCGGCCTCTATTTTGTTTCAACAGCACCTTTGTTTTTTTCTTTTGGAGTATTCCTATCAAACCACTATCAAAAAAGAGACAGCTTGTCGCTACTTCTCCTTTTTATACAATCTTTGGAAAGCAGTGGTTCTCTTTGGATATTCCTATGTTTACCCTATGGAGCATAAAGCTACTAAGTTATCCCTTATGAATGCCGACTATTATCTGGCTACTACTGCAGAGATCTTTGGTACCATTGAGCATCATGAAGAAATGGGAAACCTTCTTGATAAAACAATGCTAGCCATAACAATGAATTTAAAAGAGCAGCCTGTTACCAGTGGAAAAGAAAAACCTTTTGATATGTCAAAAGCCGCCTGGAAGACTTTTCAGGAAAAAAGGTACCTTCCCATATTGCTCTTTTTCCTGGATGTGTTGAGCATGTTTTATGGTCTTCAAGACTATCCCCTGGAAAGAGTTCTTCTATATGTGCATGATTTGGCTCTTCAATCGGATCCAATCTATGGAATTGTTCAACCCCACGATTTTTATTATAATGAATTGCTGAAGACTTCAAAATGGAAGGTAATACATGTCAACAACGAAATTACTCGAAGCTCGTTCTATCTCCCGATCACTTCGGACCAAATTGAAAGAAGAGATTGCGCAGTATCAACCGAATAAACCCTGCTTGGCATCTGTTCTATTAGAAGAATCATCCGATGCTATTAGTTATGTCGAAAATCAAGAGAAAGTCGCCAAAAAAATTGGTTTTCAGTATCAGTTGTTCTCTAAAGTGCACGCTGATGAAGATAGCGTTGTTCAAACTTTAGAAGAGCTAAACAAGGATCCATCCATCCACGGAATCATTATTCAACGCCCCGTTCCCAAACGTATCTCTTTTTCTAGGCTTGCCAATACCGTACTACCCATGAAAGACGTGGATTGTATTCATCCGTATACTGCTGGAAGATTGTTTCAATCAAATCCTTTGTTCTATCCTCCCACACCTGCTTCTGTTATGATGATTTTGGATGTCTATCGCATCTCAGTAGAAGGGAAAGATGTTGTGATGCTAGGACGATCTGATGTAGTTGGGAAACCCTTGTCCATGATGTTGTTACAAAAGAATGCAACCGTGCAGATTTGCCACAGTCGTACACAAGATCTTGTGTCAAAGTGCAAGGCGGCAGATATTCTTATTGCTGCCGTTGGGAAACCTCATTTTGTGACAACCCAAATGGTTCACAAAAACTCTATCATTGTTGATGTTGGTATTAATTTTTTAGAGGGTCGATTGGTGGGAGATGCCGATATAGATTCCTTACAATCTCACGTTTCTGCGATTACGCCAGTACCAGGAGGAGTTGGAACACTTACAACGTCGATCCTTTTGCAAAATACACTGGAAGCATATCGTCTTCAGTTGAATACAGAATGAACGATCCTGCTGATTCTACCTTAAAAATCCCCCACGGCGGTCTGTATGTTCATATTCCTTATTGTCTTTCCAAATGCAATTATTGTGACTTTGTCAGTGTACCAGTCGATACTCATTTACCCCAATATCTCGAGGAAGTAAGTCAAGAAATTGAATTGCGAAGCAATGATTTTTCCTATATGTCTGTAGACTCCATTTTTTTTGGAGGAGGAACGCCTTCGCTGTTATCGCTACCTCAGATTGAGAGTATCCTTACACGTCTGTATTCCCATTATGCGATAGAAACAGATTGCGAGATAACTATTGAAGCAAACCCTGATACCGTTAACAAGGAGATGCTTTCTGGACTTCGTTCCTTAGGAATTAATCGAATCAGCATTGGAGTACAATCTCTGCAAGACGATGTGTTACAGTCCATTCAGAGAAGACATACAGCGCAGCAGGCAATCAATGCGATTGTATGGGCCCATGAAGTAGGGTTTACCTCCATCAATTGCGACTTTATTATTGGTTTGCCCAAGGAAACGGACCAATCAATTTACGAGCAGTGCCAGCATATAAAAAACCTGCCTATTACTCATCTTTCTACCTATTTTTTAACGCTATCTCGAAAAACTCCTATTTTGAAAAAAATCCGATCCAAGAAACTATCCATTCCTACCGAAAAAACCACTTTAAAGCATTGGAATACAATGGTGAATACATTTACTACTCTTGGTTTTCATCATTACGAGATATCCAATTTTGCCAAACCCTCTTTTCAGTGCAGGCATAATCTTCACTATTGGAACTTGGATTCCTGGGCAGCCTTTGGACTATCTGCAACGGGATACTGCAATCCCATTTCTGCAAAGAAGAAGCCGTATCGCTATACAAATTTTTCTTCTTTTTTGCAGTATAGTGGCGCTCTTGCACTCCATAAAGTTCCTACTGGTAAAAATGAAAAATGTACAGATAAACAGATTCATTTTGAAAAGAATATGCTACTTTTTCGATTGTTGGACAAAGGAATTCATTTGTCTAGAATCCCATTGGAAAATCGAAACAACCTACAGTATTTTTACAAAAAAGGGTGGATTCGATTTCAATACGAACACCCTTTTCAGAAAGAAGAAGAGGGAATCATTCATCATTGCCCTACTGTTGTCCTTACAGAAAAGGGTGTTGTACTATCAAACGAGATTATTGTTCGTTTGTTGCAGGATTAAATCTACATTATTGTAATTTCCGAATTAGAATAGTCTCTGTTTCTTTGATCCATTCTACTTCTGCTCCAAAACTTTCAGCAATAAATCGTACAGGAACAAACGTTCGTCCATTTTGTATAACCGGTGGTGCATCCATTTGATACACGGAAGCATTTACCATTGCTATTCTATTTCCAATTTGCATGCTGATGGTTGTATCCTCTGTTTTAATAATGATTGTTTCTGTTTCTTTTAACCATTCTACTTCTGCTCCAAAACTTTCAGCAATAAATCGTACAGGAACAAACGTTCGTCCCTCCATGATAAAGGGAGGGGCATCCAGTACCGTTATTTCATCATTAATGGAGGCAGTTTCTTTCCCAATACCTAACTGTATCAATGTTTCATGCCAATTGTACACAGAAATCTTTTCTTCTGTCCGATTGCCCAATGCATCCGTGGCTGTAAAGGTAATGGAGTTGATCCCTAGTTGCAAGGGAACTTCTACCTGAAAAATATCATGAACAACTTTGGCTATCATACCGTTGGCCTTCACTATCGAACCTGGTTCGGTGCGACCATCAAAAACCCAGGAGTTGATATCGATTAGTTTTTCAGTGGGAATATTTACAAGCAAAGTTGGAGGTGTAGTGTCTCGAACAACCTCCACTAGTTTTTTAACAGTTTGTTCTTCGTAGGAAGCTTGAATCAAAATGGCATTTAGGCCTTCTTCAAGATGAATGTCTTCTACTAAAAAAGTACCATCATGATTGACTTCTGTGGATTGCTTTTGGCACGTAACAGTGGCCCCTGGTGAACTATAGCCTGTGATTTCAATACGAGATTGTTTCGTAGGAGTCTTTACGGGATCAACATCTAAGAATAACTTGACTTGTTCAGGGAAAACAGGAATTGTTAGAGTAGCACCAAGTAAGTTTTCCTTGCTTACGCGAATCGTAATCTCACCAGTTTCGGTGGGTGTAATAGAACAACGGAAAATACCATCTTGATTTGATTTTCCCTTTTCCCATACTCCACATCCGTCGACTTCTACCGTAGCACCTTCAACTCTCTTTTGGGTACCGATTTCTTTGACTGTAATTATGAGATCTGTTTTTGTGTTTTTATGTGCCTTTGAGGGATTGCATTCGATCCCTTGCCCCTTTACAGAGTCAAGATACAGGATCTTCTCGAGTTTAACTTGATAAGGACCATTGGTGGATGTGTTTTTAAATACAGCGTCTACCCATACAACACTTTCCCCCAATCCAGTAGGAGTGAAAAGCATGGTTGTTACAGCTTTACCGTCTACCCAATTCAAACGCCCATATATGGCTGTTTCGCTTTGGTTACCACTCAACCCAATAATACCTTCCATAGAAGGAGAAAGGTCTCGTACGTCTCCGGGTGTGATTTCAAACAACAAATGATTTTCTTTTCCAAATACGATATCGTAGTTCGCTTTGTTAAAAAAGGTTTTTCCCAATTCAATGGACGTTTTGGCGTCATATATTTTTACACCTGGTTTGCCAGAACCAATAATGCGTGTGGGGATGCAATCAAAGTCTAAAGCAAACACATGATCCCTTTGATAGCGCGACCGAATCTGGGTGGGTGAGGACGAACTCATTGGCGGCCCCCCTGCAACATCTCTGTCTCCATATGGGTTGCAAGCGACCAAACCCCCAACATTGGTGATATCTTCAGAAAAAACATAGAAGGTGCAGGTTCCTTGACGGTCAAATAGCAAGGAGTCATGATAATCCAATTTTTGGTCATCATTCAGATCTGCAAGCAAATATCCTCCTGATTTTTCGGAATTGTAAATAGCTCCTAATCCCCATCCTTGGTATGGTGGAGCAAAATCAAATTGAGGATCTAGCTCAAAAGTACCATCGTCCCATTGAACATTGGAGGTGATATAATACGTGAGATAGTTCGTTTTAACGATGTTTCCATATTGATCCAAGTCACGAACTCCGAAATGTGACATTGCAATCATTTCCCGGTTGCCTCGATCAATTTTGCCATTTCGATTGTAATCTACTCCCAAGTGCAAATAATAGCGTTGGTTGGTGTCTGTAATAAAGAGCGTATCGGTATTGTTGAGAGAATAAAAACCACTTTTCTTGGAGACATCATTGTACTCAAAATTGGCACATTTCGTGGTAAAAGGAGTAAAACGGGCTACTTCTGTTGCTCCGTTGCAGACATTCACATCCCGATCTATCCCTCGAATGACATTGCCTTGTGCGTTTCTAGCCTTTGCTGTAATCTGGTAGATGCGATTGTCACCTGCTGTCATGACAAAGTCTGGATTTCCGGGTACGCTAAACTTGGTTCCGTTGGGATCTTCTGTATTCATGATTTCATAGGTAACATCAGGAGATACAACTTCTATCCGAACAGCACCTGCTGCTTTACGATCAGGGGTATAGGCAGTCACAATAAAACTACCGGTGTCATTGGCACAAAACCCTTTAAAAATGTAGATCCCGTCACTAGCTTGACGAAAATCAATTTCAATGGGTCGAAACCCAAAGAGACTGCGGTTGTCTTCTAGGCTTCCATCATCGTTATGCAAATCGGTTCTTACCCAATAGTGTTGACCAATTTCAGTAGGATGAGAATCTTTAAACAATAAATTCCAAACGGCTTCATCCTCTACTTGACCGCCTAGGGTCAAATCGACAGGATTGCCAGCTTGGTCAGAAATATAGATTGTGAAGGGTTCATTTGGATCCACCAATTCGGGTACACAACCAGCAGTTAGGGGTTGAGGTGAATACGTGAGAACCAATGCATTTGCAGCCTCTGCTGTTGGTATTTCAAATTGTACAATGTGTAGACTAAAAAATAATACTATCGTTGTTATAAGTGCTATCCATTTTTTCATAATGAACCTCCAGGGAGTTTTGTTCGTTGTTATAAGTAAAGAAAAAACGGAAAAAAGTTCATTTTATTTTCGATGGAAACGGATTCGCAAGAAAAAAAATCCCCCCAAAGGATAAGGGTAGATAAAACGTAAACATGCGGAGGAGAAACACAAAAACAGGGGAGCTTCCCCCTATAAATGAAGCATATACATAGCCTAGGCCAACTTCCGCCATGCCACTCCCTCCAGGACTTGGCAGAAACGTTTGGAACATATAGTAGGCCGCTTGCAGCATGGCAAGGTCTACAAAAGGAGCTGTGTGTTCCAAAGCTCGGAATAAGGGATAGGGAATTGAAAAGAGTATACACCAATACATAAGAATAAAGAAGATTGTAGGAAGCATCCATGATGTGTTTTTAAAAAGAGGGTCCATTGTTTTTGGAAAGGCAACAAAGGAATCTCCTATGTGCTGTAAAGAAATCTTCCAAAAAGGGAGTTTTTCTCCCATCCAATAGAAAAAGCGAGAAAACAAGATTCTGATTTTTCCAGCAAGTTTTGACCTATTCATGAGAAGAATGTACCCCAAGAAAACAGCGATTCCATATCCAAAAAGGACACTGACAATGTCCATCCCAAAAATATCTTTCATATAAAAAGCTAAAACAATGGAGATGATAGCACGCAATATACCATTAATAGTGCTTTTCAAAAGCAAAGACGAAAGAGTAACAGAAATGGGTACGCCCTGTTTCACTAAAAAACTAGTTAAAGCTGGTATGATTCCTATTTGAAAAGGAGTAATAGCTCCAAAAAAAAAGGCACTCAGGGTCAACCGGAATAAAGTAGTGATAGGAAGCTTTTGATGATTTGATTGGAGAATAAAAAAGAGAGCTAAAGCATCGCAAACCCACATAATAATAAACAGAAAAAATGCGACAAGAATCCACCAATAGTTTAACTCCAAGAGAGAAAATGGTAGAGTAAAATATGTTGTGTAAATTCTAAAAACACACTATTATGAAAAAAACTACCCAAAAAATGAAAGAAACGCTAGAAAAAAACACTTTTCCCCTGTATAACAGTA
>Ga0334898_1002981_pt1 | contig 14406 bp, 15 predicted proteins | sample GraSluR3_MG_10_FD_207228 | JGI IMG/M metagenome (GOLD analysis project Ga0334898, IMG submission 207228) | Sludge microbial communities from methane-producing bioreactor in Wageningen University, Netherlands - Granular Sludge_3_08-R3 | ecosystem: Engineered > Bioreactor > Anaerobic >... | reverse complement strand
AACGAGTTTCAAACCATCCCAACTCCCACGACGGGAACATTGTAGTACCACATGGGGGCTTGCGCCGAGAGGCCCCACTTGGCATTGGGGAATGTGCCGCCGTCCATTTCACATCCGCCCGAGCGAGTGGAGTGCCTTGGGCCGGAGGATGTCGTCGTTCGCGAGCGCCTCGGCGGGCTGCTGCGCCATTACCAGCGAAAGGCGGCCTGACGCACCCGCGGGAGCCGATGCCGATCGCGAGGGATCGACGCTGAGTCGAGCCGGTCGTAGTTCTTGGTCCGCGAGCAGGGGATTCATCTCCATTTCGTCCAGCAGTTCGACAATGCCAGGCCCTCTGGCCGTGCCGTAACCTGCTGCAAAGGGACGGGTTACGGTGCGACATGGTCTTTGGACACGGCGGTTGCCGCAACGTATTACACTTATTTTCCCCTCTCTGGATTCATGCAGCCCGGCCCGATGTGGTCATTGACATGGGTTGCGAAGAAGCGCATGCTGCGGCCGTGTGAGATTTCTTTGCTTAACCCGGATTATTCACCACGGCTCTGCTTGGCAGCGGGGGATGAGCCTGGCAGGGTGAGGTGCGTACGATTCGCGCGTGTGTCTCTGGGCGAGGGCAGAAGACCCCCTTTCCCCCAAACGATGGTCGGCTCGTGGAGGCGCGAAGGATCGGGTTGATCCAGGCGTCAACCACTATCGAAGGCAGGACGGGCTCTTGCGATGAGTTGCTCGGCGACGCGCCAGTAATGATGCAGATAAGGCCAACTGGAGGAGAGTTGCACGACGACGCGACGGGTCGATTCGCGCACCAGTGCCGCCACCTTGATCAAGCGAGTGCGCCAAGTGCATGGCTGCCCTTCGCCAAGCGGGTCGTGTTCGCGCCGACGGTTGTGCCAGGCACGACGGCGCCGGCCGGGCAACGCTTCGTTCGGTAGCGGTTCGCCGGGCAGCGGCGACGGCGGGTCGACCACCACAGCTCGCATCGCGACCAGAAGGTTGTAGGCAGCGACGTGCAGATAGAGCCGGAACAGGTTGGCGAAGTAGCGATGGTCGCTCAGGCGATCCGCATGGAGCCCGCCCTTCAATTCCTTGTTGCGGTTCTCGCTTTCCCCGCGGTCCGTATACCCGTCATAGGCGGCTTCCGGCAGAACGGGGGCTCCAGGGCGGTTGGTCACCACCGCCCGACGATTCGTCCCCTGGCCGTTGGCCTCACACTTGACGACCACCCAGCGCTGGGCGGGCCACGAGTCTGCCTGATACCAAAACGCACAGAACAAGCGTTGCGGTTCTCCGGTGGCTTCGAACTGTTCGACCGCCTGATTCAGCGTGGTTTCCGTCCAACGCTTCAGTCGGGCATTCATGGCCAGACCGATCGTGTAATGCACGTCGAGTTTCTCACAGGCGTCGTACATTCGCGGCACGCCCAAGCCGCTGTCGGCGCGGAAGTGAATCCGCACCCCCGGCCAGACCTGCCGTAGCCGGTCGACCACCCGTTTCAGGTCCTCGGGCGCCCCCAAGGCCGGATGGGCCGTGCCGTAAAGCAAGCACACGTGCAATACGCGGTCGTTCTCCGCACAGGTCATCACGCGCGGCAGATACTGGTACTGGTCGTAGTAGCCGTGAAAGAACGTCAACTGTTGCTCGCCGTGGGTAGGATCGTCGAAAGGATCCAGGTCGAGCGTCAGATGACGGGGCGGCTCCTCGAACGAAGCGATGAACTGATCGAGGAGCCAATCGTCCAGCCGGAAGAACGCGGAGACGTCGATGGCATTTTCGAACCGCGACAGCGTCGGTTGGCTGGCCAGATCGCTCTCGTCGATCGAGCGTTCGCAGATCACTTTGAAAACCGGATCGCTTCGCAAGACGTCGTGGTCATTCTGGTCCGGATAGTCGGCCAGGATGCCATAGACCCGCATCCGGACCATTTCCTCATAGGTGTGCGTCGTCCGTTCGGGGTCTCGAGGGTCCGTCAGGACCGCGGCAAGCTGCTCCGTCACGCCCAATTGCTCATCGAGTTGCCGAAACAACAGCAGTCCCGCATCGCAGGAAACTTGAGCCGTGCAGGGCTCTACCACAACCGGCTTCGATGTGCCAAAATCGAGCGACAACTCAAACGCAGTCTGCGAATCCATTTTGGACCTCCGTGCGGGTATCTAAGCGTAAGCCGTCCAACTGTTTAGATACCCTCGGAGGCCAAAATATTCCCGCGATTACGAATAATCCGGGCTAAGGCGCCGCCCCCGTTCTCGAAGGCCCGCGATGCCCCAACTGGTGCTCGGAACGACCAACTCCAAGAAGGCCCTCGAACTAGCCGACGTACTGCGCCCGGTCGGAATGGACTTGGCGACGTTGGCCGATTTTGCCGATCCGCTTCGGGTCGTCGAGGACGGCCGGACCTTCGCCGAGAATGCGGCGTTGAAGGCGACCCGGCAGGCCCGCCATCTGGGCGTCTGGGTGCTGGCCGAGGACAGCGGTCTGATGGTCGACGCCCTCCAGGGGGCCCCGGGCGTCTTGTCCGCCCGCTACTCGGGGCCCGGCGCCACCGACGCATCGAACAACCAGAAGCTGTTGCAGGCCCTCGGCCCGACCCCCCTCGACCAGCGCACGGCCCGCTACCTCTGCCACATGACCCTGGCCGACCCTTCCGGAGCGATCCGGGCCGAGAGCCAAGGGTCGTGCGCGGGCAGGATCGTATTCGAGCCCCGCGGTTCCCACGGTTTCGGATACGATCCCCTGTTCGAGATCATCGAGTATCATCGCACCCTGGGCTTGCTTGGCCCCGTGGTAAAAAGGGCCCTCAGCCACCGCGCCCGGGCAGCACGTCGGATGATCCCCGCGCTGGTCCGGTTGGCCGATTCGGGTGGGTTCGACTGAAGCGGCTGGTCCATCCCCCCTGGCAGACCCGGTCGGGAAGATCCGAGGAATCGCGTCGGCAGGGGATGGTGCCTTTTTTGGCGGGCGGTCTCCGCTTCGGCGACTTATACTGGCAGGGGGCAGGCGCCTGGGATAAGAGGAGCCGCCCTTCGCCAACCACCGAGCGATCTGTTACGACCCCATGAGTTCCGCTTCTGGGCAATCCGCCGCCAAGCCCGGAGAACCGCCCCGCCCGATCCAGTGGCGTAGCTGGCCGCTCCGCGACAACCTCGCGACGGCCGCGGCGGTCGCGGTGGGAGCAAGCGGCGTCGCCGCCGGAGTGTACTGGGTGACCGCCCAATTGCACCTGGCTTCGCTCGCTGCCGTCGTCCTGCTGGTCTCCTTGTGGCGGTGTCTCGTGCCCATCCAGTTCGAGCTGAACGTTCACGGTGTCCACCAATGGGTGTTTGGGCGATACCGCCGCATCCCCTGGAGGGAGGTGCGAAGCTATCGCGTCTGTTCGTCAGGTGTGCTGTTGCTCCCCACTGAAGCACCGTGCCCGATCGACTCCGCGCGTGGCCTGTTCGTGCCTTGGGGCAACCGGCGCGAGGAAGTTCTTGCCCATGTGCGGTACTTCCTCCACGGGCCGCCTGCCGACGGATGAGCGGTGCGTTCACCACCTTCCTTCGGCACGAGCGGAACCGCGGTTCTCGCCGCGATCGCCAGGCCCACTGCGGGGAGTCGATCGTCACGGTGCGGGTCAGTACGACTGCCTTCTCTTCCGTTCCGGCCCCACTCGAACCTCAGAATCCGATCGAGAAGCCGAAGCCCTTGCCGTAGTAGTGGAAGCCGCCGTGAGTGCCCGGGTAGTACGGGTACGCGGGGTACCGGTAGTACCTGTAGGAGTTGTAGATCGGCGGATGCACAACGACCGGCGGGTGAACGACCACCCCGCCATACCCGCGCGGCCGATCGTGGTGCGGCGAGTGGCGGTGCCCGGGGTGGCCGTGGTAACTCGGACGACCGTGGTAGCCCGGACGACCGTGGTAGCCCGGACCGCCGTGGTAGCCCGGACCGCCGTGGTGCTTGACCAACATCGCCTCGACGTGGGCATCGGCCGGGGGACCTGCCGAGACCGCCTCGGCGCCCACCGCGACCAGGGCGACCGTTGCCAGGATCAATGCAACTCGTCTCATGGGTTTCTCCTTAAAGCTCCGGAAAAGGGCGGGATACCTTGTGGCGACCGGCTCGGCCGCTTTCGTTCGCACTTCTTAAGCATATCCTGTGCCAAAAACCAGGCGAAACTCTGCAAGTATTTGTTTTCAAACGATTTGCGACGGGACAAGTCCGATCGTCCCAAGCCTGTGGCGGCGGACAAGAATTCAAAGTGACGACAGATCCGTCGCCACCGAGTCACACCAGCCGGACGGGGGAAGCGGTCGTGCCGCCACTGGACAGCACACGGGGAATCTGGGATTCTGGACCCGGCGAAGGCAACCCGTCGAACGCTTGCGATCCATACGACAACCGTGCGACAAAGGAGGGACGATGCGACTGGTCAAGGTCTTCAAGGGAGTGGAGAACGACATTGCCACGCTCGAAGGGGAGGTTAACGCCTGGATCCGCCAGACTGGGGTCTGGGTGGTGAGCGTGACCGGAAACATCGCCCCCCAATCGATCCAACCCGGCGCCAAAGGCAACGTCGGATTGAGTCAGAGCGTCTTTGCCCCCTCCGACGTGATCCTCATCGTCTTATACGAAGAGCCGGAAGAGGAATAGCCATTTTCGGGTGGCTATCTACCAGCCTGTGGCGGCAAGACGCTCCGCCCGGCCTGGTTGCAGACGGCTAAGACCCTCGCAATTTGGCCAGTTGCGATTCGGCCTCGGCGATCTGGCGTTCGAGGGTATCGAGTTCCCGCGGGTCGTCGGCCTGCTTTTTCGAGCCGGCCAACTGCTGCCGGAGCTGCTGAAGCCGCTGGTTGAGGGTCTGGATTCTCTTTTTTGTCTTCTTGTCCATCGCGACGACTCCACCCGACCAAACGTCCGGGCCGACCAGCCCCAACAACCCCTCGCCATTGTAGCACCTAAGACCCGCGCCGTGCCAACGAATCCCCGTTAGAGTGGTATAGCACGCAACCTTCGAGCTGTATTTGCCGAACCTCCCCCTCCACGGCAGGACGGCTCTGGAATCGCGCCCTCCAGGGGACCAGCCAAGCCTGCCGGGGTGACGCCGAGGCGATCTTCGATCACAATGGTTGGTGGAAGGGACGAACGCCATGCAACCGAAGTCCGCCATCCTGGCCGTGCTGGGGTTCCGCACGCTGAAGCGGATCGTCGACAAGTCGGGGATCGACGCGAGCCGTCGCAGCATCGAGGCAATGCGTTCGGCATTGGCCCGCTCCCGCAAGGTGACCGTGGACGAGTTGTTGCGCCACATGCGCAAGGACGAGATCAAGGCGGCGTGCGAGAGGATGGGGCTTTCGACGGCCGGTCGCCGCGACGAGCTTCTCGATCGCATGAAGCGTGTCTACGACTCGGTCACGGTGGGTCTTCCGGACGGGAGCCGGATCAAGTCGTACAAGAAGGGCTGGGCCGTCGTCGACCGCCACGGACTCGTGCTCGCCGATCCGGAGAGCGCCACCTGGGTGATGCCTTCCCAGAATCAGGACGCACCTCCCGCGATCTATCCCACGGCCGCGGCCGCTTACCTGGCATGGATGCGATCGCAACAGGTGGCCGGCGTCAAGACCACCTAGGCCGGAGAGAGAGGAAGACGCTGTCGCGTTGGTTCGTTGCCTGCCATTCGATTGTCGCGCCGAGGAGACCTTTGATGACGACGATTCGCCCGGCATACCTCGTGCTCGCCCTGATCTGCGGGGCGATGTTCTTCAACCCGGCCTCGGGCCGAGCCCTCGAAGGCGACCCGCCCGCGCCAAAACGCCGCGTGCTGCTCGTCACCGGCGAAGACTACCCCGGGCACAAGTGGAGGCAAACGGCGCCGGCCCTCTTGGCCGAGCTGTTGAAAGACCCGCGCCTTGTGGTCGACGTGCTCGCCGACCTCGAGTCGCTGGGCACGGCCCGGCTCGACGACTACCATGCGGTCGTCGTGCACTTCAAGAACTACGACCCCCACGTGCCCGGGCGCCGGGGCTATGAGAACCTGGCGGGGTTCGTCGAGCGAGGCGGCGGGCTGATGCTCGTCCATTTCGCCTGCGGGGCCTTCGAGGAGTTCAAGGACGATTTCGTTCACCTGGCCGGGCGCGTCTGGTTCGGCATGAAGCCCCCACCGGGCAAGCGCCAGCACGATCCCCACGGCCCGTTCACGGTCCGTATCACCGAGCCCGACCACCCGATCACCCGGGGGCTGGCCGACTTCGAGACGGTCGACGAGCTGTACACGTGCCTCGAAGGCGATCCGGCCGTCACGACGCTGGCGTCCGCCACCTCGAAGGTCGACGGCCGGTCGTACCCCATGGCGTTCGTGCACGAGTACGGCAAAGGCCACGTGTTCCACACGGTGCTCGGCCACGACGTCGCGGCGTTCACGGCGCAGGGCCCCGCCGAATTGCACCGCCGCGGATGCGCCTGGGTCGCCGGGCTGGACCCCGCGGCGCCCTGAACGACCGTGCGCTTCACTCATTCCCACGCTTCCGCGTGGGAACGCCTCTTCGGACGCTTTGCGTCCCCCTCGGTTACTCTCACGCGCCACGGCTCCGACGAAGGAACGCGAAGCGTTGAACACCTCGGTTCCCACGCGGAAGCGTGGGAACCAGAGGATCCCGCGTGGACACCAGGGCGCTTCCGGTGTCGGCGTTGTGGAGATGGCGTGGTCGTGATCGGTTCGATCCCAACCCACAAAGCGCGCTGAAGGGCCAAGGGCGAGTTGGCGCGGAGTGTCATTCAGATTTCAGCCGTGTGCACTCCTTACGGTCGGCTTTCGCCTTCTCTGGATCGCCTGGTTCCTCCCGCACAGTGCCACGGCCATGTGCTGCCACGGCGAAGTCGGAAGCGCGCGGTTCGCATGGCTTCCATCCGTCAGGCGCCGTGTTGGGCGTGAGGGGCCCGCTTGGGAATCCGGCATTCGAGAGTCCCGGCAGGAGAAGCCGCAACGTCAATAACTTGCGTGGTGGAGCACGGGCACGACGGCAAGACGGGAAATCATGCCACCCGAGATGCCCCCCCGCGACTGTCGACCCGGCGCGTCGCGATTTCACGTCCCAGGATGCCGATCGCCGAGTGGGACGGGCCGGCGGCGGGGTGTCGAACGTCGGGCAGTGCGAGTAGACTCTGGTGATGGGAGCGGGCGGACCGCGGCGCTCTACGGTCCGCCGGCCCAGCGTGGGCTTTCTGGAAGTCCGGACGCGCCCCTGACACCACCCCCCCTTGCCACGGTCGACAGGCCCATGAACGTGATCCTGCTTTCCGTCCCCGGGCTGCGAGAAAAGGACGTGGCCGTCATGCGACGCCTGAGGGACCTGATGGCCGGCGGCGAAATCGCCGACCTGACCCCCAGCTTCCCCTGCGTGACCTGTCCCGTGCAGGCCAATTTGACCACGGGCAAGCTCCCGCGCGAGCACGGGGTCGTTGCCAACGGTTTCTACTGGCGCGACCGCCGGTCGGTCGAGATGTGGACCGCGCCGAACGACTGTATCCAGCGGCCCCAAATCTGGGAGGTGTTGTCCGAGCGCGGCCGGGGGATCACGTCGGCGGTTTGGTTTCCGCTGCACAGCAAGCAGTGTCGGGCCGACTACGTGTGCACGCCGGCCCCGATCCACAATCCCGACGGCAGCGAGTCGCTCTGGTGCTACACGCGACCCGAGGCGTTGTACGGCACGCTCCGCGATGCACTGGGCCACTTCCCGCTCCGGCACTACTGGGGGCCCCTGGCCGACGTGCGCTCGACCGCGTGGATCGTCGACTCGGCGATCCATGCGGCCAAAACGTGGCGGCCCGGCTTCTTCTACCTCTATCTCCAGCACCTCGATTACGCGGCCCAGCGGAGCGGACCCGACAGTGCGGCCGCCGACCAAGCCCTGGCCGACCTCGACGAGCAGATCGGCAGACTGGCCGAGGGGTTCGGCGCGGCCTACGGCGGCGAGTTGCTCTGGATCGTGGCGGGCGAGTACGCCATCACCCGGGTCGATCACGTGGCGTATCCCAACCGCCGCTTGCGCGAGGCGGGATGGTTGAAAGTCCGCGAAGAAGACGACGGCGAGCACCTCGATCTGGCGGCGAGCCGGGCCTGGGCGCTGGTCGACCATCAGTTCTCGCACGTTTTCGTGGCCGACACCGACCCGACCGTGGCGCCCCGCGTGGCCGAGCTGTTCCGCGACGAGCCCGGCATCGCCGAGGTGCTGGTGGGCGACGATCTGGCCCGCTACGGCCTCGATCACCCCCGAAGCGGATCGGTCGTGCTCGTCTCCGAGCCCGAGAGCTGGCAGGCCTACTACTGGTGGCTCGAGGACGGCCGGGCACCGGCCTTTGCGCGAACGGTCGACATCCACCGCAAGCCGGGGTATGATCCGGTGGAGTTGCATTGGGATCGCGCCAGCAAGACCATCCCCCTCGATGCGACGCTCGTGAAGGGATCGCACGGAGCCCCCGCCCTCGATGCCCGCCAGAAGACCGTGTTGCTCGCCTCGCAGCCGGCCCTGTTTCCCGGCCCCGAGGTGGCCGACACCGACGTGTTCGACATCGTGCTCGGGCAGTTCGGGCGGCCTGGAGGCTGAACTCCAACGGAGCTTGCTGTCGGCACGCGGAGCCGGCGAACCCGATCACGACAATCCTCGGCAGAACCGCCCCCACCCTTCCATAGGAGACGCCCCCATGCCATGCCGTCGCCGCGGCCTCGGGTCGAGTTCGCTCGCTGCCCTGCTGATCCTCTTGTCGGTGTTGCCGCTTGCCTCCGCTACGGGCGCCCAGGGGCCTCCCGAACCGGCCCGGGTGAAGGCGCTGGCCGCGATGCTCCCCGAATCGCCTTGCGGCGTGGGGCGTCCGATCGGCGACCGCGGGGCATGGCAGGCCGTGGCCGACGCGCCGCCGTTTCGAGAGGTCGTGGCCAGGGCCGAGCGCCTCATGGAGAGCCCGCTTCCCGAGGCCGACGACGACCTCTATCTCGACTTTTCCCGCACCGGCAACCGCCGCCGCTACGAGCGCGTGCGCTCTCAGCGTCATGCGCGCTTCGCCGAGTTGACCCTGGCCGAGTGCATCGAGAACCGGGGGCGTTTTCTGCCGGCCATCGAAGACTCGATCGCCGCGGTGTGCGCCGAGAAGTCGTGGGTGTATCCCGCCCACGACGCCGGTTTGGGCAACTTCAAGGGCACCTCGATCACCATCGACCTGGGTTCGTCGGCCACGTCGTGGAATCTGGCCACGGCCGACTACTGGCTGGGCGAGCGCCTCAGCCCGGCAACGCGGACGCGCATCCGCGACGAACTCCAGCGACGCACCTTCGAGCCGTTCGAAAGCTACGTCGAAACCGGCCAGCCCCGCCTGTGGTGGGCGACGGGCACGAACAACTGGAACTCGGTGTGCCTGGCGGGCGTGACCGGTGCGGCCCTGGCCGCGATCGACGACCGCGATCGGCGGGCCTTCTACGCGGCCGCCGCCGAAAAGTTCGTCGAGAACTTCCTGGCCGGATTCACGCCCGACGGGTATTGTTCCGAGGGACTGGGGTACTGGAACTATGGGTTCGGCCACTACGTGCTGTTGTCGGAAACGCTTTACCAGGCGACGGGGGGCCGGGTCGATCTCATGGAAGCCCCGCCGATCCGGGCCATCGCCCGCTTCGCCGTGCGCATGGAGGTCGTTCCCGGCGTGTATCCGCCCTTTGCCGACTGCCACGTGGGCTCGCGCCCCGACGCGCGCCTGATGGCCTTCCTCAGCCGCCGCTTCGGCTGGGGCCTCGAGGACTACGAACGGCAGGCCCTGCTTCTGGCGGGCGGCCCCTCGAGCAGCCTGTTCACGATGGGCGTGTACGGCTTCCCGAATTCCGCCGCCAAACGCCCGGCCGCCGCGCGAGCGGCCGAGACCCCGCTTCGCGAATGGTTTGCCGACGCGGGCATCCTCATCTGCCGTCCCGCGCCCGGCAATCGCCGGGCGCTCGCCGTCGCCCTCAAGGGCGGCCATAACGCCGAGCACCACAACCACAACGACGTGGGCTCGTTCCTCGTGGCGCTGGAAGGGCACACGCCCCTGGTCGATCCGGGCTCCGAAGTCTACACCGCCCGCACCTTCAGCCGCGACCGCTACACGAGCGGCGTGCTCAACTCGTTCGGACATCCCGTGCCGGTCGTCGCCGGCAAGCTCCAGAAGACCGGGCGCTCGGCGGCGGCCCAGGTGCTCGAAACCGAGTTCACCGACGCCGCCGATTCGATCGCCCTCGACTTGCGCGCGGCCTACGACGTCGACGAACTCGAAAAGCTCACGCGCCGGTTCAACTTCTCGCGCGAAGGCACCAGCCGACTCACGGTGACCGACGAGGTGGCCTTCGCCTCGCCCCAGCGATTCGGCACGGCCCTGATCACCTTTTCGAAGTGGCGCAAGCAGGGCGACGACGCTCTGGTCGTCGGCGAGGGCCCCGGCGCGGTGCAAGTCGACGTCGACACCGGCGCCGAGCCCTGGGAACTCAAGGCCGAGAAGATCGACGAAGACCTGCCCGGCGGCCGGGTTCCCATCCGCCTGGGCATCGACCTGAGCCGGCCGGTCGAAAAGGCCGTCGTGCGTTTGACCGTGGTGCCCGCCGATCAGTAGGGTTTCGCCTTGCGTGACGACCCATCCCAAGACGAAACGCCCCAATCGACCGGCGAGCAAGACGTCGATGCGCCCGGCGCAATGACCGCCGGCGAGCTGGCCGAGGCCAGGCGGTACGGGCGGCAGAGCCTGGCCTGCTCTCTGATCGACCGGGCCCTCGACCTGGCGTATCTGGCCGTGATGGCGATGCTGCTGGCGCGGCCGATCGACGCTTGGCTGACCGAATTCCCGGCCTTGGCAGCGTACCGGTCGCTGCGTTTGACGGTCCTGTTCGCCGTGGTGTTCGCGCTGCACGCCGTCGTGTCGTTCCCACTTTCGTGTTACGCGGGCCACGTCCTCGAACACCGCTTCGGCCTGAGCAGGCAGTCCTTGGCCGCCTGGCTGTGGCGCTATGGCAAGACCCTCGTCCTGGGCGGATTGTTCGGCATGCTGATGCTGCTCGGGCTCTTCTGGCTCATCTGGACGACCGGCCCCTGGTGGTGGCTCGTTGCCGCGGGGGCCTTCTATCTGGTCGGCGTCGTGCTTGGACGCCTCGTGCCCGTGCTGATCCTTCCGCTCTTCTACAAGATCGAGCGGCTCGATGCGCCGGAACTCGTCGAACGCCTGGCCGGGGTCGCGGCGGGCACGGGCCTGACCGTCGAGGGCGTGTATCGCATCGCCCTGAGCGACGAGACCGTCAAGGCCAACGCCATGCTGGCCGGGCTCGGGCGCACGCGCCGGGTGCTGCTGGGCGATACGCTGCTCGATCGCTTCACCCCCGACGAAATCGAGGTGATCTTCGCCCACGAGATCGGCCACCACGTGTGCGGCCACCTGGGGAAAGTCCTTCTCGCCGGAATCGTCTCCAGCGCGGCCGGGTTCTGGGTTTGCGACCGCCTGCTGGCCTGGTGGACGGGCGGACCGTCGGGGCTCGACTACGCCGCCCTGCCCGTGGCAACGCTCCCCCTGGTCATGTTGCTGCTGACCGCCTTCGTTACGCTGATCGAGCCGGTGCAGAACGCCATCAGTCGCCGCCACGAGAAGCAGGCCGACCGCTACGCCCTTTCGCGCACCGGCGCGCGGGCGGCCTACGCGTCGGCGTTTCGCAAGCTCGCGCGGCTCAATAAGGCCGACCCCGATCCTCCCTGGCTGGAAGTCGTCTTGTTCCACGGCCATCCGCCCATCGCCCAGCGCGTCGCGCTGGCCGAGGAGCAGTAGGGCGCGGCCGAGTGAAAAGAGTGAAAAGGAAGGCGGGTTTCTCGCACAAACCCGCCGGATTTCGCTCCGACCAAGATCAAACACTAGAAAAAGGTTCCTGACACCTTTTTTATTCCCGGTTCCCTCAGCGGGGGGGCATTGCATTGTGTCCCGATTCTGCTATGTTCACATGTTCACTGAGGCGCTCCCTCCACTTTCTTTCATCCTGGACGAGGAGAAGCCCGTGTCGCTACCGGCTTCGGCGGGCGGATCTGGTTACCTGGCGCACAGCCCCAACGACGACGGCGCCGGCGTGGCGGAACTCCTCGGCGACCACTTGCGTCGAGTCGCGGAGCGCGCCGCAGGGTTCGCCGCGGCGTTCGGAGCCGGGCAACAGGCCCGGGCCGCGGGCCTGCTGCACGATCTGGGCAAATACGGCGACCAGTTCCAGCGCCGCTTGCGCGACCCCGCGGAGCGCGGACGCGATCACTGGACCGTCGGGGCGCTGGCCGCGTTGACCTCGCGCGATTTCGGCCTGCTGCCGGCCCTGGCCATTGCGGGGCACCACGCGGGGCTTGACGTGCTCTTGGAACTGCGCAGGGCGTGCCGGCAAATGCTCGACGCGCTGAAGAGCCATCCCGAGAAGTTCACGAGCGCGGATCGCCAGATGCTGCTCAAGCGATTCACCGCCGACGGCTTGGGGCTTCCCCAGCTCGACCAAGGCCTGGTGCCGACCGGGCAGTTCGCGGCCGACATGCTCGACGTGCGCATGCTCTTCTCCGCGCTGGTCGACGCGGACTTCCTCGAAACCGAGGCTCACTTCAACGGCGACGCCCGAACGCCCCGGCGCCCTCGTCGCGAAGGCCCTTCGCTCGACGCCGGCCGCGCCATCCTGGCCTTCCAGCGGCACCTGGGCGCCGTTCGCCACACGCATCGCGATGCCCCAATGGCCGACGCCCGCGAGGCGTTGTACTCGGCGTGCGTCGCTGCCGCGGCCCGGCCCCAGGGCCTCTATACGCTCTCGGCGCCGACCGGCGCGGGCAAGACGTTGGCCATGCTGGCGTTCGCGCTGCATCACGCCAAGGCCCGCGGCCTGCGCCGCATCGTCGTGGTGATGCCCTTTCTGAACATCCTGGACCAGACGGCCGACGTGTATCGCGCCGTGTTCAGCCCGGCAAACGGATTCGTCCCTCACACCGTCCTCGAACACCACAGCCTTGCCGACCAAGGTGCCCGTCCCCCGGACGGTGCGACGGAAGACGGCGCCTGGAACATGTCCCGGTTGCTCGTGGAGAACTGGGACGCCCCGGTGATTCTGACCACGACGGTCCAATTCTTCGAGTCGCTCCTCTCCGCCCGCCCATCCCGCTGCCGCAAGCTGCATCGGCTTGCGCGGAGCCCTCCAGTTTCACGTGCCATTGTCGGGGTGTACCCTTTTCCACACGGTATGTATTTGCCATAGTCATACGCGGCCTATTGACCGCATGCTCTGCTGGAGATATGTTCAGGCGTGCGCTACCGCACCTGGTTTAGTTCCGGACTTGCGTGATCTGGAGGAGGTCATGTCGACGAATCAGTACCACCTACAAATTGAAGTCTCCGGGCCATTGGCGATGTTCGCTCGCCCCGACACTGGCGGGACGCCAACGAGCTACCCCGCTCCCACCTGGTCCGCCGCGAAGGGCATGTTCGAGTCGATCGCATTTCTCTCCGACGGCGCAGCATGGATCTGTCCAACCAAGGTCGAGATATGCCGACCGGTTAATGAGCTCGACGGGAGAGCGCTATCGCTCTTTCAACGCTACACAACAAACTACGGGGGCCCATTGCGCGAGCCGGGATTGCGAAAGGCGGGCATCATCTCAGGTGGTAGTAGCATGCAGTTTTTCGCCACCGTCTTAAGCGGCGTCTGTTATCGTCTGTATGCCTTAGTCGTTGGTCCGCATCGCCGCGGTCAGACCAACGCTCGGCACTTCCTCAAGGAGCTGTTCGAACGTCGACTTAAGCAGGGCCGATGCTATAGAACCCCCTGTCTCGGGTGGAGTGAGTTTACCTGCTCCTACTGGGGGCCGTTCCGATGTACACACGTCACCGGTCCGACCGGTCGCGTTGAGGAGAACAAGCCGTGGAAGGAATACTGCAGCCGTTGGGGCCTTCCATTCCGCAATGAATCGGAGGTGGATGAGCGTCTCTCACTGGACGTGCCGTCAATGCTGATAGGCGTTTGGGATGAAGCGGTAACTGCCCCGGGCAAACCGGCTAGGTATGCTCCACGGTTTGCCCGTTCTTCTCCGGGTGAGGAAGACGGGGGAGGCGCTACGGTCAAGAACGGAGTACTGACGTACCGTGTGCCGCCCGGGTGGCGCGCCGAGCTCACTGCGAAGGAGACGAGCCATGCTCAATGAACTGCTGGTTGTGGAACGTGGGGCACCGCGGCAAGAATTGGCGGCCGCCATGCGCCATGCGGATATCCATGACGCGCGACGCATCAGCACATTGCATGTTTGGCTTGACGCGACAGGCCACGTAGTCAATGTCTCGCCGGTTCCAAAGGAGGTACGCCTTTGGACGCTGCGCAATCACAATGAAAACAGCTTCCCCTTCATCCAAATGAAGAGCCCTCTATGG
>Ga0334898_1002979_pt1 | contig 14414 bp, 12 predicted proteins | sample GraSluR3_MG_10_FD_207228 | JGI IMG/M metagenome (GOLD analysis project Ga0334898, IMG submission 207228) | Sludge microbial communities from methane-producing bioreactor in Wageningen University, Netherlands - Granular Sludge_3_08-R3 | ecosystem: Engineered > Bioreactor > Anaerobic >... | reverse complement strand
CGAGAAAGAACTTGGCTGGAAGGCACAGCTATCGCTTGACGAAGCCCTACTCTCGGCTTGGAACTGGGAAAAGACAATTGACAAACAATCTCACGCAAAGGGTGGCTAACTACTAGCCATCGCCCACGCCCCACTCCAACTTCATCATTCTACATTCAACATTCGACACCTGCTTGCCGCAGGCAGGTTCAACATTCCCTGACCGACATAACATCTAGGCAGACGAGGATATTCAACATTCAAAGAAATAATGAACACTGAATTTCGATTTTCGATTTTCGAAGTGGTTGGAAAACGAATGGGCGAAACACGATAACAAATGCCCACTCCCTACCCAACTTCATCATTTTTCATTTTACATTTTACATTCTACATTCAAAGAATCTCACGCTAACCTACCACAAAAAGGACAGGCTGGCATGGTCACAAAGGATTGTTAGCTATACGCCATTGCCCACTCCCCACCCATTTTAAGCATTTGCCGCAAGGCAAAGGCGCAAAACAGACTCTGTGGTCTCTGTGTTTCCTCAAGTATTGTCAAAAGCGTATGGGGTAACCCGTAGCCATCCCCGACAACTGAATATTTTGGGGTATGTGCAATAATTTTCTCTGTGTTAAAAAATCTCTCGCTAACCAACCAGGTTGGAAGGCAGGGTCGCTATGCCGTAAAGGATTGTTAGCTATACGCCATTGCCCACTCCCCACCCATTTTAAGCATTTGCCGCAAGGCAAAGGCGCAAAACAGACTCTGTGGTCTCTGTGTTTCCTCAAGTATTGTCAAAAGCGTATGGGGTAACCCGTAGCCATCCCCGACAACTGAATATTTTGGGGTATGTGCAATAATTTTCTCTGTGTTAAAAAATCTCTCGCTAACCAACCAGGTTGGAAGGCAGGGTCGCTATGCCGTAAAGGATTGTTAGCTATACGCCATCGCCCACTCCCCACCCCAACTCTAATCCTGCCATAGGCAGGAAAGCCTTAAGCCTTAAACTCTAAACTTTAAACCCAGATTAGTCATTAGGAGTTCAGCGAACCAATGGCTTAGCTGGGTTTAACCCTCCCGATGAATCGGGACAGGCTGATTTAGAAAAACTAAATTTGTAAGCATTTATGATTGCAAATTTTTTAGTTTTTCTTCATCGATTTGTCAAATTAACACCCATATAATCAATGGATAAATTGTGTCTTTTTCTAATGGCGGTCATTAGAAAAAGAATCGCTAATGACAACCGGAGCGAAGCGTAGCTCAGCGTTAGCTAAATTTGGGTTAAATTTGCCATAGGTAGGCAAGCCATAAACTTTCAACATCCCGCTACCGACACTTATCCTCCCGACCCAAAGATGAAAAGCCATATTACCCAACATATGTGGCCATGATTACAATAAAAAATCATTACTTTTGTTTTCAAAATATACATTTTGTCAAAGCAGAGAAACGAACGAACTCTCCTCTGACAATCAACTTTTTACACCGCCTAATCAGCCATATCGCCATGGGACTGACAGGGCGAAGCTGTGTAAAGGCCTAACGAATTTGGACTATCTCAGAAGTAAAAAGATGATATAATCTGCCGTTTACTCGCATACCGAAAATATGGTACGCAGTTTTGCAAATTGGTTCTCATTCCATTGTATTTAAAAACCAATGTGGCGATTAAGCCCTGATGTGATGAGGCGGTAAGGTAATGATAAGGTAATACGATATACAAATGTAAAACGCTAAACGTTTACCTACCGAAACGATAGTGAAGGTAGGCAGAACGTAGAACATAAAACACTGAACCTACCTGCCGATAGGCAGGCACAGAACGTAAAACGCTGAACGCTAAATCAAACATAATATCATCAATTACTAACGTCCTAAAAAACCAAGAGGATATAGTATTTGTATACCTTTTTGGTTCGTTTGTTTCAAAGGAGAAATATCAAGATATCGACATTGCCATATACACCAGTAACGACCACAGTCTTTTATTTCTGGGTGAGATTCAAACTGAGCTAGAAATGGCCGTAGGCAGAAAAATTGATATTATACACCTAAATAATATCATTTCACAAAATCCGGCTCTTGCCCACGAGATTGTCTCCAAAGGATTAATTGTTGTTGACAAAGAACCATTAACACAGAAAAACTTTAAAGAAAAAGCGCTAATAAGCCATTTCGACAATGCCGCATTAAACCGCCAAATGCAAGAGGCTTTTCGCAATAGGATTAGAAACCGTAAAATTGGGGTGCGAAACTATGCGAAATAGCAGGCTAATACAACTCGAAAGAAATATTGCTGAACTTGAACAGCTTGGCAAGATATATACTGCAGACGATTTTAAGACAGATACACCCAAGCAATGGGCTCTTCGCTACGGTTTTCTTGAGTCCATTCAGATAATGATAGACCTCTCTTGCCACATAGTTGTTCATCAGAACCTAGGCACAGCAAACACTTATGCCGATTGCATAGTCCTACTTCGTAAGTTTAACTATATCGACGCTAGTCTCGAAAAATCCTTAAAAGGAATGGCGGGATTAAGAAACTTGCTGGTTCACGAATACGTGATTGTTGATATCGACAAGTTATACGGAATGCTACAGCACCTTGATGATTTTAAGGACTTTATTGTTGCCATCGAGCAGTACACCGACAAATAAGCACAAAACTGTCAATTTAGAACTTTAACCCTAATCCTTAAACATTAAACATTGAACTGTTAACCTTATTTAGGGATTGTCAACGTAAAACACTTAACGCTGAACCTACCATAGGTAGGCAGGCACAAAACACGAAACACTAAACCCTAACGTCATGGCGAGGAGGGTACGACGAAGCCATCTTTTAACAGATTGCCACGCCTTGCAAGACCTGTCCCGCACGTACTTTTGCGGAAAAACGGCTGTCTTACGAGACACGGCGCTAAACCTAGAACACCGTATATAAACCCTCGAACGAGAAATGATTTAAATGCTACAACCCTCCGACATAATAAATCTAATTTCTCTTGGAGAAAGCGAAACGCTTGAGTTCAAAAACTCTTTTAACAAGGAGGTGATTGAAACTCTTGTTGCTTTCGCTAATACATCGGGTGGTAAGATTTTAGTAGGCATTAATCCTACAGGAAAGATAACTGGGACTGAATTGAATGCTGAATCTATTCAAAATTGGATAAATGAGATTAAAAACAAAACCACTCCAAGTATACTTCCTGAGGCAAATAGCGTAAGCATAGACAATAAAACTGTTCTTATATTAAGCATAAAGGAGTATCCAATAAAACCAGTCGCAACCCGTGGCAAATACTTTAAACGTGTAGCAAATTCCAACCATTTGCTCAATATTTCAGAAGTAGTGAACCTACATTTACAGTCATTCAACACCAGTTGGGATTTTCATCTAAATAGCCAATTTAACATCAATGAAATTTCACTCAATAAGGTTCAAGAGGCTATTGATGCAATCAACCAAACGGGTTCAAGAATTAATGACGATCCGTTAACATTCCTAGTGAAGAACGATCTGGTACGAGATGGGCAAATTACCAATGCAGCATACCTCCTTTTTACAAACCGGGATACTGTTTTAACAACCATAGAATTAGGTAGATTTCAAACTACTACGATAATAAAGGATAGCACTCGAACAAAATCCGACATACTTGCTCAGATAAATGAGGTTATGGATTTTGTCAAGAAACACATCAACAAGGAAGTTATTATTACGGGTAAACCTCAGAACACACAAAAATGGCAGTATCCACTAGAGGCCATAAGAGAGATTATTGTCAATATGATTATTCATCGGGACTACCGTAGTTCTTCCGATTCTATTGTAAAGATATTTAACGATCGTATTGAGTTTTATAACCCTGGGAAACTTCCCGAAGGGATAACTGTTAACGACTTGCTAACGAATAACTATAAATCAACACCCAGAAACAAGTTAGTAGCCGATTTCTGCAAAAGTTTGGGTCTAATAGAAAAATACGGTTCTGGAATACAACGAATTATTGAGCATTTCGAGGAGGCTAACCTTCCACAACCAGAATTTAGGAATATCTCTGAGGGTTTTATGGTTACTGTTTTTTCTGATGAATTTACAGATAAGGTCCCCGATAGGGTCCCCGATAGGGTCCCCGATAGGGTCCCCGATAGCCTTACAGAAAATCAACACAAAATACTTGAACTAGTTTCAAGAAACAATACAATCTCTATGTCTGCAATTGCCGATGGCATAGGCATTTCTAAACGAAAAGTCCTTGACAATATCAACAAGTTAAAATCACTTGGTTTAATAAACCGAGTCGGCTCAGCCAAAGGCGGACACTGGCAACTCGTCAATAAATAATATTGTTGTACAAACAAGGAACAATGAACACAGTACAAAAAACATAAATCGATAATGCGATGATGAGACGAACGCTAAACGTTTACCTGCCGCAACGATAGTGAAGGTAGGCCGAAAGTAGAATGCAAAATGCTAAACTCTGAACTCTGAACGTAAAACGCTAAACCTACCTGCCGGTAGGCAGGCGTAAAACGCAGAACGCCAAACGCAGAACCTACCATAGGTAGGCAGGCGTAAAACGCAATTAAGTGAGCCAAGGAGAGATTATAATATATAAAGTTGAAAACAAAACGAACTTCCAAATTGAAGTTAGGGTTGAAGAGGAGAATGTTTGGCTTAACAGACAACAAATGGCACTTCTATTTAATAGAGATGTTAAAACAATAGGCAAACACATAACAAATGCACTTAAGGAAGAGTTAAGAAACTTTTCAGTTGTCGCAAAATTTGCGACAACTGCCACAGACGGTAAAACCTATCAGGTAGAGTATTATAGCCTAGATATGATAATTTCCGTTGGATACCGAGTTAAATCTGAAAGAGGGGTGCAGTTCAGGATCTGGGCAAACAAAATATTAAAAGACTTTCTGTTAAAGGGGTATTCTGTTAATCAAAGAATTGAAAGAATAGAGAATGATGTCCATAGCCTAAAAGAAAAGGTAGATCAATTTAATATCCAGATTAATGCTAATCTACCACCCAACGAAGGTATCTTTTACGATGGACAAATATTCGATGCACATATATTTGTCTCTGAAATTTTAAAAACAGCAAGAGAATCAATTATTATAATTGACAACTATGTGGACGAGGGTGTACTCTTGTTGTTATCTAAAAGGGAAATTCGAGTAACCGCCACCATTTACACCAAAAACATTACTAAGCAATTTCTTAAAGCCCTTACTCTTTACAATACTCAATATCCTAGAGTGACTATCGAAAAATTTAGTAAGTCTCACGATCGTTTCTTGATTATAGATGGCAAAACAGTTTACCACATAGGAGCATCTTTAAAAGATCTTGGGAAAAAATGGTTTGCATTCTCAAAAATGGAAATTGATGCCAAAGAAATCATTGATAGACTAAGGTAAGAATAAGTAAAAAAACTAAGCACTGTACGCTGAACCTACCTGCTCTACCGGTAGACAGGCGCCAAACGTTTACCCTGAGCGCCTGTCCCGAGCGAAGCCGAGGGGGAGTCGAAGGGCCAAACGCAAGGAGATATCCACAAATCTACCTGTCGGTAGACAGGTTACACAAACCTGCTTGCCAGCAGGTAAGTTAACACAAATACCTCCAAATTTAATTTGAGAAAATCTGTGCTAACCTGTCCGCCCTCTGGCGGATCTGTGGACAAAACGCTAAACGTAGAATCTCGTCAACTTCCAAAAAACGTCAGTTTACGAGACACAGCGCAAAACGTAAAACGCTGAACGCCAAACGTAAAACCCAGAACACTGAACGCTGAACCTACCTGCCGGTAGGCAGGCGCAGAACGTTTACCTACCGCAACGCTAGTGAAGGTAGGCAGAACGCCTAACGAAAAACGCAAAACGTAGAATGTCGAACGTATAACGTAAAACGTCGAACACTAAACGCTATGAAAATCACCCGTTTCGAAGACCTTGAAATTTGGCAAGAAGCTAGAGAGTTAAGTAAATTAGTTTTCGAAATCACATCTAAAGAGCCTTTTGTAAATGATTACCGTTTTCGCGACCAGATAAGAGCTGCATCAGGATCAATAATGGATAACATAAGTGAGGGATTTGGAAGAGGAGGCAATAAAGAGTTTGTAAACTTTATATCAATAGCCAAGGGCTCAAACGACGAAGTAAGATCACAGGCATACCGAGCTTTCGACTTTAAATACATCAACCAAGAAGATTTAGACAACCTTCTGGAACGAACCGATAAAATCTCTCGCAAATCAGCCAGTTTAATTCAATATCTTAAAAAATCTAACCTCAAAGGCCCCAAATTTATACCTTAACGTAGAACGTTGAACCTACCAAAGGTAGGCAGAACGCCAAACGTAGAACCTACCACAGGTAGGCAGGCACAAAACACCATCGCTACCCCCAACCCCTAAAGCGATGCACTGAGTGGTACGCTGAGTTTGACGAAGAGGGGAGAGCCAACACACAGGATAAACGTAGAGCTGAACCCTGAACCCCGAACTCTAAACCTTAAACTTTAAACCTTAAACCTTGAACCTTAAACCTTGAACGTAGAACGCTAAATCATATGACAGAAAACATTAAATCCCCTTCCGACGAAATCGATCTAATCGAACTTATCCGCCACCTTTGGGACGGCCGCAAGCTAATTATTAAGATTACCGCTGCATTTATAGCCCTTGGTCTTGTTATTGCCATTACTAGCCCCAAGCAGTATAAGGTTGAGGTTAGGATGCTACCTGAGGCCAAAAGCAGCAATGCTGGGGGTGCCTCTGCCCTACTATCATCACTTGGTGGTTTAGGCGGTTTTGCAATGCCCTTGGGCGAAGGTGCCGATGCCATTGGCCCCATGCTCTACCCCGATGTGCTAAAAAGCACACCTTTCTACTTGGAGTTGCTGAGACATAACGTTACCTATAAAACCAACGACGGAACTCTTGATATAACCGTTTTTGAATATCTAAACGACTACACAAAAAACTCATTAATTAGTGTGGTAATGAAATACACCATTAAGTTACCATGGACTATATTGAGCTGGGTTAGAAGTGAGGAAGAAATAAAAGAAGAAGAATTTGTAATTGGTCATAAACATCTAACTAGAATAACCAAAGAACAGTTTGAAACAATTGAAGACCTACAGGACAAAATTAGCGCAAGTATTGATCAAAAAAACGGAATTATAAGTATCACAACCGAGTTTGGGGACCCATTAATTACCGCACAGATAGCCAACTTTTCGGTTGAATATCTGTCTAGTTATATTACCGAGTACAGAGTAGAAAAAGCCAAAACCGATCTACTGTTTATACAGGAGCGCTACAGCGAACGGGAAAAGGAATACCTGCAAGCTCAAAAGGAACTAGCCCAATTCCGCGATGCCAACCGCAATGTACAATCCGCAGCAGCCCGCACTGAGGAAGAACGCCTAAACAATAAGTACACCCTAGCATTTAATGTGTACAATGGTCTTGCCCAACAGCTAGAGCAGGCTAAAATTAAGGTGCAGGAGGAAACACCTGTTATAAAAATTTTGGAACCTGTTAAAGTGCCAGTTGAAAGAAGTAAGCCAAAACGTTCATTGATACTGATTGTATTTGCATTCCTTGGGGGATTTATTGGGGTTGGGTACATGCTCGGAAAACTTATATGGATAAATATTAGCCAGCAATTGAAAATGGAAAAAAATTAAACGCTAAAAAAGGGATACTCCACTGAAAATAGTTGTACACACAGACTATGTGTTAATTAATTTTAGCCAACTTGTTTTTACCGCATATCTAATTTCAAGGCAAACAAATCTGTGGACAAAAAGAATACTTAGAATCTTGCTATAGAGCCAAAGTAAGACGCCATAAACTCATAAATCCCAAAAAGTTTAAGTTTATGAGACAAACAAAGATATGATGACGAAAGGTAATGAAATGAATAAAAACAATACAAAAAAACATCTTAAAAAAGGTATAATATGGACATTGCTTAATAGAACATCAGTGCTTGTTATGCAATTTACAGCGATGATTGTACTTGCAAGATTTCTTACTCCAACTGATTTTGCAGTTGTGGGTATAGCATTGTTTTTTATGTCACTATCTCAAACGCTAGTCGATTCTGGTATGGGAGGATCATTATTGAGGAAGCAAGAGGTTAAAAATGTGGATTATTCGACATTATTTATCTATAATATGGGAGTGGCGATAACGATGTATTTACTATTACTAATTCTTGCAAAACCGTTAGCGTCATTTTATCAGCATAAAGAGCTGGCATCAGTAATTAATGTGATTGGGATTTCAATTGTAATAAGTGCATTTGGTAAAATTCAACAAATTATTTTACTCAGAGAACTGAAATTTAAACAAATAACAATCATTGCTTTGACTTCTAGTTCTATATCACTACTAATTGCGATAATAATGGCTATAAAAGGATATGGAGTTTGGGCTTTGGTAATGCAGCACCTAGTCAATACTACACTGACTGTTATTATGCAGTTTATTAGCAACAGATACTTACCACGATTGATGTTTTCGATGCTTATGTTTAAAGAGCAATGGGAATTTGGTAGTTATTTGTTTTACACTCGTTTGCTCGACACAGGCTATCAAAATATATTTTCTTTGGTCTTTCCTAAAATATCATCTTTCAACTTCGCCGGATTATTTACGCAGGCCAATAAAATAGAACGCTTACCGTTGAATATGCTAAACTCAGTTGCGCATTCAGGAATTTTCCCAATTTTGGCAAAAATAGATGATGAAGAACTCTTTATGAAAACAAACAAAATAATTACAAAAAAAACCTATATTCCCTCTTTCGCTATATTATTTGCACTTGCAATTTTTTCGGAGCAGGCAATAAGTTTGCTACTGGGAAACAAGTGGATAGATGCTGCCCCGGTATTATCTATACTCTCAATAGCTGGAGTTTTTGCTGTTATATCAACAATGGTAAGAAATAGTTTGAAGTCTTTAGGAATGACAAATAAACTATTTAAAAATGAAATACTAAGATCTGTAATTGGGATTGCTATGTTAATGTTAACATTTTCATTTGGGAATTACTATATCCTTTGGGGAATTGTTTTCACGGAATTTTTTTCAAGCATAATAGCAATAGTGTTACTCTCAAAAGTTATTAATTTTACAGTAAAAGAACAAATTATGGATTTCATTGAAACAATGTATCCTCTAATACCTGCAGCCATTATTACCTATTTTTTCGTTTATTTCACATCCTTAAGCAATATTAGTACTTTAGTAAGTGGATTATTTATCTTTTTTTGCTCAATCTTTATTTTTGGCAGTATTTTTAGAAATAATGAAATAAAACAACTTCAAAATTCTTTATTGGGTTTAATTAAGTTTTAATAAGGTTGTTTGTTGTACTGAAATTTCAAAAAGCACTCACAGACTATATAGAGTGAAAAAGAGATCAAAACTATTTGAATGCTTAAAAGTAAAACCTCTTCAATAAACACGTATGATAGGTTAATAATGTTAATTATTCCCCTGCAGATATTTGGTACGTTGGGTGGATTTTTACGACCAGTGAGGGTATTCTCATATTGCAGTATTCTGTTTGTTGTGCTATATTTTTTTAACAACAGGAAGAATGTAATTCATTATAATTATGAAATCTTATTCTTTGTATTCTGGGGGATTTTTGCCGTGTTATCCCTATTCTGGGTTATTGATTATGGAGATGCTTTTCTATACTTATATCAACTTATTGTATCATTTTTTTTGTACTTTACTTTGATTTGGCTTGCTGAAAAAGCCAATAAACCACAGGATTCAATTATAAAAGGGTGGATTTTACTATTTGCTTTAACATTACCAATCGCATTGCTCGAGTTAACTTTTGATTGGCATTTACCTATGTCTGTTCAAGAAGGAGGAGAAACTATCGGAGGTATTATTCATAGGCGTTTTGCTAGTGTAACTTTTAGAAACCTGAATACTTACAATCTGGTTTTGTGTTATACGCTTCCATTTCTTTTATTGACAATTACCCGAGCTACCAAGAAAAATCAGTTATTCATTTATACCCTCTTTGTTGTTTTACTTTACTATATTGTAATTGTCAACTCATCACGTGCGGCTATTTTAACAGTTGGAGTTGGGCTTATATTTTTTTTATTTTATTACCTCAAAAGAGGGAAGGGTAGGCTGATAATTCTTTCTTTAGGTCTTATTGCCGTATATTTTGTGATAAAGCATTTCGAGACTATTTTTCTAGTTATTCTATTTCGGTTTCAGTCGCACGGGTTAGAAGATCCTACACGCGCTCTTCTGCTAAATAATGCTTGGGATGCTTTAAAAAACAGCTATCTACTTGGCGTTGGGGTTGGAAATATGGAGGCGGTTATGGCATCATATAGGATGGATATTATCGTTTTGCATAATCTATTTATGGAAATAGCGCTACAATATGGTGTATATGTCTTTGTGGGGTTTCTGTTTTTTGTGTGGCGTATAATAATGAGAGGTCTGAAATCGCCAGAAAATAGGTGGTTTATATTACTTTTTATGAGTATCCTACTTTTTAGTAGCATTATAGATGCTCGTTACTTGACAAAAGATCATATGTGGTTATTTCTATCCTCCTTATCTATAGTTGTAGATAAGCGATATGCCTAATAATTAATTCGAATATTCTTCATTTCAGTATAAAATATAACTAGAATTAATTATTTTGAAGTACAGAAATACTTTATTTGGGAGTTAATCTATTTGATAAAATACTAGTTGGATTGATTGACATTGAGGAGGATGGAATAGTTGAGGTAAGATTGGAGAGATATCATATAAAATATGTTTCGTATTAAAACATACATAAAAAGGCTTTAACACACACAACCATAACTATCACATTAACGTTCCATCTTTACTAAATAAAAAATAGACAAATGAAAGTATTATTAATATCTCGAGGTTATCCATCCAAAAGGAGTCCTGGATGGGGAATTTTTGAGAGAGATCAGGCATTGGCTTTGCAAGCTTTAGGACATGAAGTAATTATTATGAGTGTAGAATTACGATACTATTGGCGCAGTATAGGTCTATTTCATTATAGTGATAATGGACTAGAAATATTTAGTATAGGATTCCCTAATTTCTTTTCACAATTGCCAGAGAGATGGGCATTTGGTGTTCGACGGAAATTGGCATTGCTTTTATTCAAGAAAATTGTAAAACAATACGGAAAACCAGATATTCTTTACGCTCAATACTTCTACAATATCACGATAGCTGCAGAAATAAAAAAGAAATATGGTGTCCCTCTTGTAGGGATAGAACATTGGAGTAAACTTACTCAGAAAAAAATATCAAATTATATGCTAGTAGCAGGTAATGAAGCTTACAATACGACTGATCAAATTATTACGGTTTCAGAATCCTTGCGCAAACAACTTCTGCTTCATTTCAATAAAGATAGCCTTATTGTTAACAATATGGTAGGTGATGAATTTACAAGGAGCGAAGTATTGAACAAAGTTAAAGATAATGCTTTTCCCACAAATTATGTTACGGTAGGTAATTTGATTCAGAGGAAAGGGTTCGACATTCTTATTGATGCTTTTCATATATCAGGTTTAAAAGAAAAAGGAGTTACAATCACTATAGTTGGAGGAGGACCTGAATTGGGTGCTTTGCAGAAGCAAATAACAGATTATGGGTTGTTAAATAATATAATATTGGTTGGTAGAAAATCTAGAAAAGAGATAATAGAAATTCTTAATAATAGCGATGTATTTGTATTATCAAGTAGGGCAGAAACTTTTAGTGTTGTCTGCATAGAAGCATTATGCCTTGGGTTGCCTGTTATAGCAACTATATGTGGCGGTCCTGAAGAATTTATCAACGAAAAAAATGGACTGTTAGTACCAACAAACGATGCTAAAGCATTATCAACAGCTATTCAAACAATGTATAATACTTTTTCAAACTATAAAAGAAAACTGATTGCAGAAGAATCCCGTCAACGGTTTTCCTCATCCGAAATCGCAAAAAAACTGATAAAAATCTTTGAAGATGTCATTAAATCAAAAATTCTCCGATTAAATTGAATAAGATTTAACTCTTTCTTCTGTAAATTTACACCTATTAACTCATTGACATGTTACCTTTTGCTTGAATATTACCTAAGATTACAATGTAATTTGAAAACAAATAATTTAAAACCATATGAAAGCAACAAGAGAATTTCTAAAGAAAATTGGATTACCCGGTGAAGATCTTTATAGTTTGCCAACTTCAGATAAACGATTTACAGACGGAGCTCAGTATCGTTTTGAAGTACCAGGCATTCAGGGCCCAGGGGCTATGAAGGCTTTACTTGATGAAGTAGAAACACTAAATATCAATATCCATAGGGTAACACAGACAAAAGGCATTATGTTACTCTCTGATAATGATATTATTGAGATGGTTTCATTAGCAAAAAATGCAGGGGTTGATCTTGTTCTAGCGATTGGACCCAGGGCGACATACGATACAAGCGCATCAATGCTAACAGCAGAGGGGCAAAGAATGGGACTTCGTCTTAGAGGGCAGGAGCAAGTTGTAAGAGCCATTGAGGATGTTAAAAGGGCAAACGAATTGGGCTGTAGCTCATTTTTATTATATGATGAAGGTCTATTGTGGATATTAGATCAAATGCGAAACCTTGGAGAACTCTCATCAAATTTAAAATTTAAAATCTCTGCCCACTGTGGGCATGGAAATCCCTGCTCTGCCAAATTATTGGAGAATCTAGGGGCAAATTCCATTAACCCTGTAAGAGATCTGCAACTACCAATGCTATCAGCATTGCGAGCAGCCATAAACATTCCCATCGACTTACATACTGAAAACCCAGCATCATCAGGTGGTTTTATCCGCCATTACGAAGTTCCTGAAATGATAAGAGTAACCGCGCCTTTATACCTTAAAACTGGAGGCTCTGTAGCCAAGACTCACGGTTGGGACACTACAACTGCCGAAGCAAAGCAACGCGCCAAACAGGTAAGTTTAGTGAAACGGGTAATTGATAATTATTACCCAGAAGCTCTGAGTTCCGCTAAAGGATCAATTATATAATTAATCAAAGAATAAATATATCAGGATAAAAAATAATAATTTAAGTTGGTACTTATGTTCATAAACAGAACACTACTTATCACTGGCGGCACTGGCTCCTTTGGCAATGCCGTTCTAAATAGATTTTTAAACGACGACCGTTTCTCCGAAATCCGAATCTTCTCCCGCGACGAGAAGAAGCAGGACGACATGCGGCATCGGCTCAACAACCCCAAGGTGAAGTTCTACATTGGCGATGTGCGCGATAAGCGCAGCGTGGATGGCGCCATGATGGGCGTTGATTACGTGTTTCATGCTGCCGCTTTGAAGCAGGTACCATCTTGCGAATTTTTCCCCATACAGGCGGTTCGCACCAACGTATTTGGCACCGAGAATGTTCTCGACTCGGCCATACAGCACGGGGTAAAGAATGTTGTAGTTCTAAGCACCGACAAGGCTGCCTACCCCATAAACGCAATGGGCATTAGCAAGGCCATGATGGAAAAGGTAGCCATTGCCAAGGGGCGGGCACTTGGAGCAGATGCGCTAACCACCATCTGCTGTACAAGGTACGGCAACGTGATGGCCAGCAGGGGCTCGGTTATACCACTATGGATCGATCAGATTAAATCGGGCAAGGAAATCACCATCACCGACCCCAATATGACTCGCTACATGATGACCCTGGAGGATGCGGTGGATCTGGTGCTATTCGCCTTTGAGAACGGTAAAAACGGCGACCTGTTTGTGCAGAAAGCTCCGGCTGCCTCGCTTGTTACGCTGGCCAAGGCGCTTACTGAGCTTTATAAATCCGAAGAAAAAATAAGGATTATTGGCACCCGCCACGGCGAGAAGCTTTACGAAACGCTGGTTACCCGCGAGGAAATGGCCAACAGCATAGACATGGGGAACTACTACCGCATACCCTGCGATGCCCGCGACCTGAACTACGACAAGTACTTTGTGCAGGGGCAGCAGGAGGTATCGACCATTGAGGACTACCACTCGCACAACACCCACCAGCTGGACGTGGAGGGGATGAAGAAGTTGCTGCTCAAGCTGCCACTAATTCGACTGAATGTGCTGGGGGATACGGAAGCCATTCAGTACCCCGACTGAAGTATTCCACAGAATAACGCTGTGTTTTACACAGAGAAACACTGTGAAACATATTATGAGAGAAATAAACCAAATAACCCACGAGATACTTGACTCTGCCTATAAGGTGCACTCTGCACTTGGCCCCGGTTTGCTAGAATCATCCTACCGTACCTGCTTGGTTTACGAACTTCGAGAAAAGGGGTTCAAAGTGGAGGAAGAAAAACCGTTACCCTTGG
>Ga0334898_1002976_pt1 | contig 14428 bp, 18 predicted proteins | sample GraSluR3_MG_10_FD_207228 | JGI IMG/M metagenome (GOLD analysis project Ga0334898, IMG submission 207228) | Sludge microbial communities from methane-producing bioreactor in Wageningen University, Netherlands - Granular Sludge_3_08-R3 | ecosystem: Engineered > Bioreactor > Anaerobic >... | reverse complement strand
AGGAATGATTTTTGTTTTTGAGAGCATAAGTTGAAACCAGCGATTATCGGTGGTTCTATTTGTCATGCCTTCAATCCAGATAGCTCTTTTTCCAATTTTTTGCTTGACTTTTTATTTGCAGGCTTAATAAAGCGGTGATTGATACTGATATTTTTCCCTTCTCATAAACATAATACCCCAAAAAAATCGACTATCTTATTTCAAATGGTGTATTCAAGTATTCGGAGGAATTAGTAATGATGCACCCTAAAAATAACATAATTCGCTTAAATTCAAGGCTACAAAAAAACTACCAAGTTCTATTATCTAGAGTTTGGCAGTTTCTCATTTACACAACATATTTTTCTTCTTTTTCGATTTTTTCATAGTGCTTTTGTTCATCATCATCCGTTATAACTACTGTTACATCATTCAGATTATAATATACTGAAAAATCTCTTTTCCCAATTTTCGAATGATCAATCAATAAAAAGCGTTCAACAGAATTATTCAGAGCGATCTGTTGAGTTTGGCCCTCTTCAAAAGTCGAAGTCATAATTTTCTGTTCATTTAAAGCATTACAGCTGAAAAATGCTTTATGAAAATTCATATCCTGTAGCGATTTATTCGTGATTTCACCAACAAAGCATTGAGTCGTTTCCCGCATCTCGCCACCCAATAGATAGATTTTTCGATTCCCTTTTCGCTTATTTAATTCTTCAAAAACAGGCAAACAGTTTGTAACAATCCGCAGTGAATCCCCTTGAATGATTTTTGACATGAGCTCGATTGTAGTTCCTGGTCCAAGAAATATCGTATCACCATCATTGATCATTTCATTCGCCTTTTCCACAATCCGCTGCTTTTCTTCTTGCAGCATAATCTGTTTTTCTCTATGAGAAAGCTCCACATGCCGATAAAAATCCTTCAATTTCGCTCCGCCATGGACGCGTTCTAATAATCCTTGTTTCTCCATTTCGTCCAAATCACGTCGGACTGTCATATCCGAAACCGAAAACTTCTCCATAATATCGCTGACTCGTACTGTACCGTTAACCTCTAATAACGACATGATTGCTTGGAATCGATCCGTTTTTAACATTTCATCGCCTCTTTTCTTTTTAAGACTATCAAATTCTTAAGAAAAGTGCTAGAACAAGTTTTCTTAAGAAACCTTTCGCAGGAAGGAAAGCAAAATTTTTCAGAATTTGCAAGCTGCTATTCTAAAAAAATAAAACCGAACGAGCATGACTATCATAGTGACAGCCTTGTTCATTCGACTTTTATCTTTAATAAATCATTTTATTTAATCTGAAGTTATTGCGCAAGTTCAAAAACAAAGTAGTTAATGTCTCCTCGATATTTCGAAATCGAATACTCAACGGGCAGACGTTCTAGCGAAAAACCCTGTGTATGGAAATAGAACATTGGATCTCCTTCTTCCACATCTAACAAATCGCTGATCGTATCATCCGCTTTGATTACTTCTAGCTTTCTGGTGACCGTTTTAATTGGATAACCCATTTCTTCAAAAACTTGATACATTTTTTCTTTTGTAAAATCAACCTTCTGGAACTTTGGAAACAATTCATAAGGAATATAGCTAGTAACTAATACGACTGGTTTCTCTTCCGCGTACCGTAAACGCGTTAATTTATAGACCAAGTCTCCTTGCTCTAATTCTAAGTTTTCAGCTACTTCTTCACTAGCAGCAACTTGTTGAAAATTCAAAACTTTTGTTTTTGGAATAATTCCTTTTCGGCTCATTTCCGAATCAAAACTCTCGATCACATGTGTAAATTCTTGCTGAATCTTAGTTTTTTTTACAATCGTTCCTCTTTTTTTACGCTTCTCCAAATATCCTTCATTTACCAGCGCCTGAACCGCCTGACGAACTGTAGGCCGACTAACCTTGTACTGTTCCGCCAACTCCATTTCAGTAGGAATTAATTGATTTTCCACATATTCTCCATTTTGAATTTTTTCCAATAAGTCCATTCGAATTTTTTTGTGCAAAGGGATATTCATAAGCTACCTACTCCTTGATTAATTGTATCCATTATAACATAGTTATATTCTCCAATATTTTATTGGTGTAGCTAAGACAGCTTCAACCGTTTCTGGCAATTCAAACATCTCATCTTTTAATAAAACAATACTTTGTCCGACATTGCAAGTACTGCCGGCAATAACAATCGTTCCAGCAATTATTGTAAGTATACTTGCTATGGAAGAATTATTTTCTACTATTTGCTTTCCTTTCAGATGCTGAATCGTAAATTCCCTTTGACAAATTGAGTCTCCTAATGCAAACGAACACCTTTCTACCTGATTTTCTGGTTGAAGTGTTTCGATGGCCTTTTCAACATGTAGTTCCCTTTTCTGTCCTCGCATATCTGTACGATCATAATCATAAAAACGATAAGTGATATCTGTTGCTTGTTGAATTTCATAGACCAATGATCCCTTTGTTAACGCGTGAATCGTTCCAGACGGGATATAAATCACATCATGTTCTGCAACTGGATATTTTTTCAAAATTTTCGTGTATTCATTCTCCTTGGCTGCTGCTAAAACAGCTGATTTTCTAGGGTCTTGCTGTTCAGCATAAATCCAGCCTGTTTCCGGCGGATCAATAAAATACCAGGCTTCACTTTTTCCATAAGGCAGATTCTCAACGGACTGCGCGTATTCATCAGTAGGATGTACCTGAATACTAAGATTCTCATCGCAGGCTGTAAATGAGATAATCAAAGGATAAACCTCACCCGCCTCCAAACCAAATTTTTGAGGATTTTCTGCAACCATTTCTCCAAATGTTTTCTCTTCATTTACTACGTTACAATCAATATCAGCAATCCCACTTGCTGAATAAACGGACCCAAGTTTCTCAATCTTATGGTCACCATGATATTCGTGCAATCTAGCTGTGCCCCAAATTCGTTCTCGTGAGGTTGGTTCTAAAATGTACATTTTTCATTCTCCTTTATTTCATTATTCTCTAATAAAGAAGACGTGCTTCATTCGAAACACGTCCACTTCCTTAAAATACTCCGATAACTACACCAATTGCTGAAATAACCGTCAAAACGAGTATGACTTTTGTAGCCGTCATTTGTTTTGAAGTCAATAAATACCAAGCCAGTAAGACCATCATCAAAGGAAGAACATTAGGAAAAATTCCATCTAATACTGTCTGTAGCTTTTGTACCTCATCTCCCATAGGAATTTTAATCGCTGTCGTTAGTGCAATATTAGAAGCAGCCAAGCCACCAACCACCATGATCCCTAAAATATTGAATGCATCAGTGATTCGTTTCGCATTTTCTCCTATTATGACGTCAATCGCATTTACACCTAGCCGATAACCGTTCATAAAGCATAAATATGAAATGAGCGGACCGATAATCCCGTAGCTTATAATATAAAATATCGGACCTAAAGCATTGCCACCTGCTGCTAACCCCATACCAATTGACAGTAAGATTGGTACAATGATTCCTTGAATAATTGAATCCCCTATTCCCGCCAATGGTCCCATTAAGGTCGTTTTAATATTTACGGGCATCTCTTCAGGCACATCTCCACCAATAGCGATTTCTTCTTCTAATGAAGCAACGATACCATTGATCAATTGACCCGTCTGAGGTTCAGTATTATAAAACATCGAATGTCTTAATAATAACCTTCTTTTAGCTTCTTCATCATTTTTATAATACTTTTCAGCAAACGGCAGATAGGAATAGGCCCATGCATGAGCCTGTAGTTTTTCATAGCTCATGGAAGATAAGTGAGTAAAGCCCCAACGTTTCCAAATCTGACGTAATTCTTTTTTCGTTAATCGATTTTCCATCCGTTTTTTCCCTCCTTAGAACAAATCGTCATCTTCATAAGCTGCTTCATTCTGCTCAATTGGCACATTATTTGCGGGAACAAGCTTACTATCTCCATTGCTTTTTCCTGTACTAAGGTAAACAACGTAGGCAACCATTGCTGCCAGAAATACTAAAGCAATCATGTTTAATTTGGCGAAAGCCATCAAAACAAAACCTGCGAAAAAGAAAACCAAATGAACCTTTTCTTTGATTACAATTCCCATCAGCATCGCAATCCCTAAAGCAGGCAAAACACCGCCTAGCACCGAAATAGTATCAGTTACAACCTGCGGAACATTGTTTAATAGCCAATCCACTAAGCCACGTCCAAAGAAAATTGCTGCAAAAATCGGAACTGCTCGAAGTAAGAACGTCGTAATTTGAGGATAAACCACATGATTCAGCAAAATGCCGCGATCATCAATATTTTCAGCCGCACTCTGTGCTCGCGTATTCCAAAATGAATATAGAGCCATTCGTGTATTGTAAAATATGAGTCCAAAGGTCTGACCTATTAAAATCGCTAGAGTAACTGCAACCGCTGGTTCCCTTGTAGTAGCTAAGGCTAAACCAATACCGCCATAGGCTGCATAAGTGATTTCACTATTGGTTGCACCACCAGTTGATAAGTTTGCAATAAACACAGCTTGAACAGCTAGTCCGCATAACACGCCTGCCTTAATATCACCAAAAGCCATGCCCACTAAAAATCCTGCCACCAGCGGACGACCAACTACATAAAAACCACCACTCATTCCAAATAACCAAGGACTCTCAATTGCACCTAAGTAACAAAAAATTCCAGTTAATAAAGCGGGTAAAAACAAACTGCCATCCATCTTTTTTCCTCCTTTGATTCTTTCATATCTACTAACTCATCAATGAATCATACTTTGCTTTCATAACTTTCCAAGATTTTGGTTCATCATCTGGTAATAGCTGAAATTTAATTTCAATTCCTTGCTGATCCATATAATCAAATGCTTCATAATCTTTTTCGTCAATCGCAACCGTTCTTCCAAGAACTTTCGCTCCTTCACGAGTGTTCATCGGTCCAACATTCAATAGTTTGCCAAAATCAACTCCCAATCGTACTAACTCAGCAAATGTTTGAGGAGAATTGCTGATTAGAAAGAAATCTTTTGCTGAATCTCTTCCCTTCGGCACACTTTCTATAGCTTGTTCAGTAGTATAAATACCCAATTTTAAATTCCCTGCTGCCGCTTTTAGCACTTTTTTTCGTAAATCATCTTTTGCAATGTCATCTCCTACTACCAAAATTCCTTGAACTGAGCGTGCCTTTGTCCATCGTGTTGTTGTTTGCCCGTGAATTACTCGATCATCAATTCTTGCTAAAGTAATCGTCATAATAAAATCCTCCTAATTAAATATTGAAAATAATTGCTAAATCTTTTTCTTTTGAGATAGCTAAAACTCCAACTCTTCTTCTACGTTTTCTTCCTCTAAAAGTCCCGTTATCCCTTTGCGACCTTGTTCAATCGCTAATTCTTCTAATGCTGTTAACGAACTATTTGATAAGCTCAGACCCAACTCAATCACCATTGGCAAGTTCATTCCTGCCACTACTCGTACGCGCTTTTCATTTGATAGGTAATACTTGTATGCCTCGTTATAAGGTGTTCCACCTTTGATATCGGTCAAAATCAACACTTCATCCGAGGCAAACTTCGCTAACTGGTCGGTGAGACGCTCTACAAAATCTTGAATTCCCGCATCAGTCAAACTGACCGCAACTATGTTTTTATTCTCGCCTGCAATCATTTGATAACTGTCTAAGATTCCATTACAAAATTCTCCGTGACTCACTATCAATAATTTCAATGATATTTCCTCCTTCGTTTTATGTAATTACAAAATATTTTATGTAATAACTATAATTCCATAAGTAAGCGTTGTCAACTATTTTTTTAACATTGACAATTCGTTGTTTATGTTTTAACATTTGATATGTAAATACATAAAAAGGAGAGAATACCATGAAAACTTATTCTATTGATCAACTTGCACGCTTTATCGATCATACAAATCTAAAACCAAATGCTACTAAAGAAGCAATTCGTACCTTATGTAAAGAAGCTGAAGACTTTCATTTTAAAATGGTCGCTATTAATCAGGTGCAAGCTAAACTATGCAGCGAACTATTAAAAAATACTGACATTAATATTGGAGCAGCTATCAGCTTTCCATTAGGACAGACAACGATTGAAGCCAAAGTAGCCGAAACAGCTGATGCTATCAACACTGGAGCAACTGAAATTGATTACGTTGTAAATATTACTGAAGTAAAAGAAAAAAATTGGGACTATTTAAAAACTGAAATGGAAAAAATCGTCACTGTTTGCAGACAAAATAGCGTAATCTCAAAGGTTATTTTCGAAAATGCTTATCTTGAAGAGGACGAAAAAATCGCTCTGTGTAAAATTGCCAAAGAAGTAAAACCAGATTTTATCAAAACTTCTACAGGTTTCGCTCCTAGTGGTGCAACTCTCGCAGATGTTAAGTTAATGAAAAAACATGTAGGATCAGAAGTAAAAGTCAAAGCGGCTGGTGGGATTCGAGATGCCGAAACATTTAAACAAATGATTGCTTCCGGTGCAGAACGCATTGGTACAAGTTCAGGAATTGCTATTATTAATGCGTTAAAAAAAGAAGCCGTCAATGGAACTATTTCGATATAGGAGACACTATGAAAAAAATTGCTATTACAGGAGCTAACGGATACTTAGCATCATTAATCCAAGCTAGCAATGAACACAAGGTTGAATTTGTTCCTGTCACTCGTAGGGATGTGGATTTTTCACAACCTGAAGCAGTCACTCGCTTTTTCGAGAATTTAGAATTTGATGCTGTATTTCATACGGCTGCCCTTTCTCAAACGGCAGACTGTGAAGCGCATCCATTAGTTGCCCATAAGATAAATACGGAGAGCGCCATCAATATCGCAAAAATCTGCCAACAAAAAAAGGCACAATTCATTTTTTTAAGTACCGAGCAGGTTTTCAACAATCGGTCTGACCAAGAACCTTACACAGAGAATACTCCTGTCAACAGTGCATCAGTCTACGGAAAGCAAAAAATAGAAGTTGAAACCTTTCTAATTGAAAATCAAATCAACGCGATAATTCTTCGGCTTTCTTGGATGATGGGACTTTCTTATCCCGGAATTAAAAGTAGCCCGAACCTTATTAAAAATGTAATGAACGCAATGTTGTATCAAAAACCAACAAAATTTACAGTCAATGAAATTCGTGGCATTACCTATGCCAAAAACTTAGCGGAGCAATTTGATAAAATTGTGAATTTGCCAAAAGGTGTTTATCACTTTTCAAGCAAAAATGTGTTCACAACCTATGAAGCAGCCAAACACATTGGTGCAGCATTAGGCTTTGAAAAGGCTGTGATCGAGCAATTAATTTTGCCTGATCATCAGCGTTACACAGATCGCTTCCGAAATTTACGTTTAGCAACTAATAAAATCCAAGCTCAAGGTATCGAAATTTCTACTTTCGAAGAAGATATCGACAACTGCTTAACTGATTTTGACTGGAAAAAATGAAAATCAGAAAAGATCTTTCGCGAATAGCGAGATATCTTTTCTGATTTTTAATCTTCCCAAAACAAAAAACCTCGAACAGAAAAGGATTTCTCCTTTTCCATTCAAGGAATTTCTCTAATAATTTAATCTCCTCCTGCAAATATCTCTTCGCGATTGTAAATCGGATTATGATCCTTTAAATCTTCAATCGTTCCTACCTGTTTGCCTTTTGAATAATAACCATCTAATAGACCTAACGATTGGAAAATCGTTTGTTTATAAGCGATTTCTGCGTTCCACTCAGTTGTATCTAGAATCTGCAGGGCTTTATGGATCGCTTCGATGCCCGTTTCTCCTGGCGCACTGATCAAAACACCGTGGCTGTTTAGCAGCAGCATATTAGGCAGCTCAAGCTTTTCTTTTTCCATGTAGTCAGAGACTAACCCAGCTAGTTCGGGAGAACAATTCGGTTCAAAATCTAATACTGGAACGTAACCGATTTTTTGGGTCGCTTCGGTTAAATTCGGCATATCTAATCCAGCTGTTGCCCAAAACATTGAATTTGGTGCATGAGCATGTAAAACTGCTTTAATTTCTGGGTTTGTATCATACACAGCTTCATGTAAATTGATTTCACGTGTCAGTTTCCCTACACCATCAATTATCTTTCGTGTATGTGGTTCAACGACTAGAATTTGCGCTGGTGATACCTCACCTAAATAAGCTTCCGACATCATTGTCGGAGTCATAATAATGTATTCTTTTCCTGTTTGATCCGTTGTTTTGAATGAAAAATTGCCGCCTGCGACATTCGTATTCTTTCGTTCAAAAATCAATTTCACGATCCGCGCTAAATCCTCGCGCTCTCTTTCAAAAATCATTCGTCCATCTGACATATTCGAGACCACCTTTTTCTATTTTTTGAAAATTCGTCTACTCGTAATAGCTGTTTGAGCTGCATCTCTAACCTGCAAAGCTTCTTCATATCTCTTTTTCCGACGTTCGTCATATTCCTTGAAAAGAATCGGATTGCCATATTTATAAACACAGATTGCTAAACCAATAGCGATAGCGTTAAAGATCAGCTTCTGGGTCATGAAGGCCAGGATAAAACTAACGATCGCCAGAAATAATATAAGCAGCCATTTCGTCTTTTCTTTATTCTCTCTTTTAATCATACCTACCCTCCATTCATAGTCATTACCCTGTGACTTTTACACCGTTGACTTTTTTATCTGTCAATTCTTCATATCTTTGGCTCGGAACTTTTGCTTTGGACATATATTTATACAACCAAACAAACATTGCGACAAAAATAATCGTACCAACGATACCTAAAATATTTCCTTTGAAGGCTTCCGCAAATAAAATTCGAAATTCCGGTCCTTCAATGGAAGACCAGGTAATCTGCTGGCCTTTCTTAATTCCTTCAACCGCGCCAGTTTTGTCCGCTAAACCAGTTAGAATCGGTGTCAAATACGTAGCCGCGTACAGATAAATCGGCATGGAGATTACACCCATAATTAGCATTCTGACTAGGTTTCCTCCAGTTAATAGCAAACCACCCACAGCGATTGAATAATTGATAATGCCGGCCAATGGCAGTACAGCATTCCCCGGCAAGATGATTGCATAGCCAATAAAGACTGGTACTAATAAAATTGCAGTAACCCAAATTTCAGAGCGACCTGCTAGGACCGGCCAATCTAAGCCAATGTATACTTCGCGATCCTTAAAGCGCTTTTTCATCATTTCTGACATAGCATCAGCTAATGGCGAAAGCGACTGCATAAACATTTTTGAGATCATTGGGAATAAAGCCATTGCTGTGGCAATTTGAATGGCTAAGTTCAGTGAACCAGATACGCCATAGGCGGCTGCCAGTCCAAGTCCTAAACCAATGATAAAGCCCATCACAGAATTCTCAGAGAAAACACCGATTTTTTTCTTCAATGCCTTCGTATCTGCTCGTTTATTAAAGAAAGGAATCTTATCCATGATCACATTGATCGGTAACAGCAATACCGCAGAGATGTTCATTAAATGCGTAACCGTCACTAATGGAATTCCTGTCAGGTCTTCAATATGTCGTTGGAACATATCTCCCATCTTCAATTCCAAAATCACTTGAGCAATCGCCGTCGCAAATCCCGCTAACAAGCTCCCGCTGATAAAGTAAACAAGGTAGGCGGTTAATGCCTTGCCCCAAACATTCCACATATCAACGTTTAATGTTTTCGTCCAATTCAAAAGCAACATGACGAAATTCACACCAAGTACCACAGCGAAGAAAACAAACGCATAGGACCAAGACCAAGTAATACTAGCAGCACCTGTCCAGCCTAAATCTAAAGCCGGTAAATTAATCCCGGTATTTTTCGCCAACGCTTCTGAAGCCGGGCTTACCGCATTCGACATAAAGCCGATAACCATTGACATCCCAGTAAAGGCAATCCCTAAAGTGATGGCTGACATAAACGCTTTTTTGAATTTCATTCCTGCGACCAACCCTAAAATCAAGATAATCAATGGAACAAAAATGGCTGAACCCAGTCCTAAGATATAATTAATAATGTCTTGAAATATTTTCACGTTTTCCACTTCTTTCCTTAATTAATTCTATTGCTACTCGACCAACGCTTTAATATCATCATAAATTTGATCTGCACCCATACCTGTCAAAAATGGAATACCAGGAAAAACCTTCACGCCTAATTCCTCAGCCTTTTCTAAAACCTCGTCATCCGGCTGCGCAACATAGACATAAATTCCGGTAGATGGCAGCTCATTTTGAATGGACTTATAATCTACCGCTTCAACCGGAAAATCAATCCCGTCATCTTCTAATAACCCCGCGATTTTACTAGCGATCGTTTGGCTGGTTGCCACTCCGCTTCCACATGCAACAATTAGTCTTCTTTTCATCATGAATTCCTCCAGCTTCTATAATTTAATGAATTGAAACCTTATCTAAATATTTTGGGTAAACAAATGATGGATTTTTTGTTTATCCTCTTCCTGTATAAATGCTCTGACAAACTCTTCGTTCATAAATAATTCCATAAACGCTTGCAGCAGTCCGACCTGTTCTTTGGGATCTTTAATACCAAGAAAGAACAAATTTTTCACCTTCATTAACTGACTATCACCCATTTGCTTGACCCTTACTTCATTTTTCAATCGCGCAATATAAACAAATGGTTTCTCCACATACTCTGGATCTGAATGCGGTAAGGCAATATTTAAATGCTGTGTAATCAATCCTGTTGGAAATTTTTTTTCTCTGCTCGTAATTCCCTTTAGATACCCTTCATTAACAAAACCCAGATTCTTTAAATGCTCTGCGACCTGTTCAAATACCTGTTCTTCGTTTTCACCATCAATCTCTAGACCGATCAGCTGCTTGTCGAACATCTTTTTATAGTCCACAAATTTTACGCTCCTTTCAAATACAAAAACTGAAATTATTTGTTAATCTTTGTTAACATATGTTTTACAATGTAAATATACAATGCTTCATTCTGTTTGTCAACGCTTACTTAACATTTTATTTCATTCTAAAACACGTTTACGCAAATTCAATTTCATATTTTTAACAAACTTTAACACAACTGAACATTTTTCTCTTGCATTTTCCTTCTTTAAATGCTATTAATTAATGTATAAACATAACCGTGTATTTCACGGTTTATTGTAAGAGCTTACTATTAGAGGTGATTTCATGTTAAAAAAAGAGCGTCAGGAAAAAATTTTGGATTTGTTAAATAGAAACGACTACTTATCCATTCCAGAAATATCTTCAAGTTTAGACGTCTCCGATATGACGATTCGAAGAGATATCAATGAGCTTGCCGACAAATCGTTGCTAGTAAAAATTTACGGTGGCGCACAAAAACTTGAAAAAATTGAACAAGAATTGTCCACTCAAGAAAAAATCGATACCAATGTACCAGAAAAGAAATTTATCGGAAAAGTTATGAACAGTATTATTTCTGATAATGACACGATCTATATTGGTGCTGGAACGACCATGCTCCATGCACTGCCAGAAATTAAAAAAGCAAACTTATTCATGATTACAAATAGTCTGCTAGCATTTAATTATTTGATTTATAATACAGATTATCGTGTCCTATTAACAGGAGGCGAATTTTCAAGGACAACTGAAGAATTTTATGGAGAAATCGCTGAAAAGAGCTTTGATAATCTAAATATCGATATTGCTTTTGCTGCAACGAATGGTGTCTTTGACAATAATGTCACCACCGCAAATTCTATCGAGGGTTCAATCCAACGAGTGGCCTTTGCCCACTCTCGGAAAAAATGCGTGGTGGCTGACAGCTCCAAGTTTAATCGGTCGGATGTTTATACCTTCTACTCCTTATCGGAAGTCGATTATTTAGTCACCGACAATAAATTGCCGGACACACAGTTTGACTACTACAGCTCCTATACGAAAATCATTAAGGAGGAGCAAGAATGATCCTAACAATTACGCTCAACCCCTCAATGGATTACAACTACCTTGTTTCTTCATTGAATTTGGATCAAGTAAATCGGGTCGAAAATCCCCACACGTCGATTGGCGGAAAAGGTATCAATGCTGGCCGAGTCATCGCACAATCAGGTAAAGAAGTAATTTTGACTGGCATCCTAGGTGGTCCTGTCGGAAAAATGATTTTGGATACCTTAATTGCTGAGGAGCGTTACCATCTTGAATTTTTGACTGTTGAAGGGAATTCACGAAATGCAATCACGATCATGCATGACGGAAACACTCACACTGAGCTAGTAGAAAAAGGTCTCTATCTTTCCAAAGAAAATGAGCAGCTTTTTTTCAGACATATTAGTAATCTCTTAAAAACATACGCAATCGATGTAATTTGTATTTCTGGGTCAGTCAATTCGGACGATGCCAATTTCCACTACCATTTACTTCACTTTATCCGCTCAATCGTTGGAGAGTCTTTCCCGATCTTGATGGATATCTCTGGTGAACAGTTGGAAAATTGTTTAAAACAGAGAACAGTACGACCAAGCTTTATTAAACCCAACACCCATGAATTGGAGGAACTGATTGGCAGAAAGATTCAGTCAATCAAAGAACTAATTACAATCCTGCACGATCCTATTTTTGACAATGTCGAAACCATTATGATCTCTCAAGGTGAAGATGGAGCACTTGTTAAGCATGGGACTACTATTTATGATATTCAAATTCCCAAGGTTGCTGTCGTGAACACAACAGGTTGTGGCGACTCTACAGTTGGAGGAATGGCTTATGCTATCAGTCAAGGTTATTCCATTGAAGATTCTCTCAGATATGCAATGGCCTGTGGTATTTCTAATTCCTTGTTCGAAACAAATGGAACAATTGACAAAAATCAGGTAGATAAATTTATTGATGACATCCAATTAACGAAAATCAAGGAACTAAGTATCAATCGATAATAGCAGAAAAGGGCACACCGATGTATGTTTATGGATCGGTGTGCCCTTTGATTCGTTCGATTACTTTTCCCTCACTGCAATCCAAATTTCACTATAGCAGTTCTCCAATCCTTCATCGAAATTGGTAAAAGAGATTTCTGGCGCCTGAACTAATTCACAGTCTGAAGAGGGCAACCACTCTGAATAGATTTGTCCCCAAGTCTCCTGAAGTACTTGAGGAAATGGCCCTTTGTTAGGAAAAATCGCCCATGTTTGACTGGCAATAGACAATTGCTTTAGGTCATCAAAAGGATTTTCTTGAGTCGAAGCGAAACCAATAAAATGTGTCAGTTCCCCCTTCTCCTCCATTCGCTCTTTAGCAAAATCATAAGATGCGTTGATCACCTGCTTAGGATAAAGGTCTCCTAACTCATGCATCTCTGCCCTTTGTTTTTCTGTAATTGACTGAGCTAATTCTTGGATTGCATTATTCACTCCTGCAAACTGCAGCGGTACCTGCTTTGAAACACCAACTAAATTAAAAGCGGGTTTTTCTTCGATTTTGAAATTCATTGAAGTTCCTCCTTTAACATCAATATAAAATGAGTACCGAGGAAAAGTTTTTTGCTGGTGACTTTTAATGACTTCTGAAGGCAGGTAGCCCGACCAGTCTCGAAACGCTCGAGAAAATCCTTCAACTGATTGATAACGATACTTAAGTGCAACATCCGTTACTGTTTCACCTCGAATCAAATCTTTATTCGCTAGTGCCAGTCGACGATTTTTAATATATTCCACTAAAGAAATACCTGCAATAAAAGAAAATGTCCGTTTCAAATGATATTCAGAAATCCCAATCGTCTTTGCGGCCTCTGCCAATGAAAGCTCGTCTGTTAGCCGCTCCTCAATATAATCCATCAATCGATTCAAATCTTGAATCATTCTTATCCCCTCACTCACACATTGATCATACCTAAAAAATCAGCTCAACACTTGATACACCTCAGACCAATAATATCGAATGAACATATCAAAATAAAATCCGATCACAAAATAATGATCGGATTTGCTATCGTAAAGCTGTTAATAGAGCGGTTCTAAATCTGGCTCGCCGTTTTCTAGAATAAGCTGAAACGGCCCTTCATGAACAAATGGTCTGCGTCCGCCGCGATAGCCCTCATCAGTGAAGGTCATAAAGCTTTTTACATAACTATTCGCCGTATCGACAGTATATGAGACACACAATCCGTCTTTCTCTACCCAATCAATCGAAAAAATCCCGCCTGGATACTCTTCAATATGAATTGTCTCGACATCTGTTGCTCCTGCATCTTCCTCTCGGATAGAGGTCCAGCGTAACTGATTATCCGCCAAAAAATCAATACGAAATTGCAGCCCGGAATCAAAGAATATTTTTGCTATTCTACCCTCTAGTGGATGTTTCTTCATCAATGCACCTTCCTCGTAATATATATTTTGAAGAAACTTTCATTCCTTCAATCGCCCTTAGGGGCTATTCCTAATATGTTTAAATAAAATAACGATTACTACTTGGATACTGTAGGATATTCCTGAATAATAAGTCTTG
>Ga0334898_1002972_pt1 | contig 14453 bp, 17 predicted proteins | sample GraSluR3_MG_10_FD_207228 | JGI IMG/M metagenome (GOLD analysis project Ga0334898, IMG submission 207228) | Sludge microbial communities from methane-producing bioreactor in Wageningen University, Netherlands - Granular Sludge_3_08-R3 | ecosystem: Engineered > Bioreactor > Anaerobic >... | reverse complement strand
TATATATATCTATTAAATTGGGTGGGTTTAGTTTAGTGATACCTTTTTTAGGCATGCACCTCCTTATTAGCAGCGAATTCCTAAAATATTTTCCAGTTTTCACTTGACATCACACCGCTGCTCTTTCTATAACTCATTAACCACACTGCGTCTTTTTCTTGTTAAGCGTCGCGTTGAAAAGGCCCAAAAGCAAACCTAATGTCAGGAAAGCTCCCGGTGGCAGTATGAATATTATCCACGAAACAAAACCTTCTCCGAAAAGCTGAATGCCAAATAGTGAACCCATGCCAAGTATCTCTCTTATTGACCCCAGTAAAGTCAAAGCCCAGGTGAATCCGAAACCCATTCCAAGGGCATCCAGCAGTGACATTCCAATGGTATTTTTTGATGCAAAGGCTTCCGCCCTGGCAAGTATAATACAGTTAACCACGATAAGGGGTATAAACAAACCGAGAACCTTGTAAATATCCGGGAAAAAAGCCGCCAAACCCAGGTCGGCAATGGTAACAAACGTGGCAATGATAATTATATAAGAAGGTATTCTTACTTTATCGGGAATTATACCTTTAAGCGCAGCCACCATAATGTTTGAACCGAGCAAAACAAAGGTGGTTGCAAGACCCATTGACAGACCGTTCATAGCTGCGTTGGTTACCGCCAGCGTGGGACACATTCCGAGAAGCAGTCTGAAGATTGGGTTTTCATCCCATAAGCCCTTGTAGAATTCATAACCGGATTTCATTATTTTCCACCTCCCAATACCTTATACTGTTCCAACGCCTGTGGAAGGCTCTGTTTTATAATTGCCGACACCGATTTTGAAGAGACGGTTGCGCCGGTTACACCGTCCACATCCCCTTTTACTTCAAAATTATCGTTTATTGATTTTTGCGCAAATTGGTCCAGAAAAACCGGTTCTGTGATCCTTGCCCCAAGACCGGGGGTCTCTGAATGATTTAATATTTTCACTCCTGTTATTTTTTCTTCCTGGGGGTCTACTCCCACCATCATCCTAATTATACCCTGGAAGCCTCCTCCTTCTACCACATACGAAAATCCGACAATATTGCCGTTGCTGTCCAGACCTTTATATATAGGGAAGTCAGTTTGCTCCAGTTCCTGGTAGCTAACCGCGCCGGGAAGGGTTTCCAGTATGGCGATTTCCTGATCCCGCGCCGCATTCGCTTCAATATGGGGTATAGTATAGGTATAGGTGAGTGCAAGGAAGAGCCCTGATCCTACTGAAATTAGTGCGAGTACAATTATCAGCCTCGCTATCGGATTCTTCATGATTGCTTCACCTCCCCATAAATTTTCGGTCGGGTATATTTATCTATAATGGGTGTAAAGGTATTCATAAGAAGTATCGAAAAGAGCACTCCCTCGGGATATCCGCCATAAAGCCTAATCACTGCTACCAATACGCCGGCGCCAGTGCTAAATACAATCTTGCCCGTCCTGGTAACCGGTGTGGTAACCATATCCGTTGCCATGAAAAAGGCTCCCAGCATTAAACCACCCGCAAGCAGGTGAAATATCGGATCTGCACCAAGTACAAGCGTCATGACGGCTACCGTTCCCAGGTAGAACGCCGGTATTCTCCAGTCAATTATACCCCTGTACAAAAGGTACATGCCTCCCAGGATCAGCAAAAGAGCCGAGGTTTCTCCGAGAGAACCTCCTACATTTCCTATAAAAAGCTCCATATAGCCCGTTGCAGTGCCCTCCATCTTAAGAAGACCCAACGGAGTTGCCGATGACACCCCGTCTACCGGGTTTATCCAGGTTGTCATGTGGACGGGAAAAGTAACAACCAGAAAAGCTCTGCCCACAAGGGCAGGATTAAAGGGGTTGCTCCCCAGTCCGCCGTACACCTGTTTGCCAATTCCGATGGCTGCCACAGCTCCCACTGCGACCATCCACAGCGGCATTGCCGGAGAAAGGGTAAGTGCCAGCAAAAGTCCCGTAATTACTGCACTCCCATCGCTTACGGTAACAGGTTTTTTCCTTATCTTTTGTATGGCTGCTTCGGCTGCCACTGCGGCAGCAATGCTTACCAGCGTTATTGCCAGCGCCCTCATTCCAAAGAAATATACAGAAGCGGCAGTTGCAGGCAGCAGCGCTATTATCACATCAAGCATTATCCTTTGTACAGTTTCTTCAGACCTGATGTGCGGTGATGAACTCACTACAAGATTTCCATAGCCCATAGCTTTCCCTCCTATCCTATCAGGCTTGTTTTGCTTTCCGTCTCTCTGCTATAATATCGGCCTTTATCAGCCGGATTCTTTCAACCAGTGGCCTCTTGGCAGGACATACGAAGGAACAGCTTCCGCATTCTATACAATCCACCGCGTTATATTCTTCCGCTTCCTGCATCATACCTTTCTGTGCAAAGCCTTCCAGCTTTGTAGGCATAAGACCTATCGGGCATGCATCAACGCACTTGGCACATTTTATACAGGGAGATTCCTGTGAAAGCCCAAGGTCTTGTTCCTTTAGTATCAGCATACCGGAGGTTCCTTTAATAACAGGTACCTCAATGGTATACTGGGCTATACCCATCATAGGTCCTCCATGGATTATCTTTCCAATGTCATCCTCCAAACCTCCGCACTGCTCTATTACGTCAGCAAAGGGCGTACCTATTCTGACAATAAGGTTCCGGGGCTCTTTGATACCGCTGCCGGTAACAGTTACTATCCTTTCCACCAAAGGCATCCCTGTATCAATAGCACAGGCCAGCGCTGCGGCAGTACCCACATTGTTTACAATGACGCCGCTGTCCATTGGCAATCCGCCCGAAGGAACTTCCCTGCCGGTACATGCCTTGATAAGCTGTTTTTCCGCGCCCTGCGGGTATTTGGCTTTAAGGGCAACAACCTTAATGCTTTCTTCTCCTTTGGCAGCCTCGGTTACCGCTTTAATGGCATCCGGCTTATTCTCCTCTATTGCAATATAACCTTTTTCTACATTGACAGCCTTCATCATCGCTTTAATCCCGTTCACTACATCTTTGGACCTCTCAAGCATTAGTCTGTGGTCTGAGGTAAGATACGGTTCGCATTCGGCTCCATTTAGAATAACCGTATCAATTTTCTTGTCGGGTGGAGGAGAAAATTTGACCTGCGTTGGGAAGGCAGCTCCTCCCATACCCACAAGACCGGCTTCCCTCATAATGTTTTTTATCTGATCGGCTGTAAGATCCTCAAGTTTTTCTTTGGGCTTGACGTTTTCGTCGGGAGTGTCAAGACCATCGGATTCTATTACCACAGCCAATACCATTCCTCCTCCCGGATGAGGCCTTTTCTCAATGGCTGCAACCTTGCCCGATACGCTGGAATGCACCGGCGCCCCAACAAAACCCTTTGGTTCGCCAACCTTTTGTCCCAGCTTTACCTCTTCTCCAACCTTGACAACCGGTTCACAGGGTGCGCCAATATGCTGCTGAAGTGGTATTATTACCAGATCCGGAACCTTCGCCTTTTCCAAAGAAAGGCCTTTGGTTTTGTGTTTATTGTGAGGAGGATGTATACCTCCTTTAAATGTTAATAGCTTCATTGGCATTTTTTCACTCCTTTGATAAAAAGAATGTCGATTTCTTGCGTCTTGTCATCATTTTGCCGCCAGCAGCCTGTGCCTGCGACAGAGTAAAATCTACAAAAAAATGTATTATTTCAAATAACACACTTAATTATACTACAATTTATTTTCGAAATAAACCCGAGAATATGTTCCAATGAATAATAACTATCCAAACAAACGGCTGCAAGTCCATTTACCCACAATCTTCCGGTAATTTCTGCCTGGTAACAAGGCTCGCGTATAATATCGCATAAACCTGTAAAAAGAAATAGTGTGAAGTATTGACACAGTCTTTTTCAGCTGTTATACTTAAATTACCCCCTTATAGGGGGGGATGGTATATTTGTGATAGGGAGGGATACAAATGCAAATAAACATACAAGACAGCGCAAAGGAAGAACTGGTCAGACTTTTGGAATCCAAAGGCGCTGCGCAGAAACCTCTGCGCATACACGTTGCAGGCGTTGGCTGAGGCGGGCCGACCTTCGCTCTGGCTCTGGATGAGCCTAAGGAAAACGATATAGTAACCCAAACAGATGGATTTAGCTTTGTTGTCGACAGGGAACTTGCGAAGCAATACCCCCACTTTAATATTGTTTATCAAAACGGGTTTATTTTTAAAGGGCTGCGTATTTACGCCCAGGGAATGTCACATTGTTAGGAGGGATATAATGAAAAATGTAACTGTTTATACCAGTGAAACCTGCGGCTACTGCCACATGCTTAAGGAATACCTTAAGGACAAGGAAATAGCCTACACAGAAAAAAATATAAGCACCGACAGCCAGGCAAGGAATGAACTGATAAGCCGGGGTTATAGAGGGGTACCCATAGTATTGGTCGGAGATGAAACAATCGTAGGCTTCGACCAGGCCAAACTGGATCAGCTTCTTTAATAATCCAAAAAGCAAAGACCCAAAAAGCCGCTAAGATTAAGCGGCTTTTTCATTGTATTGTCAGGCCTTTAGCCCTGCAGTACCTTAATACCGTCTCCCGCCTTTATTGTGCCGCCCTCTATAACCTTGGCAAAGATGCCCTCGGTAGGCATAATGCACTTTCCGACCTGTTTAAATACCTCACACCCATGGTGGCATTCCTTTCCAATCTGGCTTATTTCCAAAACCACTTCTCCTGCTTTAATTCTTGAGCCTACACCAATGGTATGAAGTATTATACCCTCGGTGGTAATGTTCTCCGCAAATTTCCCGGTACACAGGCCCTCAATACCCAATGCCTTCATCTTATCTATGCTCTCCTGCGCCAGCAGGCTTATCTGCCTGTGCCATTTGCCTGCATGGGCATCCCCCTCCAGGCCGAAGTCTTTTATAAAGTTTCCCTTTTCAATCGGCTTCTTTATTTGCCCTTTTTTTTCGCTGATATTAACGGCAATCACTTTTCCCTTCATTTGAGCCGCCCTCCTTAACATATTTTCCGGATTTGCCTCCGGATTTCTCAACCAACTCGATATCACCTATCACCATTTCCCTATCCACCGCCTTGCACATATCATAAACCGTCAATGCTGCCACCGCTACCGCGGTAAGAGCTTCCATCTCCACCCCGGTCTTCCCCGGGACGGTAACCTCGGCCTTTATATCCACCGCCACAAGCTCCCGGTTTATTTCAAGAGTCATATCAATTCCGTCTATATTGAGAGGATGACACATAGGGATTATATCCGGGGTTTTTTTCGCTCCCATGATACCGGCAACCTGGGCCACCCCCAAAACGTCCCCTTTTTTCATGCTGCCCCTTTCCATCAGTTCAAGGGTTGCGGGTTTCATATATACCCTTCCCCGGGCTACGGCCTTCCTGTCGGTAATATTCTTGCCACCGACATTTACCATCCTTGCACGGCCCTGGCCGTCAATATGAGTAAGTTCCATAAAATCAACCTCCTATCTGGTACATATCCCTGTCTCCATTTGCCCTGTTCAAATCATCCATGCTGTGCCTTCTTGGTTTAAGCGCTATGGCATAACCTAATACGTCAATCAGTTCCCCTTTGCCCTGTCTTAAAGAGGGCTTTAAATCCACCTCAAGGTCGCTGTGCAGACAGGGCTTTATTTTGCCATCGGCAGTCAGCCGGATTCTGTTGCACCTGTCACAGAAATTATGGCTTAAGGCCCCGATAAATCCCACAGTGCCTAAAGCTCCGGGCAATCTGTAATTTACCGCAGGACCGCTGCCCCTGCCCTTGGCAGCGGGTATAAGGCCCGGCAGCCTTTCCATAACACTGTCGTTTGAAATATAATAGGCTTGAAAAAACTCTGATGCATGGCCGATTGGCATCACCTCTATAAACCTTACTCCCACCGGCAGTATCCTTGTCAGCCTTGCAAACTCCTCTATCTCATCATCGTTTACACCCTTCATCAAGACTACGTTAATCTTAATTGGTTTAATACCCTCTTCCATGCATGCGTTAATACCCTGGAACACTTTGTTTATATCTCCGCCTCTGGTAATCTCTCTGTATTTATCCGGCGACAGCGAATCAAGGCTTATATTCACTCTGTCAAGACCTGCTTTTTTCAAGCTGCCTGCCATGTCCTTCAGAAGCAGACCATTTGTGGTAAGGGAAACATCCTCTATACCTTCAATATTCTTTATTCCCTTTATCAGGTCCTGAATATCCGACCTTACCAGGGGTTCTCCTCCTGTCAGCCGTATCCTGGAAATACCAAGCTCAGCCCCCTGACGGACTATCCTTATTATTTCCTCATATCTGAGCACATCCCGGTGGTCCATTTTACAGACGCCCTCTTCGGGCATACAATAAAAACACCGCAGGTTGCACCGGTCGGTTACCGAAATCCTCATGTAATCAACCTGTCTGTTATACGTATCCTTCATGCATACACCCCCTCAGTCAATTAACACAATCTCCCCTGTCCTATCAAGGGAATAACCTCCCATATCCCTTACCTTTTCTTTGAAAGCGTCTTCCTTTATTGTTTCCAGCATAAGCTCAATATTTGGCTCTTCCAGGAAATCCACAGGAACCGCCAGGTCGTATTCTTCGTTACAAACAGGGACAAAATCAAGCCCCAGGGCGCAGGCCGCCGAATACACGCCAAGCCCCGTATCAATATTTGAAAATGCCACCGCCGCCGCCACCGACATATGAGTAAACTCCTCCCTTTGGTACCCGGAGATACCCGCCGGATCAATTCCTTCCTCCTTAAGTTTGTAATCCAACAGAAGCCTTGTCCCCGAACCCTTCTGCCTGTTGACAAAACTCACCCTTTTCCCCGCAAGGTCGGAAAAATCTCTTATTCCTTTGGGATTGCCCTTCTTTACCATAAAACCCTGTATCCTGCTTACCAGCTTGATAAGAGCGATTCGCTTATTGCCAAGATATTTCTTTATATAGCTGATATTGTACTCTCCCGTCACCTCATCCAAAAGGTGTACACCGGCTATATGGGTCTCTCCCCTTAAAAGGGCCATTATACCGCCCATACTGCCAACATGGGCCGAGGCAAGGTGGAGCTTTTGGTTCTGGTAATGAATTTCGTTTGCCAAAAGGTCGATTACGGGGTCGTGACTGCCAATGCACACTATAGTATTTTCGATATCCTCCAGGTCTTTTAAAAGCCTTACATTTACAGCTTCGCCGGCATCTACTCCCTCGCTGTTCTGTGGAATGGCAAGTATCCCGTCCGCCCGCACCAGCGACATAACCACCCCGGCACCCCTGGTCAGCGGGGTTGCAATAAGCTTGTTCCCAACCTTACCGAGCTTTACCCTCACGAACTCTTTGTTTTTCAGTGATGATACCATCCTTCTGGAGGATATTGCCTCCACCTCCTGCCAGGGTTTTGCCGTCAATCGAAGGTAATTGCAAATAAGGGGTTTAACTATATTTTCCATCACCATATATGCCGAAACCGGATAGCCCGGTATTCCCACCACCGGTTTACCCATGACTATGCCCAGTATTGCCGGACTGCCGGGTTTTATGGCTATCCCATGGGTTATTACCTCTCCAAGCTCCCGGATAATATCCTTTGTAAAGTCCTCCCTGCCCGCAGACGAGCCGGCGTTTATAAGTACCATATCGCTGTCTTCTACAGCCTTAAGCAGCGCGCTTTTTATGTCTTGGTACACGTCGGGAACGGGCTTATACCTGTACGGCGCGCCGCCCCATTCCTCAATCAGCCCGGCAAATATATGGGAGTTGTATTCTATCAGGCTGCCCTCCTTAAGAGGTTCTCCGGGCAGTATCAGTTCCGTACCGGTTGGAATTATAGTTACAAGGGGTTTTTTTATCACCTTCACCGTATTTACGCCCCCGCCCAGCATGGCTCCGATATCCACCGGCCTTATTTTATGAAAGGTGGGAATAATCAGTTCACTCTGCACGATGTCTTCCCCTATCGGCCTTACGTTTTGCCAGGGTGTCGCCGCCGAATATATCTCCACCTCTCCCTCTGCGGTCTCAATAAGGTTCTCTGACATGATTACCGCATTATGCTGCGGAGGTATAGGGTCACCGGTATCAACCACCAGATAATCCTTCCCCTCAAATAACCGCACCCTGTTACGCTCGCTTGCCCCAAAGGTTACCGATGCGTCCAGGGCTATCCCGTCCATGGCCGAGGCGTTAAAATGGGGTGATGAAAGTTTTGCATATACCGGCCCGGCGGTAACCCTGCCCAGTGAAAGGGCTGTGTCCACTTCCTCGGTTTTATAATTGTCGAAATAATCCTTAAGGCAGGCTGTAAACTCGTCCACTGCCTCATCCAGTTCCTTGCTGGACAGATATATATTTTTAGCCTTCATGTGAAGCCCTCCTTACAGCAGTATTACCTGAACCTCTTCGTCTTTATATAAACCTTCCTTGTTTTTGGATATAACCACCATCCCATTGGCACTTGAAATAGTAGTAATCATGCCTGACTTGCCTGAAACAGGACGTACACGCATTTTCTCATCCTGTCCCCGGTAAACCGTCACCATAAGGTATTCCTCCCTGCCCGGTGAGGAATAATAGTTTTCATCACACACCGCCGGCAGAAGTGTCTGCTCTTTTTCGGTGTGTCCCGCCATCCGTCTTATTAACGGGGATACCACAACATTATACACCACCAGTGAAGATACCGGCTGACCCGGCATACCTATAACCGGCTTGCCGGCAACACTGCCGATTATGGTGGGTTTACCCGGCTTTATAGAAATACCGTGGACCAAAACCCCCGGCTTACCCAGTTCAGTGATAATGTCTGCTGTATAATCCCTTGTTCCGGCGGAGCTGCCCCCCGAGATCAGCACAACATCACTGGCGGCCATAGCATCGATAACACTGCCTTTAATGGCAGCCCTGTCATCTCCTACTATACCCTTAAGCACAGGGATGCCACCGTCCTCTATAACCGCCGCCGCCAGGGAATAGCTGTTTATATCCCATATCTTCCCGGGACTTAACTCCTTTCCCGGTTCTACAAGTTCATCGCCGGTGGAAATAATAGAAACCTCCGGCTTTTTTTGCACCCGGACAGTATTTAATCCGATGCTTGCCAAAACTCCGATATGGTGCGGTTTAATAGGTATTCCCCTTTTCAGCACCACCTGCCCCGTCATTATATCCTCGCCGTTTTTTATGGTATTATCCCATGGACCAACGGGCTTATATACCGCTATGCTGTTGTTGCCCAGGTCCTCAGTATCTTCTATCATAACCACTGCATCACTGCCGGGTGGCAGCATACCGCCGGTTGGTACATACGCGCATTGGTCTTCCTGTATCCGGATTCCTGCCCTGCTGCCTACTGACACTTCATTTATTTTTTGAAGCAGTGCGGGCATACTGTCGCCGGCACCAAAGGTATCCCTGGATTTTACCGCATACCCGTCAACCACCGATTTGTCGAAACCCGGTATGTTGCAGGCCGCCCTTATATCCTCACAGGGCATCCTGCCCGGAGCGTCCATAAGCTCCACTTCTTCAACATCCGCCGGATACTCCCAAAACTGTTCCTTCATTATTTGCAGCACCTCTGCTATATCCTTTACTTTGAGCAGCACGGTTCATCCTCCTGTCAATAGATAATTTCTCCCCCAAGAAACCTTTTGGTCAGTTCTGAACCCGGGTTGTCGAAAAAATCTTCGCTCTTTCCTTCTTCTATGATCCTACCTCCCATCAAAAGATAGGCCTTGTCTGCCATTCTCTTTGCCTGAAAAATATTATGAGTAACAAAGATGATTGTGGTACCGAAATCCTTTTGATAGTCCTTAAGTACCTTTTCAATGATAATTATGCTCTCGGGGTCAAGGTTGGCGGTAGCTTCGTCCAGAAGCAAAAGCTTGGGCTGCAGCGCCAGTGCCCTTGCAATAGCTACTCTTTGTTTTTCACCCCCTGAAAGGGTCCGGACATTACGATACAAAAACCTTTTAAGGTCAAGCATGGCAGCGTATTTTAGCACCCTGTCCTTTAGCTTGGCCTGAACCAGACTGCGGTATTTCAGCCCCGAAGCAATATTGGCGTAAACTGTTGTGTTAAACAGGTAGGAACGCTGCATGACAAGGGTTATATTTTCCCTCACCGTTTCAAAGTCCCTTTGGACGTTGCCATACAAAACCCTGCCCCCATCGGCTTCCTGAAGTCCCGCAATTATGCCAAGCAGTGTGGATTTGCCGGAACCGTTGGGACCCATCATAACATGCAGTACACCCTCTGTTAAGGATAGTTTTTCTATATCCAGCACCTTTACTCCGTCATATTCCTTTTTAAGCTCCAAGACCTGTATCCTCAAATTTATGCCCCCTGAATTCTCTGTAAAAATATATTTATAAGGAAAAACAGCGTCAACAGCACGATGCCTATGGCAATGGCCTGATCAAAGTTTCCCATATTGGTCTCAAGAATAATGGCGGTGGTCATCACCCTAGTATAACCTTTTATATTACCCCCCACCAGCATCACAGCACCCACTTCCGAAATTGCCCTGCCGTATCCTGCTATAAGGGATGATCCAATGGAAGTCCTGAACTCCCGTATAAGAGTCCATAAAATCTGCAGTTTGCCTGCTCCCAGCGTATAGGCTGTATTTTTTATGAGCTCACCCCTGTTCTTAACCGCCGCCATGGTTACCCCGGTTATTATGGGGGAAATTAAAAGCACCTGGGCTATTATCATAGCCTTAGGTGTATGCAAAATTCTCAGATACCCCAGTGGCCCGCTCCTTGAAAGCAGAAGATATACAAAAAGACCCGCTATGACCGGGGGAAGTCCCATAAGTGTGTTTATTGTCATAATAACCGATCTTCGCAGCGGAAACCTGTTCATACCTATGGCTATCCCCGCCGGAACAGAAAAAATCATGGATATAGCAACCGAAACAAAGGAAACACCAAGGGAGAGGCCTATGATGCCATAGACCTCTTTGTCCCCCGATAATATCAAGTTCAGCGCTCCTGCAAACCCATTAAGTATGTTTTCCATAATACCAGTCCTATTCTCCGTTTGGCACGAACAAACCCTGCCCGTATTTGTCCTTTCCAAATTCGGCTATCATATCCTGCACCTCGTCGGACAATATCCATTCAACAAACCTGTCGGCACCTTCCTTGTTTATTCCGTCATGCTTTTCGGGGTTAACCTTAATCACTCCGTACTGATTGAACATCCGCTCGTCGCCCTCCACCGCTATATCAAGGTCAAGGTTATCCTTCATGGAAAGGTAGGTAGCCCTGTCGGTCAATACATAGGCCTTTTCTTCACTGGCAAAGTTGAGTGTTGCACCCATTCCCTGACCTACCGATTTATACCAGTCTCCGGCCGGTTCTACGCCGGCGCTCTGCCACAGTTCCAGTTCTTTCATATGGGTCCCCGAATTGTCACCTCTTGAGCTGAAAAGAGCCTGCTTTTCCTTAATAATATCCAGTGCATTGGCAGCATCCGAGCCAGTCGTTTCTTTAAGCCCTGCAGGGTCATCCTCGGGGCCTGCTATAACAAAATCGTTATACATGACCCTGTGCCTGTCTACACCATATCCGTCCTCGACAAACTCAATTTCTGTCGCTTCGGCATGGACAAGAAGCACGTCGGCATCGCCGTTTTTCCCCATTTCCATTGCCTGGCCGGTACCTACCGCTACCACATTCACCCGGGTGTTGTACCTTTCTTCAAAATGCGGGAGAATTTCGTCCAGCAATCCTGAATTCTCGGTACTTGTGGTGGTCGCCAGAGTTATTGGGTCCAGTGTCTCGGCCTGGGGTGTTTGTTCTTCCGGTGTTTCGATTTCGGGTGTTTCCGAAGTACCGCAGGAAACAAGTGTGAGGATAAGCAGTAATCCAATTGTCAATATAAAAACCTTTTTCATTTTTCATACCTCCTGAATTTTTTGTTGTCCATGTTGTTCAAGGAGGTTTATGAGCAAATTCATAGATAACGCGGTAATATCCCTTCCCGGATACCGATACAACTGCCACGGGATTTTATCCGCCTCAAAAAACAGCGGTATCCACCATGGTGGATACCGCTATAAATTCGCCATTTATAACTCCTTTCCAACACGGGAGGCATAACAGTTTCCTATTATACCCTATCGGCTTGGCGTCAAGGTTTCCCGTAGACGCGTAAGCTCGGAGTTCCATTAATATTATTATACTATATAAATATGGACCTGTCTATATTTAAAGACGCCAATCAATCAGGCTCGACTGCTTCAAGTTCCCCGCTGCAGGGGTCGATCAACAGGCCGTGTACTGCTACATCCCCGGGAATGAATTTGGAGCTTTCTATTGCGCTAACGGCCTCTTTAATATTCTCCGCTTCATCCGAAATAATGCCCGACCACTTCTTAATGTCTGCCGAGGCTATCACGCTTTCGTCAATTCCACGGTCCCTCATCGCCTGCTCTATCTTTTCCACAGTCAGCTTTTTCATCCCGCAATCCCTGTGCCCTACCACAAATATTTCTTTAATGCCCATCACAAGTACACCCAGCGATATGCTTCTTAAAACATCCTCACAGTCTTGCCTTATAGTGTTTCCTGCATTCTTCAGAACCTTTACCTGCCCTCTTTCAAAACCCATGGCTTCCTCTACCAGCCCCACCAGCCTTGTGTCCATGCAGGTAAATATCATAACACCCTTCTGTGCGTGTCCGCTTATCTGTTTATCCAGACCTTCGTTTTTGCGCTTCTCCACAAAACTTTTATTATAGCTTAGGATTTCTTCCAGCATTTCCGATATTCCCTTCTTTCATTTAATTCTATTAAACCCGGAATAGACATTAAATCTTCTGCCCCTGACAAAACCGGCCAGCGTAATATTGAGCCTGTTGGCCAATTCTACTGCCAAAACCGTAGGCGCAGACCTTGAGGCTATAACAGGTATCCCTCTTTTTGCAGCCTTAATCAGCATTTCGGAGGAAATTCTTCCGCTTGTCAAAGCAATGCATTCCCCAAAATTCAAGTTTTTTTGCACTGCATGGCCCAACACCTTATCCATCGCATTATGACGTCCTATATCCTCGTGATATATTTCAATTCCTTCTCCGGTGCCCAGCGCGCAACTGTGCACTCCCCCGGTTTTTTTAAAAACTATCGCCCTGCCGTCGAATTCTTTCATAAGTTTGGCGATTGTCTGATACCCGATTTTAAGACCGTCCTTATCAAGTCCTTGCGTATCGATGGAATCCTTCACATTATAGAATACAGGTCCCCTGCCGCAGCCACTTGTAATTGTACGGGTTCCGTACAGCTTTTCTGCAAGTATACTGCCGCCCTTAAGCTCTATTTCCGCAATACCCTTATCCTTATCAATCCTCATGCTGTCTATATCCTCATTTGTTTTGATAAACCCTTCGGACAGAAGAAACCCTGTTACCAGATACCCAAAATCCTCTGGAGAACACAGCAGTGTAACAAACTCCCTGCCTTCCAGGAAAAGAGTCAGCGGATACTCCTCCACCACAATGTCGCTTATGTGCTCTGCGCCCTTGTCGCTGTATCTTACTATATCCGTATCTTTATAATAGGGCATTTTCTATACCTCCGGCTTCTATCAACCTGTCAAAATCCTCCAGGTCCCTAATATGGTTGAGATTTGTAAATATCCCAAGGTTGGGGCTATACTCCCTCACCTTGCTCTCGTTTATCTTTATAACATTTTTATGCTTTATTACATCAAATATCTTGAACATTCCCTTTTCCACATTCTTTTGTATATCACCGGCCAAATCCACACTATAAAGTGCATGGAAGGGTTCTATCCAGCTGCCTTTTTCTGATATCACCGCATCGGGAAGACACTTTCCGGCGACGTCTGTCATATATCTTGCATAATCCGATGAAATTATCGGCATATCACAGGCAGTGAGGAATGCATATTTGCTGGAGGAAAGTCCAAGGCCTGCGTGAATACCTCCTAAGGGTCCGGAATCCTTAAGTATATCCTCCGTTATCCTGGCATCTATACCAATAAAATCATCCGGTTTGTTGGTAACCACTATAATATCATCAAATGCTTCCTTAAGCTGTTTTATGATTATTTCAATAACCGGTCTGCCGCATATTTCCAGCAAAGCCTTGTCAAAGCCCATCCTTGTGCTTTTGCCCCCGGCTAAAATAATGGCTGTACCGAATAATTTCATACCTCCACCGTCCCTGTTAAATAGCTAAAAAGCGGCAAGGCCGCTTTTTAGCTATTCTTTTATCGAGAACATTCCTTTTACTTTTTAGCTGTACCCCAAAGCAAAGGTGTGCCCCCATTCCTTATTATTATATCATTTACTTGGATGCTTCTGCAGGGGTTTTTTCAACCTTGGTGCAGCCCTTGTAGACATACCAGTACACCCAGCTTACTATTACCGCACCGCCTATTATATTGCCTATTGTGACAGGTATAATATTATTGA
>Ga0334898_1002966_pt1 | contig 14474 bp, 15 predicted proteins | sample GraSluR3_MG_10_FD_207228 | JGI IMG/M metagenome (GOLD analysis project Ga0334898, IMG submission 207228) | Sludge microbial communities from methane-producing bioreactor in Wageningen University, Netherlands - Granular Sludge_3_08-R3 | ecosystem: Engineered > Bioreactor > Anaerobic >... | reverse complement strand
GGCCACCCCCGGCAGGGACTGCGTGTTCATCTACCCAGTTACGGATTTCGTTCTCTTTGAAAAATACGCGTCTTCCGATTTTGACGTGCGGGAGCCTTCCCTCGCTGACGTAGCGGCGCAAAGTCTGCGCTGCAAGCGGGAGAATTCCATGAGTTCTTAGATCGTTGTAGGATAGTAATCGTTCGGGCATAGCAGGCCCCTAATCTTGCGTATAAATACGCTTTGATTGAGACCTACAGGACACGGTCAGGATACTTAGCTAACTGCTGTACCCTCTCTGGTTCGTGTAGAGCGCGCTACATCCTTCCAGAGCTTGAAACTTTATTTTAAGGCGTTGGGCGCCCTTCTTTTTGAATAGGGCTTTCGTTTCTCATCCGGCCTATTATACTGTAACCCGTTAAAAAACCTAAAAGCACAATATACAGCGTTGTCCAATCTCTTTGGAACGCCTGTTTTGCACCAATGTACAATAGAACGCCTATCCCAACCTGTTCGCTCGGCGAATACTGCCGGAGATATACCCCACAATTTTAATGTAGCAGATAAATCTATCCGGCCCTTATCAGGACCATAATCTTTACCGCCAGGTATTAAATTTGGTTGTTTGCTCCCTAATGTACCAAGATGCATTTCTATCATCCTTTAAGTATTTTACCGTAGATTATCGTAGAAGTCAATAGATGTAGCGTGTATTTTTAAATATTTACCCCACATATAGCGGTATTTTTGAAATAGGCCGCCCCAAAAGGGGCAGCCAGGGAAGGAAAATGGGTCGGCCGTCTTTCAGGATGATACAGCATCCGATTGCTTTTGTTCCATACTCTTTCAAACAGCAACGGGTTGTTTTTCAAATACTCCGGCCAGGACCTTTATCGGTTTGTCAAAAAGTTTCCGGGCTTCGGTCACTGTCATTACGATTGCATCACCATCCACAACCTGATCAAAGCAGACCCCAAAGCCCCCAGGTAAAAGCAAGCTATCACATTCGATGGTCTCTAACTTCGGGTCAACCTCCGTAACTTTGCCAACGGCCCCGAATCTGTTGACGATGACCTTTCCTACCAAATTCTGGCCGACTGTCTCGCGTGTAAAAAGTTTCATAACTCCCCCTGTCCGGGTTTCCCCGGATTTGAAAATATTTATCCGCTCCCATACGGGCGCGGGTTTAAACCGTGTCTTCATTTCTGGTCTTCCAGAATTCATCAATTGCGGGTTTCGACGGTAAGGCCTTCTTTATGGCGCGCTCCAACTGGAACGGGTCGTAAATATCTGTAGTCTTTGAATCTGCATGTCCTAATAAGGTCTGAAGGATCGAGTCTGGAACATCAGCGTTTATCATCAATTCCCTCATCTTGCTGGTATACGTGTATCTGAGCGTGTGAACGTCAATTTCCCGCTGTATGGTTTTCTCAGTGGCCCGTTTTAACCGTTTCAATATGTATGTTTGATCAAAGGGCTTTTCATTCCAGGTAAAAAGCGGGGTATCGTCATAGGGCGGCTCTCCGATGATTTCTACAAGATCGTTCAAGGTTCTATCCGGTAGGAGGGCGATCCTCCGTGGATCCTTGTCCGGGTTCCGCTGCCGGCCAGGTAGACCGTATTCCCCGGATCTGTATATCTGCCTGAATATCTTGATAGCCTTTGCATCCGGCATTACATCGGACTTCCACCATCCCCGGGCCTCTCCGCTGCGGGCTCCGGTACTCATGATGGTCTCCATCATTACACCCACCTGGAAGTCATCCCAGACAGAAAGGAATTCTTGCCTGTCTGTCGGGAAGAGTGCGTTTATTTCATTATCTGTGAGGGGTTCCCGCTGTTTGATCCTCTTGGTTCCGTAGGGTTCTATCTGCGGGACTGATTGGATGAGGTTCTCCCGCTTGGCTTCGCGGAGGATGATATTAAAGGTATAGATAATCTGGTTTTTGCTGTTGTTGGACAATTCGCGGTGGGTATCGTCTGAGTTCTTCAGTTTGTAGGATTTCAGATGCAGGAGCCATTTTTCAATAGAAGGGGCGGTTATGTCTTTCAGCTTACAGTCTCCCCAGGCCGGGAGGATGTAATGCAGCAGGTGGCCCCGGCGATCCTTCGCGGTCTCTTCGACTATAGACCGGTCCTTTGCGTTCTGTCGGGCGATGTAATCGCACTTTCCCCAAAGAAAGAAATCCTCTGCGTATTCTGAAAGGGTAGGGTTCTTGATTTCCGGGTCATACTCTCTAAGGTGGGCTTTTATCCAGTCGTGAGCGCGGTATTGATTAGTTTCCCCGGTAGAGACAGTTTTAATAATATTTCCGCTGTCATCGAGGATACGGGCATAATAAACTTTCTTTTTTCCTGATTGTCGCTTAAAAAAACGATAACCGACGGCCATAACACCTCCATTCCAGACTGGTAACAGTTCTGGTAACAATAAGGGTTAAAACCGCCGGTTTTCCGGTAGGCTTTCCATATTTCCCGGTATTTACCGGGTTTTTATATGGGCGATGACGGACTTGAACCGCCGACATCCTGCTTGTAAGGCAGGCGCTCTCCCAACTGAGCTAATCGCCCGAAAGACAAAAGGAAACTATCATGGAGGGCCGGAAAGTGTCAATAAGCTTTTGACTGCAAATGTGAATATTTTACCATCGACGAAGCATGATCAGGCTCCGAAATCCATTTCCAGCTGCCCGGAAAACCAGCCCTGCATGGCCTTGATGCGGTTGTAGAAGGAATCCTTCTTGGACTTCTCGATGCCGAAGAGTGAGGCCGAGTCGACGCTCGAGGCACCGTAGAAAACAAGATGGTCTTCCTGTGGAATTATCAGCAGGTCCATCCGGAAATTCTCAGGTCGCACAAGGGGCAGAATAAAATACCACATGGTGGAAAGGTTTCTTACCTGCAGCAGAAAGCGTCCGTCCCTGTACAGGCAGCGGTTACGCACATAGTTCTTCCCGAAGCTAAGGTCTTCCTGAAAGAGAATGTCCTCCTGGAGAGCCGGTACAGAATCGAATTCCCTGTCAGGAAGGGCTTTTTTTGATCCCTCTTTTTCTACCCGGTAGACTTCGGCAAAGAGGGTGCGCATGCGTTCCCGGCTGGCGGAGTAATACTCAATGCCGCTCAGGGTGGACACCCGGTTGAGAATGTTAAAGATGGCGAGGTCCCGTTCTTCTCCGTCTTTTTCTGCAAGAGCAGCCGGGAGGTTAATCCTGAAGAGGGCTTCAACGCCGATTGTGGAGTCCTGTCCCCTGAGGTCGTCAATGACTTCCTCACTCAAGGGACCGAAGGGAAGATACTGCAGATCCAGGTCACCGTAGAAATAGCGTACAAGTTCCCCATCCTTTTCAAGGTCTTCGGCCAGGTTCACCGGGAGTCCTGAATCGGCAAAGAGTCCGCAGATTCCGGTTCCGAAAATCACCAGAGCCGCAGACATCAGGAATAAGATTCTTTTCATAACGATATCTCCTTTTTCACGGTCGCCATCGGACTTAGGGCAGTCAGCTCCGCTCTGTCGCGTTCAGGGCAGGCGAAGGGGACCCTTCGCCTTTAGTCGATTCAACCATGGAGAGAAAGTAACGGTGGAGTTCAAGATTTTCCGTGAGTTCAGGATGGAAAGAGGCCGCCAGGTATTGACCCTGTCTGACCAGAACGGGGTAGTTTTCAAAACGGGCGAGAATTTCCACCTCCGGGGCGACCCTGGCAATCCTGGGGGCCCGGATAAATACCCCGTGCAGCAGACCCTGGAGGGGTAAAGTGTGTTCAAACTCAGCCTCAAAGCTGTCGATCTGCCGACCGTAGGCGTTGCGCTCCACTGAAATATCCATGATTTTCAGGCTGAACTGTTTACGACCGACTATCTCTTTCGCCATCAAAATCATTCCCGCACAGGTCCCGAAAACCGGGAGCCCCAGATTCAGGCGCTGCTTTAAAGGGATATCGAGGCCAAAGTCCACCAGCAACTTGCCCATGGTTGTACTCTCACCTCCGGGTATAATCAATCCGTCGATGGAGAGTATGTCATCCCGGGTACGCACGTATACTGCTTCAATTCCCAAGCGTCCCAGGTGCCCACCGTGTTTATGGAAATCCCCCTGAAGGGATAGTACGCCAATTTTCATCAGGCTCTTGATCTCTCTGAGAACTGCTTACCAGCCTCTGCCTGCAATCCGCTTTTCCGGTTCCAGCTCTTCCAGACCGATTCCAACCATGGGTTCGCCAAGATCGTAGGAAATCTCCGCCAGCTTTTTAGGGTCCTGGTAGAAGGTTACCGCTTCCACGATTGCCTTGGCCCTCTTGGCAGGGTTTCCTGACTTGAATATACCGGAGCCCACAAAGACCGCTTCAGCGCCAAGCTGCATCATCAATGCGGCATCAGCGGGGGTAGCTACACCACCGGCGGAGAAGTTCGGTACCGGGAGTCTGCCGCTTTCCGCGATTTCGACGATAAGATCGTAGGGGGCGCCAAGGTTTTTCGCTTCCGTCATGAGTTCTTCCCTGGGAAGGATTGTCAGGCGACGGATGCCGTCCATGACGGTCCGCATGTGGCGTACGGCTTCTACAACATCCCCGGTTCCGGCCTCACCCTTGGTGCGGATCATGGCGGCCCCTTCGCCGATACGGCGCAGGGCTTCTCCCAGATCGCGGCAGCCGCAGACAAAAGGCACCTTGAAACTGTGTTTTTCAACGTGATAGGCGTCGTCTGCGGGGGTAAGAACCTCGCTCTCGTCAATAAAATCGACCCCCAGGGCTTCAAGGATCTGGGCTTCCACAAAGTGTCCGATGCGGCACTTCGCCATGACAGGGATTGATACCGCTTCCTGAATACCCTGAATCATTTTCGGGTCCGACATTCGGGCGACTCCACCGCTTACGCGGATGTCCGCGGGAACCCTCTCCAGGGCCATCACCGCCGCGGCACCGGCATCTTCCGCTATTTTTGCATGGTCAGGGGTAACGACGTCCATTATGACGCCGCCTTTGAGCATCTCCGCCAGGCCCACCTTGTTCCGCCAGGTTGCCTGCTGTCTGCTCGACCAGTTTTGTTCAGCCATTTATTCGTCCTCTGTTCTATGGGATCAGCAACTGCTGTTGTATATTGATTCTAGGTCAAAATAGGTCAGAAGGACTGAAAAGTCAAGAAGCCGCTTACGGTGCCTCTTTTCCATGCAGTCGTATCTTGGTACAATCTCAGAGTGATTAGGGAAAACCTGAAAATACTGGAAGAACGTCTTGAAGCAGCCTGCGTGCGGTCCGGCCGTCGTCGGGAGGAACTGCGCCTTATGGCGGTTTCCAAAACCCAGCCGCTGGAACGAATACAGGAAGCCTACGATGCCGGATTGCGCCTGTTTGGAGAGAACCGTGTATTCGAAGCCGCCGAAAAATTCAGCGGCCGCTTCCCGGAGGCGGAACTGCATCTTATAGGCCATATTCAGCGTAACAAGGCACAGAAAGCCGTGGAGATTGCGGAGTGTATCCAGTCCCTTGACGCTGTACGCACGGCGAAGGCCCTGGACAGCCATGCGGCCCGGATTGACCGGAAAATCTCCGTGCTTATCGAAGTCAATACCGGCGGGGAGGATTCCAAGCAGGGAATCAGGGAAGAAAAAGATCTCCATACTCTGGTAGATTCAATTATGGCCTGCCGGAATCTCGAGCTTCGGGGTCTCATGACCATGGCACCTTTTATCGACGACACGAATATAATACGGAAATGTTTTCGGTCCCTGCATGCAATCAGGCACAAATGTGCGGAGAGTTACGGAGCCGGCTATTTTGACGTTCTCTCCATGGGGATGACCAATGATTTTGAAATCGCCGTCGAAGAAGGCTCTACCCTGGTCAGGATCGGTACCGCTCTTTTCGGAGCGCGCTGACTCGTCGGAGAGTTAAGAAGGATGAAGCGGACCGTCTGGTTGTTCTTGACAGCAGTTATTCTTTTTGGAACGGTCTCATCAGCAGGCCTCTTTGCCGAAGAGCAGGAGGCGGTTCCCTATGAAATAGGTGAGTTTCCCCGGCCTTTAAGGGACCTGCGCCGGGGGGAGATCATTTTTTTCGGCTCGGTTCCCATTACCTTTCTGCTTTCCGGGCTCTGCTGGGAGATCGGACAGGCCGCAGCCGGAGATGCGTACCCCTTTTCCGATGAGCAGCATACCTATAACATTCTTATAAGCGCCGGGACCCTTTCTCTGGGAATCGCATTGATCGATTTTATTCTCGGGCGCCTGGAATAGTCAGAACATGATGCAGTACGATTTTTGTGTGCTTCGGGAATTCCGGTATCCCCTGCGGATCGACCAGTTCATAAGTGACGAACTGGGTCTTATAAGCCGTAACCAGCTGAAGCAGAGAGTCAGGGAACTGAAGATCAACGGGAAGCCGGTAAAACTTTCACGTAAAATCGCCCCGCAGGACAGGGTGCAGCTGGATCTGGAAGCTCCCCGGAAAATCGAACTTGTTCCGGAAGAAATCCCACTGGATATTCTCTATGAGGATGCGAGGGTAATTGTAATAAACAAGCCCCAGGGGCTTGTCGTACATCCCGCGCCGGGAAACTATACGGGGACCCTGGTCCATGGTCTTCTTCACTACCGGGAAATCGAAGCTCCGGAAGAGGATTTTCGACCCGGTATAGTCCACCGCCTGGACAAGGATACCAGCGGTGTGCTGATAACCGCCAGAGACCAGGAGGCCCACGAGTTTCTTGCTCGCCAGTTTCAGGAGAAGACGACCTGCAAAGTCTATTTTGCCCTTTGCCGGGGAAGAATCGAGGAGGCCGAAGGCAGGGTGGAAAACCGTCTTGGCCGGTCCGAAAGAAACCGGCAGCTTTTTACAGCCGTCAGTCGGGGAGGAAAGACGGCCCTTAGCAATTACAGGGTTTTGAGGCGCTGGAAGCAGGCAAGTTTTGTGGCCCTCTATCCTGCCACCGGACGAACACACCAGCTTCGGGTCCACATGCGGGGTATAGGGCATCCCATATTGGGCGATCCCCTCTACGGCTCAGGAGAACAGGACGGCTGCAGCCTGATGCTCCACGCTTTTTCCCTCGAGATCATGCTGCCTGATTCAACAATGCCTTCACGATTCATTGCGCCCCTTCCGCCGCGTTTCGGTAAAGTTATTCGTTCTCTTTCTGCAGAAACGGATTGAAGCGGCGTTCCGCTTCGATGGTACTCGGCGGACCATGACCAGGGTAGACGGTTCCCTTTGGAAAGCTCAGCAGCTTCTGCTGTATTCCCTGAATAAGAAGCGCCCGGGCATAGCGATTGGGAGTCGAGCCGATTCCGCCGGCGGAGAGGACATCCCCGGTAAAAAAACAGGAACCTATACGGTAGACCATGGAGTCGCTTGAATGGCCGAAAACCTGAAGGCTTTCAATCTTTATTCCACCAAGTTCGATACTGTCTCCATCCTTTAACAGGGAAGAATCCCTATCAAGAAGATTCGCGGACCCTCCAAAAACCTCGGCGGGATAAATCTTCAGCAGTGTACGGCCTCCCCGTATATGGGACTCATGGTTATGGGTTATTAAAATGTAGCGGATCGTGTAAGAGTTCTTCTCGATTAGCTGAAGAAGAGGAACATCCATGATTCCCGGGTCGATGATTATTGCATCTCCCCCTTCGGCGGGGCCGACCAGGTAGGAGTTCGAAAAACTTACAAATGAGAAGTGGGTAAAAATCTTCATTCTTCGTTTTGAATGGCGGCAAAAACCGCTTCCTCGTAGTTGGAGTATTTAAAGTTGACCGTATCCCGTGTGGTGTTCAGATAGTTCACCTTTTTCAGGTTACAGTCGATGAAACGGACTTCTTCGAGCCTGGAGGAGACAAAACTTGAATAGTAAAGGTCGGAATCGCTGAAATTCAAACGAAGTCCGTGAATGCCGTTGAAATTCGAGTGGAGGATATCCGAACCCTGAAAGTCACAATCCCTGAAATCGGAACCGCAGAAAATACTGTAACGGATTTCGCATCCGCTAAAACGGCAGTTTTCAAAACGGGCATTGGAAAAAAAACAACCCTGGATCATACTTTTTTCCAGACTGCAGTCAAGAAAAACCGCCTCATCGAAAATACAGTCCCGGAATCGGTGCTTTTCCAGATTCATCCCGCTTATGGTGATTCCCGCCAGGCAAATGTCGCTGTGGTCCTCCCTGCCTGAAAGATAATCCATAACCCTTTCCATATGCCGGTGCGGGTCGGGTAGATGTTCCGCGCAGTAGCTGGTAAAACTCAAAGCTGGTTTCTCACAGCCCGGAAAGGCGCATACAGCCTTGCTTGTATCCATATTTATAGCTTAAGAAAAAGAGTTCTGCTGTACAAGATAAATCCATGAAATAGGCCGGGCAACTTGATGTGAAGCCCCAAATTCTATACTATTCGGCCAGCACATTTTTTCTGACCCGTCGCGTGAAGGGAATAATAAAGGTTAAGGGCAGGTACTATGGGAATTCGCGGGGAAGTCTTTTCATCAAAAACGTCGGTTGGCAAACGGACCTATTTTTTCAATGTCAAGGAAAACAGGCACGGTGATCTTTTCCTGAACATCGTAGAGAGTAAAAAACACGAAGGCACCGGCTTTGAACGTCATTCGGTCATCGTTTTCAACGAAGATCTGGAGAGCTTTGTGGAGGAGCTGCAGAAGGCTGTGGGATTCATGCAGAACCGCGGAGGCGGAACCAGATCGGAATCCTGATTACCTGACGCGGAAGCTCAGTCTCTGAATTGGGCTCGGTCCCAGACGGAGGCAGACCTCCCTGTGGGCCCGGGTGGGGTAGCCCTTGTGCCGTTCATATCCGTATTCCGGCTCAAACCATGAGTAGCGAATCATCCAGCGATCCCGTACGACCTTGGCGGCGATGGATGCTGCCATAACCTCCGGGACAGTGGCGTCTGCCTTGATCATGGGCCTGGCAGGAACCTGAATCTCAGGAACATGCAGTCCGTCGACGATAACTTCGTCGGGCAGACAGCCCATGGCTTCGAAAGCCCTGGACATTGCCAGGAGGCTTGCCCTGTGGATGTTGATTCTGTCTATCTCCTCGGGCCATGACCAGCCGATACCCACCGGTATCTTCATGGACAGCATGCGGGAAAAAGCCTCTTCCCGGGCTGAAGGGTTCATCTTCTTGGAGTCTTTCAATATATCCCTGGGAAAATCCAGGGGCAGAACAACCGCCGCGGCGCTTACCGGTCCCGCAATGGGTCCCCGGCCGGCCTCGTCGATACCGCAGATAATCTTCATGCAGGAGATACTAAACCGGGGATGAGAGGGAATCAAGGACCGGAAATAAATGGCTGTCCGTCAACTTGACGATTCAGATCAGCTAGTGTTAGATAGTAGCAGTAGGTTGAACAAGTGTTTCATAACCAAATTCCAACTTTGCGTATACAGGAACGAAGTAAGTGTTCTTAAAAAATATTGAGATCTTCGGTTTTAAGTCTTTTGCCGACAGGGTAAAAATTGATTTTGCTCCTGGAATTTCCGCCCTTCTCGGGCCCAACGGCTGCGGAAAAAGCAATGTTGTAGACGCGATAAAGTGGGTGTTGGGCGAACAGGCATCCCGGAGTCTGCGGGCGGAGCGTATGGAAGACGTTATCTTCAACGGAACCGAACAGCGCAAAGCCCTGAATGTGGCGGAGGTTACCCTTACCCTGAGCAACGACGAAGGGGTCCTTCCCATGGACATGCCGGAGATCGCCATCAAGCGCCGCCTGTACCGGTCCGGAGAGAGCGAATACTTTGTAAATAACACTCCCGTAAAGCTCAGGGAGCTCAGGGAACTCTTCTTCGATACCGGGGTCGGAAAATCAGCCTATTCGATCATGGAACAGGGAAAGATCGACCAGATTCTTTCCCACAAGCCGGAGGAGCGCCGCTATATTTTCGAAGAGGCCGCGGGGATAACCAAGTTCAAGGTCAAAGGGGCCGAGGCGGAACGAAAGCTGACCCGCACCGAAGAGAATATGCGCCAGGTGGAGGGCATCCTCGGCGAGGTAAAGCGCTCCTACGACTCCCTGAAAAAACAGGCCGATAAGACCGAACAGTACCGCCAGTTTCGTGAGGATATCTTTGAACTGGAACTGAAGATACAGCTCCTGAAGCTCAAGGGTTTTCTCGATGACGAACTCTCAAAGGAGAAGCAGCTCAAGGAAAAGGGGGGGCTCAGGGATTCCATTAAAAACGAGATCGATACCATAAATGAATCCCTGGAAGAGAACCTGGATCAGGTCAACACCATGGAGTCTTCCCTCATTGAGAACCAGAAGATGCTCTACGGTATCGATGTTGAGAAGGGCAATCTTCAGAACCAGCAGTCCATAATCCAGGAACGCCGGGGCGAGCTTCATCGTCATCTGGAATACTGCAAAAACCGTCATTCCCAGCTTGAGGAGCAGAAGGCCGGGTTCGAGGCCTCCCTCACTGAAAAAAGGGGAGTCCTGGACGATCTGAAAAACCGTCATGCTTCCATCGACAGGAACATTCTTGAGTTCGATGAACGGATCAACAGCTCACAGGATACGATCAGACGAAACGAGGCCGGGATCAGCCGGCTTGAGGGGCAGATTACTGCGAATGAATCGACAGTAAACGATCTGCAGGACCAGCTGCGGGCAATAACCGACGACATAGTCGGACAGCTGGATCGCAAGCTCGAAGAGAGCGGCTATTCCCATGGTGAACGAATGCGGGTCGAGGCTGCTGTACGGGACAGGATTGATCGCATTCGCATCCACGTAAAAGGAAAACTTGATCTCCTTGGTGACCTTGGCTCAATCTCGGAAATTGGAGAACGGGAACGCTCTGAACTTGTCAGCTCGATTCGCGGCGGATTGAATGACGCCCTTGCGGGAATAGATGCGCTCCAGGGAGAGTTCAAACAGTACACCGAGACGATTCCGGCCTTTCTTGATGATTTTCTTGCTCCCGAAGGGACGATGACCCGAAAACGTAACATCGACGATCAGATAGAATCCACCAGGAACAGCATAACTGCCGACAAGGAGATGATCAGCCGGCTGCAGCAGGAAAACCGGACACTCTTCGGTAAAATCGAGGAATACCGGGGTACGCTTCAGGATCTGAAGATCACGAAGGCCAAGGTCTCCGCCCAGATTACCGCCGCCGAGGATGCCCTTGCCCTTACGGAAAAGGAGATACGTTCCACCGTAGCCGCAATGGAAGAAAACCAGGGAGACCTGGAGGAGACCGGTATAAAACTGGCTTCCACGGAAAAGAGGATCAACGAACTTAAAAAGCGGCATACCGCCATACTGGACGAAGAAAAAAAGCTCCGTAAAAGCCTGGATGAGTTGGAAAAAGGAATCAGTCTGCGGAACAAGGACGCCCTGCAGAAGGAAAAGAGCCTGAAGGACAAGATGTCCCAGCTTGCCCAGACCCAGAGTCAGGTTGAGAAAATTCAGGTAGATCTCTCTGCCGTTAAAACAGAGATCCGCAACCTTTTTGAGAATTTCCGGGAAAAACACTCCCGTGAACTGACCGAGTTTGAAGACCGCATGTACGAAATTCGCGAGGATGTAAAACTTCTACGGGAGAAGCTCGGTTCCGCCCGGGAACAGCTGCGCGGTCTTGGTCATGTTAACCTTATGGCTCCCGAGGAGTTCGCGGAGGTCAAGGAACGCTACGATTTTCTCGAAAATCAGCTGCAGGACCTCAGGAAGGCCCGGGAAGACCTGAACGCCATAACTAAGCAGATACGCACCGAGTCCACGGAGCTGTTTCTGTCGACCTATGAGAAGATCAAGAAAAATTTTCACGTAACCTTTCGCAGACTGTTTGGCGGAGGCAGGGGAGAACTCAAGCTGACCGAGCCGGATCAGGTACTGACCTCGGGCATCGAAATCTTCGCCCAGCCTCCGGGTAAGCGCCTTGAGAATATTACCCTGCTTTCAGGCGGTGAGCGCTCTCTGACGGCGGTAGCCCTTCTTTTTGCAACCTACATGGTCCGACCGTCACCCTTTTGCATCCTTGACGAAATCGATGCCGCTCTGGATGAAAACAACGTCGGGCGCTTTGTAACGATGTTGATGGAGTTCGCCAATTCTTCCCAGTTTATAGTCATTACCCATAATAAAAAGACTGTTGCAGGTGCCCAGACCCTTCTGGGTATTACCATGGAGGAGTCGGGTATCTCCAAGATTATCGCCATCAGGGTCGATAAGGAGGGAAGCCTTGATTCTGTTCCCGATGAGCTTGTTGAGGAGCTTGATCTGGATATGGAGGAAGAGGAGTAGGTCGGCCGTATGCCCAGAGATGCAGGGGTAAAAAAAGGAATATCACCGGGAATGCGTATCTATCTCCTGTCTGTTGCCGCTGTTGCACTGCTGTCCGTGCTCGCTCTGCTGCTGTTCTACTCTCCCGAAAAGCCGAAAGCTGAACAGACACTTCGTATTGAAGCAGACGGCAGTGTTTACTCCAGGCTGATCCTGCCGCAAGAAAAACGAGGTCTGATAGCCAGTGATCACCTTCCTCTACGGCCAAAACGCCAGAAGTGGACCCGTGAGCAGGTGGAACGTTACTGGATTCCCCCCAGGTCCATCGTTCTTGAACTCCTGAGGTACGAGAACGAAGCTGTATTGGAGGAGATCTTTGAATCCGTCCCGTAAAGGCTGCCTTAAGCCGACAATCTCCGCTCTTCTGTTTTTCGCACAGCTGTATGCGTCTCCACCACAGCCTCCGCAGCCGCGATTTGATTTATACCTTCTCCCTCCCGCTCCTCCGCAAAAAATAGTTGAGTACCCCATTCTGGATCCATCCGGTGACAAAGTCCCGATCAGGACTGAGCCTGAAGCTGTTTCCGAACAATCGATGCCCCGGGAATCAGCTAACAGGAAGGATGAAGAAAAGTCCCCTCAGGCGGAAACGAAAGCGAAGGCCGAAGCTGACCGGACAGCGCCTTCGGAAGATAAAACAACGCCGGATTCCGGTGACACGGCGCTAAGTGAAGAGGACAGCATGAAGGATGTCGCCTCTGAAGTGTACGCCCGCCTGAACGAGCGATTCAGTCTGGCTCTGGAAGGTGGATCATGGCTCTTTATAGAAGCATATCCTTCCGGCGGCATTGCATATGACGGCAGGCTGCGGGAGGCCCGGTTTACGCGTTTCAGCTTTCGGGCTCAGAAAAAGGGCAGATACATTCTTCAGTTTGTTCAGGGAAGCTCAGGCGGCGGGAGCGGGAGCAGGCATCGGGTTGCCGTAGAGGTCCTGTCCCCGGATGAGTTTGCCGCCAGGGTTACCGGCGAGTCCGCACCATCAGGGCCCGGCAAAGAGGGCTCCCTTCCGTCGGAGGAAGAAATGGAGCTCGAGCTTTCAATGGAGGAGCGTTACAGGGCTGCCCTGGAACATATGAAAAAAGAGGAATGGCAGGATGCTTTCATGCTTCTTACCGATTCGAAGGAGTTTGATCCTGCAATACCCTCACATGTTACCGCCGCGGTTTTTGCATCCGCTATTTTTATGGATGATTATATGCTCGCCCTGGATTTTGCCGGTTTTACTGCTTCCCGTCAGAAAGATTTCATTGACAGTATCCTGAATCTTGGCCGGGATCTGTCCGTCGAGCTCAGACGGCGCCTTCTTGTTGCATCTCTTGAGCTTCTGCCCGCTTATCACGGCATGGATGAACTCGTTTTTGCCCTGGCCAGGGACTATGAGGAAAGCGGTCCCGCCCGTGATATCGCGGACGCTGTACGCTGGTATCGGTATCTGACTTCCGAATATCCCCTCAGTGCCTACTGGCAGAAAGCGGAGGAGCGGGCCAATTATCTTGAACGGCATTTCCTTCTAGTACGGTAATTTGCGTTCACCTGTGTCCCGGTATCCCATTGACAGGGGCGGCGTTTATCGGCTATAACTGACCCTAAACTTTATGCTTTGGGGTAGCAGCACAGCGTATGTTTGATAAACTGACACGGACTTTTTCCGATGTTCTTCGACAGGTTTCCGGCAAAAGCAGCATATCCGAGAAAAACATCCAGGACGCGGTGGAGGAAATTAAAATCGCTCTGCTCGAAGCGGATGTCAATCTGCGGGTGGTGCGTCGCTTTGTCAATCATACCATCGAAGAAGCCCTGGGCGAAAAGGTATTGCGTTCGGTAAATCCCGGACAGCAGTTTATCAAGATCGTCCACGACAGGATGGTCATGCTGCTGGGGTCGGAAACCGAAGGTCTGCAGCTGAAAGGCCCGGATACCTTGAGTCCCATTCTGTTTATGGGACTGCAGGGGTCGGGAAAAACAACCACCTGCGCCAAGTTGGCACTGCGTCTGAAAAAAGAGGGACGCAAACCTCTGCTTGTTGCCGCAGACCTTGTCCGGCCGGCTGCAGTCAAACAGCTGCAGCTTTTAGGGGAACAGAGCGGGGTCCCCGTATTTGCCCTTGAAGGGGAAAAAAAACCGCTAAAGGTCGTTAAGCAGGCCCTTGGTTACGCAAAGAAAAACAGCTTCAACACGATGATCGTCGATACATCCGGCCGCATG
>Ga0334898_1002955_pt1 | contig 14532 bp, 16 predicted proteins | sample GraSluR3_MG_10_FD_207228 | JGI IMG/M metagenome (GOLD analysis project Ga0334898, IMG submission 207228) | Sludge microbial communities from methane-producing bioreactor in Wageningen University, Netherlands - Granular Sludge_3_08-R3 | ecosystem: Engineered > Bioreactor > Anaerobic >... | reverse complement strand
GCAGGAAGCAGTAAAGAGCTCGAAAAGATGCTTTCTGAGAAAGGCATCTGGATGAATTTCATTGCAAAGTCAAATTTGTTCACATTCTGGACAAAAGGCTTTATGGAAAGCATAGGCGCAATCCCCATAGAAAGGCCTTACGACACCATAAAGCACAGGGATGCAGGCTATATAGAAAGGGTATACAATAACTCGAAATCAATGAGTAGGAACAACCTCAAGGAAATCTTGGCTCAGCTTGAAGAAGCCTACAGCGATAAAAGGCCGGTAGGCCTTGCTCTAGCAGGGACCAGGACACTTAACAGGTCTCTTGACGAAGAAAGCATGCAGAGAGAGCTGGAGCACATTGTAAAGCTTGAAGAAGGAAGAAAAACACCAGAAGGCAAAAAAATCATTGAAATAGATGGGCAGCAATATGAGGTAAAGAAAGACGACTCATCATTAATGCGCCTGGCCACACTCTTTGGAAAGAAAAAAGCCCTTACAATAGTCCCAGTTGCAGTTGAGGTATACCAGAAAGACTCAAAGTATGAGCTTGTCAAGGGCACAGCAGCACTCTTCGGGTTCTACAGGTCTAAAAAGAAGATTCCAGTAGATATAATGTTCGGAGAGCCAATCAGCACAGCCCCTTTCTTTGAAGGAGAAGAAGGCAGGGGAAAAAAGCCTTATCAAAGGCTGGCAGAGCACATTCTCAAAAGCTACTGGGAGCTAAGGCACAGGATTGCAGAAATAAACAGGGAGAACGGCAATACAGAAAGGTCTTATGAGAGGGTTTAAAACTAATGTTCCTGCAACCTCCAACCCGGAATCCTTCCGATAATTCAAAACTTTTTTAAAGAATAAGGATTATCCGCTGAATATGTACTTTTCCGAGCAGATACGGATAAGAAGCAGGAAGAATCCCAAGCGGATTCTTTTTGACGAAAGCCTTGATGAAAGGATACTTCTCGCAGCAAAAATCCTATCGGAGAAAAAAATAACGAAAGTAGTCCTTCTTGGAGACAAGGCAAAGGTCCTTAAGAAAGCAAAAGGCTTTGAAATAAGGCTGATGGAGAGCGATTTTCTCCAGTTTCTCAGCAAAGAAGAGAGCAAGCTCCAGGATTTCTCAAAAAAGATTAAGGATATCCGAAAAAGCAAAAATCTCACCTTAAGCGGAGCCAAAAAGCTCCTTGAGGATGATATGTATTACGCAGCAATGCTGCTCAGGGAAGGCTTTGTAGACGGAATCGTGTCAGGCGCATGCCACGCAACCTCAAGGACAGTTGTCCCTGCATTTCAGCTGATTGGCACCAAGGCTATTTCAAAGGCATCAAGCTATTTCATAATGGAGCACGAGCATGAGATTTACCTATTCGCAGACTGCGCAGTAAACATCAGCCCAACCGAAGATGAGCTGGCAGAAATAGCCATCACAACCGCAAGAAGCGCATTACAGTATGGCATGGAGCCAAAGGTCGCAATGCTCTCTTTCTCAACTAAAGGCTCATCCAAGCATGAGCTCGTCACAAAGGTGCAAAAGGCAGTGGAAAAGGCAAAAAAGCTTGCACCTGACATCCTTATTGAAGGAGAGATGCAGCTCGACGCAGCAATAGTCCCCGAAGTATGCAAGAGAAAATACCCTGGCTCAAAAATTAAGGGAAACGCAAACATACTCATTTTCCCGGACCTTAACTCAGGCAACATCGGCTACAAGCTCGTTCAGAGATTCGGCAACGCAAAAGCCATAGGCCCAATTTTGCAAGGGCTTAAGAAGCCTGTCAACGACCTCTCAAGAGGGTGCTTTGCAGAGGAAATTGTTGACATCGCAGCCATAACATGCATCCAGGCGCAGGAAACAGGGTGATTTTATTGAGAATTCTTACAATTAATTCCGGCTCAAGCTCCATAAAGTTTCAGCTTTTTGACGGGGAAGAGCCCCTGCTGAGGGGAATCTGTGATGCAATAGGGCTGGAAAACTCAGGGATTTCTCTTGAGAAGCCAGATAATAAAGATGAGCCACCTGAGAAGGAAGAAAAGAGAATTCCCAATCATGAGACAGCGCTGAAAGAGATTTTAAATTCAGTAAAATCATTTTGTGATTTATCCAGCATATCAGCAGTAGCCCACAGGGTAGTGCACGGCGGAGAGGCAATGAGGGAGCCTATTGTAGTAGGCACTCACGAGCTGGAGGAAATCAGAAAGCTGAACAACCTCGCACCCCTCCACAACCCCCACAACATCCTTGGCATAGAAACCATGATGAAGCTCCTCCCAAGCGTAAAAAACATTGCAGTGTTTGACACAGCATTCCATTCAACCCTGCCAGAAGAGGCATTCCTTTATGCCCTCCCCTATGAATTCTACAAAGAGAAAAAAATCAGGAAGTACGGCTTCCACGGCACAAGCCACGCCTTTGTCTCAAAGGAAGCAGCAAGGATTCTTGGAAGCCAGAAAGCAAGAATAATCACCTGCCACCTTGGGAATGGCGCAAGCATTGCAGCAGTAAAAGAAGGAAAAAGCATTGATACATCCATGGGAATGACACCCCTGGAAGGGCTGGCAATGGGCACAAGGAGCGGTGACACAGACCCTGCAGTCGTGCTTAGCATCGCAAAGGATATTGGAAGCCCTGAAGCTGCAGATAAGCTGCTTAACAAGCAGTCAGGCCTGCTGGGCTTATCCGGAATCAGCTCAGACATGAGAATCCTGCACGAAAACGAGAGCCAGGAAGGCGCAAAAAGAGCCATGAGTGTTTTCAGCTACAGGATAGTAAAATACATCGGCGCTTACACAGCAGCAATGAATGGCGTGGATGCAATAGCCTTCACAGGTGGCATAGGAGAAAACGCATGGTACATCCGTGAGAAAGTGCTCCAGCATTTTGCTTTCCTCGGGTTACAGCTTGACCCAGAGAAAAACAAAAGAAGCGAGCAGGAAATCTCAGCACCCGGCTCAAGCGTACGGGTTCTCGTAATCAGCACAAATGAAGAGCTCGAGATGGCAAGAGAGGCAGCAGCCATGCTTGCAAGCCCGGAGAGCCCGTAAAAACCAACATTATTTTATATCAGCTATCTTTCTAACCCAGAAATGATATACTTTGAGGCAAGGCCAATCCTGTTTGAGCTGGGCTTTCTTCAGGTAAGGTATTACAGCCTGATGTATATAATCGGCCTTATTATTGCCTATTTCCTTATCCCCTACGTTGCAAAGAAAAGAGGCATAGCCATCTCCCAGGACAGGCTAGCTGAAGACCTTCTCATCATCTTTGTTGGCATTCTTCTTTTCTCCAGGATATTCTATGTGCTCATCTACGGGCTGGAAAGCTTTCTCCAGAACCCGCTGTTCTTCTTTCAGGTATGGAAAGGAGGCATGTCTTTCCACGGAGGGCTTGCAGGCGCAACCCTTGGAGGCCTGATCGTTGCAAAAAGGCACAAAAAAAGCTTCCTCAGGCTTGCAGACATATTCGTGCTCCCTGTTCCCATAGCACTCGCCCTTGGAAGGATAGGAAACCTAATGAACGGAGAGCTCTTCGGGAGAGTAACCAATGTCCCCTGGGCTTTCAGGTTTTCCACAGACCCCGCCCTGCTCCCCAGGCATCCCAGCCAATTGTATTCAGTAGCTAAGAACCTAATAATTTTCTTTATCCTCTGGAAGCTCTACCACTCAGATTGCAAAGCAGCAAAGAAAGAAGGCTTTGTTTTTCTCTCTTTCATTTTCCTTTACGGCGTGTTCAGGTTTATTGTAGAATTCTTCAGGCAGCCGGAGATCGAGCTATCGCTCGGCATTGTTACACTCACAGCAGGCCAGGTGCTTTCCCTGGTAATGGTTGCAGCATCGCTTCCCCTGCTGATAAAGCTCTGGAAAGCATCCTGGAAGCCATCTGGTTCCGGCAAAAAGCCCAGCCAATAGAAAAATAATTTAAAACCCGCAGGAATCCTTTTTCCATGGAAGAAGCCTGCTTTAAAGCCCTTAAGCTTTACAAGAGGAACAGCAACACATTAAGAGCTTACTTATACAGGTATTTCTACAGGGACTTCGAAATAAAATCCCAATTTGATTGCAAAGGCGGCTGCCTTTACGCAGATTCAGAAAAAACAGCAAACAGGATAGTTAACAATGTTCTTGCAGGCTTAAACGAAAGCCTTACAAACACCCTTACAGGCAAGAAAGCCAGATACATAAACTCAGCCATAGGCATCCCCCTGATAGGCAACAATGCATTCGGCATAGTGGACAGGAACACCAACTGGATCGAAGTCAAGCCAGTCACAGGCTGCAACCTCAACTGCATCTTCTGCTCAGTGGACCAGGCAAGGCGCGAGTGGGACTTTGTAGTTGAGCTTGACTATCTGCTTGAATACTACAACATTGTTGCAAAAAAGAAATCAGGCAAGGTAATAGCAGTAATAAACAGCCACGGAGAGCCCCTGCTTTACGATCCCTTAGCCGAGCTTGTCCATGGATTGAAGAAAAACCCCAGGACAGAAAAGGTTGTCCTGCTTACCAACGGAACCCTGCTAACAAAAGAAAAGCTGGATGAGCTCAAAGACGCAGGCTTGGACAAAGTCAACTTCTCCATCAGCGCAGTTGATATCAAGGCAGCAAAGCATCTTTCCGGCAGGGAAAGCTACGATATCACCCGGCTCCTTGATCTCATAGATTACGCCTCCGGGAAAATGGAAGTGCTCATCGCCCCGGTATACATGAAAGGCATCAACGATGAAGAAGTAGAAAAAATCGCCAGGCTCTGTGCAGAAAAAAACATAGAGGCAGGCATCCAGAACTACCTTGAGTACAAAACCGGCAAAAAGCCTGCAAAGGAAATCTCATTCGAAAAGTTCAACCAGTTTCTCTCCGGCCTTGAGCAGAAATACAGCATAAAGCTAAAAGGCCTGGACTTCCAGCTAAGAAAAGACAAGTCTCTTGACATGCCCTTCAGGAAAAACCAGGTAATTGAGTGCAGGCTAGTACTCCCAGGCAGGCTCAAAAACGAAATGCTCGGCGTGGCAAAAGGAACCGACAGGTGCATTTCAGTATTTAACTGCACCAAAAGCCCAGGCTCGGCAGTAAAGGCAAAAATCACCAGGACAAAGCACAACATCTTTTCAGCAGTGCCGGCGTAAGCCCGGGTTTTTCTCTACTCTTTCTCAGAGAACATAAAAAAGCATCGCAAAGAAAAAAGACGCATTCCCAAGAATAACCGCAACATGCCAATCTCATGGCTGCCGAACACAGGCGGAAAAGGGTTAGGCTTGTTGAAGTAGAACACTATTGCCCCAATCGTGTAAAACAGCCCCCCGGCAAGAATGACCATCAGCACAGGCCATCCACTGGCAGCTATCAGCTGTTGGACCATAAGAATAGAAATCCATCCCATGATAATATAGCCAGCCATGGAAAAAGCATTGCCCATCCTCTCAAAAAATACAGCCTTAAGCACAAGGTTCACAACAGCAAGCCCCCATATTATGCCAAATATAGTCCACCCGAGAGCGCCCCCAATCAAAGCAAGGCAGAAAGGCGTGTAAGTCCCGGCTATAAGGAGATAAATTGCAGAATGGTCCTGAATCCCAAAAACCTTGAAATACTTTCCGAATATCATAAAAGAGTGCAGGATTGAGCTAAACACGAAAACAAGAATCATGGCTAGCCCGTAAATCGAAAATGAAATTAAGTGAATCCATTTCTGCTGCATTGCAGAAAGCACAACCAGCACAGCAGTGCCAGCAACAGCAAGCAGAAAACCTGCCATGTGGCTCACAGAATTAAAAATCTCGTTAGAGTCTTCACTGGCAATCAGCCCGTTTTTTACAGCTTCGCTTTTCTTCATGCCTGCAGGAGAAGCCAGACCATTTAAAAGCCTCTGTAATCCGGCAAAAAAGAACAAATTTTAAAAACCTCGCTGAATATTGTCCATACAGATGAAAACAAAAACCACTTTGCTTATGCTGGTGATTGCTGCCGTTCTGCTATCCTACGGATGCAGAGAAGACACTGCTGTTGTTGTTTCGAGGCACGCAGAAGACGGGCAGAGAGCAGCAGAAGGCAGTGTTATGAACAGTTACCAGTATTCAGAGCTCGGAGGATATAACTTAAGGATGGCTTCTTACAGAAGGCTTGACTGCACTGAGTGCTTTGAGTTCACCTACATCTTTGATGTTGATACATATGACCTGCCTGAGTATATTACTGGCTTTGAGGCAAGGGTTACAACTGAACATGGAGTTGTTGTTAAGACAGAATTCATTGAGCTTGGTGAGGCAGTTGAGGAAGTTGACCTTGGCTGCATAAATATGTGCGGGGACGGCATCTGCCAGGAGGTAGTATGCCTTGGTTCAGAATGTCCCTGCCCTGAAGACGAGATAACCTGCCCCGAAGACTGCCCCCAGAGGTGAAACAATCTCAAAGAAAAAAAGCAACAGTAAAACAGCAGTTGTTTACTATTCCCTTTAAGGGAACACCAGGACAATCGCAGGGCACATCGCAAAAAAAGCCAATGCTGAGCTGATTGAAATCAAGCCAAGAAAAGGCCTCAACAAAAACAGCCGCTCCAGGTATTTCTTCGGCATATTCCAGGCGCTTTCCGGCTACAAGCCAAAGCTCTTAAAAATCAGCAAAAGCATAGACACTTTTGACACCTTGTTCATAGGCACACCGGTTTGGGCAGGCACCTGCGCCCCAGCAGTAAAGAGCTTCCTTTCAAAGAACAACATTAAAGGCAAAAAAATAGCCCTGTTCTGCACACACCGCGGAGAAAAAGGCCTAACATTTGAAAAGATGAAAAAGCTGCTTAAAGAAAGCCAAATCATAGGGGAAAAAGGCTTTTGCAATGTCCACAAAGAGCCTGAAAAAGCAAAAAAGAAAGCAGAGGAATGGCTCAGCGAGCTTTCCCTTTAGCAATCAATTCTTCAATAAGCTCAGGCGTAATCTCGCTGAAGCTTTCTATTGTATAATCAGCCAGGGAAAGGTCTCTCTCCCCGAAAGAGTTGTCCCTTACAGCAATGCAGGCCATCCCGGCATTCTTGGCAGACTTAATCCCATTCTGCGCATCCTCAACCACAACACACTCGCCGGGCTCAGCCCCAAGCAAATCTGCAGCAAGCAGGTAAACCTCAGGGTCAGGCTTCCCCCTGGAAACATCATTTGCTGTGATAATCTTTTCAAAGTATTTTCTTAACCCAAGCCCGTCCACAATCATTTCCGTGAACTCCCTTATGGTCGATGTGGCTATCGCAGTCTTGTATTCCGCCTGCTTAACCCTCTCCAGCATCTCCTTTGTTCCTTCCCTCAGGACTATAACCTCTTTCAGCCTGCTGGTTAAAAGCTTCTTTTTAATCGCCCTGAACTCATCTGCCATCTGGTTAACAGCATAAGTGTCCGCGTTTTTTGACTTAAGAAAGCCCTCAAAAGCCTCCTCATTCCTTGTTCCTGAGAAATAATCATTGTAGTCCCTAAGGCTAAGCTCATGCCCATGCCTCCTGCATACCTCAGCAAACCCCTCGTAAGCCATTTTCTCAGTCAGAATAAGCACCCCGTCCATGTCAAAGATTACCGATTTCATAACTGCTGCTTTCTATCTATTATATAATAAGCTTTTCGCTCCTGGAGCAGGCAGAAAGAAAAAGGAATCAGGCCTTTTGGCTACCTGCTCCAGGCACCTCTGTTTAGCTTTCTATAATTATGGCGCAGGTGGTTGCTGAAAGGCTTTCAGATTAATGGGTGAGATGCTTATATATTACATCTGTAATACATTCGTACTATGAGAGTTGTTCAGGCAAGGCTGCCGGAAGGCATTATGAGAGAAATGAACCAGCTGGTAAAGAAAGGCTTTTACACAAACAAGTCAGATGTAATAAGAGACGCTCTGAGAAAGCTTATACTAGAAAAACAAGTAGGCTCTGTCCCTGATTCTGGAAACTCCGTAAAGGAAGTAAGGGCAGCTAGGAAGAAGCTTTCAAGAGAGGAGCTAAGCCCAGGTGAGGTAAACGCATTAGGGGAGTAAGTTCCCTTTCTCTTTGTAAATCCAGTGGTGTCTTTCATGAAAGGCTTTAGCCAGCAACCCCCTGTTTTCAGAAAGTCTTATAAACAAGCCCCTGTCCCTTTTTACATAAAACTTTTTTGGAGGGGACCCTTATGCAAGAAGAAAAAAATTATTCTGTTGCTGTAATTATGCTGCTTTTTACCGCCCAGCTCCTTGTGCCTGGAGCCTTTGCGCAGGCTGTTGAGGTCAGTGATTGCACCGGCCTGCAGAACATGAAGGACAACTTGGAAGACTATTATGTTCTCACAGCCAATATAGATTGCAATGTAACGCCTTTCAACACAGGCGAAGGCTTTGAGCCAATTGGAAACAATACACATCCTTTTAATGGGACTTTGGATGGGCAGGGTTTTAATGTCACTGGGCTCTTTATCAACAGGCCTTCGGAGGATAACATTGGATTATTTGGTGTGACAGGCGAGAATTCTTTAATCAAGAATCTGGGCATAATTTCAGCAGGAATGACTGGGGATGATTTTGTTGGAGCACTTGCAGGGATTAATTATGGAATTATTAACAATACTTCTTCAGAAGGAGCATTAAGTGCATATAGCAAAAGTGGTGGGCTTGTAGGAGAAAATAATGGCATAATTGTTTATTCTAATTCTCATATATCAATTAATCAGCCCGGAAGAGAAGAATTCGGAGGGCTTGTAGGGTTAAATTATGGCAGTGTTTTCTATTCTCATGCAACAGGCTCTATTTCTGGAGAGAATTATTTAGGTGGCCTGGTTGGAGTAAATAATGGTGAGATTAATGATTCTTATGCTATTGGAAATATAATCGCTAGTGAAGATTATAACGGTGGGCTTGTTGGTTATAATGATAACGCTGGAAATATCTATAGGTCTTTTTCTATTGGAAATGTTCAAGGAGATGATAATATAGGCGGTTTTGTAGGAAACAATTGGGGCTTAATTAGTGACTCTTATGCTACAGGAAATGTTACGGCATTATCAAATTATGCCGGAGGTTTTGTTGGAGCTCACCATTCCAATCAGATTATAAATTCTTATTCAAAGGGCTTTGTTATCTCTCCAGGCAGTGATGTTGGCGGGTTCGCTGGGTCAGCAAGCGGAAATATCACAAATTCTTTTTATGATAATGATACATCAGGCCAAACTGATGTTGGCAAAGGGCAAGGAAAATCAACTGCTGATATGAATAATATCAATACATTCTTTAGCGCTGGCTGGGATTTTTCTTTAATATGGGGCATTAATGCTAGTGAGAATAACGGCTATCCTTTCCTGCTCTGGCAGGGTTATGAAAGTGAGGAAGCGATGTTCTGCGGAGGAGAGGGAACAGAGCTTAACCCTTACCTAATCTGCACGCCTTATCATTTGCATAGAATCAGGTACAATCTCACAGCACACTACAGGCTTAACAACAGCATTGACTTAGATGTAGCGCCTTTCAACACAGGCGAAGGCTTTGAGCCGATTGGAAATGAAAGCGGTTACGACTCTATGCATGGCTATCTGGATGCATTCAGGGGCACCTTTGATGGCGCAGGCTACAACATCTCAAACCTCTACATCAACAGGCCTTCTGAGTTTAATGTTGGCTTGTTTGGCTATGTATCATCAAGCAGTTCATCTATAAAAAATGTAGGCATTATTGATGCCAATGTAAGAGGATATAGATATGTAGGCGCTTTGCTAGGCCAAGGTTATGGTACTCAAGTTGAAAATTCTTTTTCAACAGGGCAGGTTTATGCTGAGAGTTACCTTGGAGGCTTACTAGGTTTTCTATCGGGTTCTATTAACAACTCTTACTCTTCTGTTGATGTTACCAGGACAAGCTCCAGTACAAGCTCTTATTTAGGAGGTCTTGTCGGCTATTCAGGAACAGATGGAATAATTAATAACTCTTATGCTACGGGAACAGTTGTTGGCAGGGACTTCACAGGTGGCTTTGTTGGCTATAATAGCGGAAGCTACATCTACAATTCCTATGCAACTGGCGATGTAAGCGGAAGGCAAAGGGTTGGTGGATTTGCTGGCCAGCAGATCCCAATGGGTTCAGATCCTTATGTTGGTGGCCAGATACATAACTGCTATGCAACGGGGAATGTGACAGCAACTGTTTTATATGCCAAGTATACAGGAGGCTTTATAGGCAACCATTACAACGGGCTCACCAATAACTCTTATGCAACAGGAAATGTGAACGGAAGAGAGGAAGTGGGCGGGTTTGTTGGTTCTGCAGGCGGGATTATAGAAAATGCTTATTCAGCTGGGCAAGCCAGCGGAACATCTAGAGTTGGAGGCTTAGCAGGGGTTTTAAGTGGCGGCGCAATTATTAATTCTTTTTGGGATACAGAAGCCTCAGGCCTAGAAGTATCTGCAGGTGGTGAAGGAAAAACAACAGCACAGCTCAAGTCCATCGCAACCTTCGCAGAATGGAACATCTCACTGGCAGAAACTGACCTAAACAACGGCTACCCTTTCCTAGCATGGCAGGATGACAGGGATGACTTCGTGTGGCTGCTCTTTGAAGAGGAAGAGGAGGAGAAACCTAAACCGCCTTCAGGCAGGGCCCCATCTTCAATTTCAGGTATAATTGTTATTCCTGATAACCTGCTCAGGGAAGGCTTTTCAAGGCGGGCAAGGGAAAACCAGGGCTTTAGGTTTAATGTAAGGGGAAAACTGCACCTGCTAATGATTAATTCTATTGGCCCAAACAGCGCTACCGTAACCGTTTCCTCCGAGCCGCAGACAAAAACGCTGGAAATCGGAGAAGAGTGGGAGGTTGATGTTAACGGCGATGGCGAATACGATGTATTGGTGACCCTGCTTAACATAACAGACAACCAGGCTTCTATCAAGATACATAAAATAGAAGAAACGCCAGTCGTTCAGGAAGAAGAGCCAGAAGGCCACTGCTTTAATGCAGTGCTGGATGGCGATGAAACTGATGTTGACTGCGGTGGCAGTTGCCCGCCTTGTGAAGAAGGAAAGGCCTGCCTGGTTGATTCTGACTGCAAGTCTGGTTTTTGCTTAGAAGGGATTTGTGTAGTGCCAAGTTGTTTTGATGGCATAAAGAACCAGGGCGAGAGTGATATTGATTGCGGTGGCCCCTGTCAGCCTTGTGAATTAGGCAAGATGTGCAATGCTGATTCAGGTTGCATGTCGGGTTACTGTGACCCCGAGCTGAAAGCTTGTACTGAACAGCCAGAAGATGAGGCAGTGCTGCCTTCTGAAGAGGCCGAAGCCGAGCCATTTCCGGAAGAGCCAAAAGGCATTGCTTGGCCCATCCTCGCTCTGCTGCTGGTAGCTGCTTTAATCATTGGGCTTCTGGTAGCCTACACCAAGAGCAAAAACACGCTCAGGTGAGCTTTTTCTTTTTTTTATCTTTCTTCTATAATCTCATTGCCTGCCCTGTTCAGGTAGATGTCAGTAACCGAGCCCATAATTCCCAGCCTCAAGCAGTATCCTGTAGTAGCTCTGGGCACCAAAAAAAACCAGGCAGTTTTCCACTGCCTCTTTGCCGTAGTTGTGCTCCTTGCTTAGCAGCATTTGCCTGAATTCATCCTCAGAAAAGGCATAAAGGTGAATGCAGGGTATGCTCATCTCGCAATAATGGCTTAACTCTGAGTAAGCCTTCTTCTTATCTCCAGGCACTATTATAATCACATCCAGGTCTGACTCTGGCTTCTGGGTTCCCTTCGCATAGCTCCCCACAACCAGCAGTGAAAAAAAGCTTGAGCTTATTTGTTCCAGCAGCCTGTTTATAATTTTAGCAAGCTTCTTATTGTAAGCCCATGCCCTGTGCTCTGCTGCCATAGAGAGGCAGGATATTGCTTTATGGCTTCTGGCTATCCTGTAAAAGCTTACATTGCCTTTCTTCTCCTTTTCCAGGATGCCCTGCTTTACAAACCTTTCAAGAGTGCTGTATGTGTAGCTCTCAGACTTGCTGCCGGTATGCTTCTTTAGCTCAGAATACAGCAAAGGCTTCCAGGGATTGGCTGCAAAAGCCTCCAGCAGCTTTTTTGATTTTTTAAGCATTTTCCTTAATTTAGGTTTATTCGTTCCTATATATAAGAATAAAGTATTTAAGCCTTTTGCTTTTTCCATGCAGTTGCTTGTTCTTTTTTCTTGAATTCTTTTCAGGTTTTCTCTGGGAATGCTTATCAATTGCTCAGCTATATTCTTAGCATGCGGCTTAAGAAAAAGCAGTGCAAATCAGAAAAATTAATATATAACTGGCTATGCCTTGCTTATAGGTGTTATATAATGGCTTTTACAACCATTCAGCTTGACAAGTCTGTAGTGGATTCCCTTAAAGAGGAGAAAGAGTATCCCAGGCAGCCTTACAATGAGCTAATCAAGAAGATGATAATGGCCTTCAGGAATGTGAAAAAGAGAAACCAATATGATGAGTTCCTGCACAAAATACAGCAGCCTAAAATGAAGGAGCTATGGGATAACGAAGCTGATGAGGAGTGGGAAAATGCATAAGCCGGGCGAGGTAGTTCTTGCCAAAGCCCAGTTTACAGACACCTTTGAAATAAAAAAGAGGCCTGTTTTAGTTCTTTATGAAGAATACAGCAATGTTGTTGTTGCAGGAATAACAAGCAACACGAAAATGGAAGGAGTTCCCCTGGCAAGAAAGGATGGCGCGATTAAAGACAGCGTTATAAAGCTAAATTACATCTTTACTATCTCAGCAGCAATGATTGAAAAGCGTTTATTTTCATTATCGCAAGCTAAGAAAAAGCAGGTTTTCACTGAATTGGTGCACAGGCTGAGTGTGCTCAACCCTAAACCCTAAAAAAACAAAGAATACATCTTCTCGAGCAGGGTTTTCTTTCTCTTTCTCACAGGCTTTCTTTCCGGCTTTGGCTCAGGAGCCTTCTCTGCCGGCTTTTCCTGCCTGTGCCCATTTTGCCCGTTGCTCCTTTCGCTCTTTTTCTTCAGAAGCTCATTGTAGCTTTCAATAGACTCAAGAAAATAGCTGACGCAGTCCTTTCCGCAGAGCTTCGCCTTTCTCCTGAACTCAGGCGATCCGAACACAAGCTCAAAGCTACTCTGAGGCAGCACATTCCCGCACACAGTGCACCTCTGCCCTGACTGCTCTTTTCTTCGGGTAAACTCCCGCTTAAGCTCATTATTAAGAAATTCCTTAGATTCCCCGCTAACCCTGAGAATCTCCATCAGCTCCTCTTCCTCAAGCCCTGCAAGGAACCTTTCTAGCCTCTGAATCGCCTGCATTTTCGAAAGATATATAAATCTAAACAACTTAAGTGTATTTTATTGTATACTGAAGCACTAAATGGAAAACTAGTTTATATATTTTTCCATTATTGAGTGCTAAAAAAGCTTTTCAAACACAAAAAAAGTTCACTGAGAAGTAGTAATCATAGAAAAGTTTATAAAAAGCTATAACATCCTGCAAGAAAACAAAGCAAGATATACCAAAGGTACCCAATATGGTAATACTATTTGACATGTACAACCTTCCGGATGATGTCTTTGAGATAATTTTCTCCACCAAGCAGCAGGCGATAGTGGCAAGGCAGCTGGTAAAAGAGTTCAAGCTCCACGGCAATGTCATGACCAAGACAGAGATGTCCCTGTTCGCAACCCAGCTTCACGACGGGGAATACATCGCAGAGCTGGAAGAGCCGCCATACTTCGGCAAGAAAGTCAAGCTATCCTACAACAAGAGGCAGTTCTACGACAGGATTCTAACACCCATGAAAAGCATGGGGCTGATTTACTACGACCTCTATAAGAAGACATACAGCCTCTCAGACAAGTTCTCAAAGATGATGCAGAAAGTTGGCGTTCAGTGGACTCTTGAGCTAAAAAAGCCCCTTGGGACGCCAATAAAAAAGCAGGGCTGAAACCGCAACATTTAAATGTGTTTTAGGTTTTTAAAATATATTAGATGCTCCCTAAAGTAAAAAAGAGGATTGCTTTTTTTCTGGATGATGAAAGAGGCAGTGTCAGTTCTTTTAGCCTAGTTAACAATGGGATAATTCTCGCGGGCATAGCCTTTTCTGCATTTTCCCTTGCGATGAATTCCAGCCCTGGGCTTGCCCAGGTTCACACAAGCCACGGCACTCATGCCAACACTACGACTACTCACAACAGCCATATCAGCCACGCCACGCATTCCAGCCATTCCAACCACAGCGTGCATGCCACCCACTGCAATAACGTTCCTGACATTATAATAAGCTAAAAAATGATACCCCGATTTAAGAAGAAGCTGATTGAATTCCTCTCTTCAGAGAGAGGCGAGGTTGCCAAGTTTAACCTGGCCAACACTGGCATAATGGCAGGGGTTATTGGATTAAGCATAGCCTCGCTGGGCCAGTTCGGGTTTGCAGCATCCTCAGCCACAGCCAGGCATTACCACCACGGCACTCACGCAAGCCACGGCAGCCACGGCAGCCACAGCACACATTCCACGCACGGCAGCCACCAGACCCATGCCTCACACCAGACCTACCAGGACCATTCCAGCCACGGCACCCATGCCACTCACAGCACCCATGGCAC
>Ga0334898_1002944_pt1 | contig 14578 bp, 14 predicted proteins | sample GraSluR3_MG_10_FD_207228 | JGI IMG/M metagenome (GOLD analysis project Ga0334898, IMG submission 207228) | Sludge microbial communities from methane-producing bioreactor in Wageningen University, Netherlands - Granular Sludge_3_08-R3 | ecosystem: Engineered > Bioreactor > Anaerobic >... | reverse complement strand
ATCTCACAATGTAGATCGTATGTATCGCGCTGGAAAAGCAAAGCTTTCCCAAGCACCATGGAAGGAACAATTCCAAATGGGATAGAAAAAACGGAATCGTAGGATCTCTTTCACAAGGTTTTTGTTCCAAAAAAGAGAAGTTTCTGACTACAAAACAGAAAAAAGGAAATGGGGAACAGAAAAAAATGAGATATTTGACATTTCAGGCAAGAATTAATGAATTAAGACGACACGCACCTAGGATAACTGGAGCAATATTAATACAAAGTGGTTCAGATTCAGGTTCTTTCTGATATACAACATTTACTTTTTTAGATTGCATGTTTAATCTCTCATTCCTTGTATATTTGTTAGTTTTACTCCTAGTATATTAGAAATATTCCTATTGGATAGGTTTAAAAATACCGCTATTGGGTTATCCTTTCAGAATCTCAAATGATTCTAATAGAGAACTTGTTCTTTTCATGATAAAGAATTTTTCTATACTATTTGTAAATCCTGTTTTTGTACTGATCATAATGATTGTCAGGAGAAACATATACTGGGAGTTTTTTATGCATATTCAAAACCAAGTTTTTTTAGGTGATAGCAAAGAAGAATTGAAGAAAATACCATCTGATTCGGTAGATTTAATCGTTACTTCACCTCCTTATGCTGACCAAAGAAAAAAAACATATGGTGGAATCTCACCTGATGAATATGTCCAGTGGTTTTTGCCTGTTTCAAACCAGCTTTTGAGAGTATTAAAACCTACCGGGACCTTCGTTCTTAACATTAAAGAAAAAGTAACCAATGGTGAAAGAAACACTTATGTGATTGAGCTTATTCTAGAAATGAAAAGGCAAGGTTGGTTGTGGACAGAAGAGTTTATTTGGTACAAAAAGAACTGTTATCCTGGAAAATGGCCAAATCGTTTCAGAGATTCATGGGAACGCTTATTACAATTCAATAAAAGTCGATCTTTTCATATGTATCAAGAGGAAGTAATGGTACCAATGGGTGATTGGAAAAAAACCCGTTTAAAAAATTTATCCGATACAGACAAAACAAGAGACGATTCGAAAGTGGGAAGCGGATTTGGAAAGAACATCTCCAACTGGGTTTATCGCGACAAAGCCTATCCAACAAATGTATTGCATCTTGCAACAGAATGTAATAACAAAAACCATTCTGCAACATTTCCCGAAAGCTTACCCTCCTGGTTTATTCGTTTGTTTACTAAGGAATACGACGTTGTTCTAGATCCCTTTATGGGTTCGGGTACTACTTTGTTTGCAGCAAAAAAACTAAAACGTCATGCAATAGGTATCGATATTGTTCCTGAATACTATCATCAAGTAATGAATGAACTTCAATTTGAAGAATCCTATTTGTTTGAAGAAAAGAGTACATATGAAAAATCTTCTGATAAATGACGCCAAAAAGTATGTAGAATCTACTATTGATGTCTTTCATGAAAAAAAAATCAAACGATTGAAATCTTTGACTCTAGCTCAAATCTTGAAAAGAAAGAATCCTTACTTATTTCGTGCTAAAAATATTCTAACACCCCACGACTTCATCAAAGGAGTATTGGATGCTCATATTTCTTCTAACGAAGAAACCATATTTGGTGGGTGGTTGGAAGAATTTGCCATCTTTATTTGCGCAAAAGTCTACAATGGTAGAAAATCGACTACTAAAGGAATTGACCTTGAGTTTGATTCTGAGAATATCCGATACATCGTGTCAATAAAATCGGGACCGAATTGGGGTAATAGTGGTCAAATTGCGGATATGAAAAAGAACTTCCAGACAGCCATTAAGACACTCAGGACAAATCACAAAAAGCTGAATATAATTGCTGTAAATGGTTGTTGTTATGGAAAAGATTGTCATCTTTAACTCTGGTAGAATTTTGGAGAAAGTGTAAAATTCACCCCTTTTTACTTAGTTTATACCCTTACGCAACTGTTTTCTTTGTTTGTTTGTACACGATGCTCGATAGGACGAATAAAAAAAGCAGAATGATTACGAAGCCATAGATTCGTGCAATAAGGGAAGGTAATGTGGCAAAACCAAACAACACAATAGATACTAAAGGCTTTTTCAGAATAAACACTGCAGCGATACCTGTAATCAAAGAAGCAAGTACGATCATAATGAAGGGGAAAATGTTCATATTGTAAGCTTTGTAAACTTCTTCATCCCCTGTGCTGATATTTTTCAGCCAGTAGACATACCGAACAAGAACGGGTTTATCAAGTCCGTGCTGCTGCTTAAACATATCAAGTTGCTCTTGTGTGATATAAGGATTCTGCGATTTGAAATAGTCGATTGGATCGCTAATAAGATTAACATGAGCAAAAAAACTAAGGGGTAAAACCAACATGAAAAATAGCCCTATTACAAGTATCAAATTTCTCATCGAGATTCCTTTCTCAAAAATACAAACCAAAAAAGTGTTCCACCAATCGCTAGTATAGCAGAAATGATTCGTAGTTAGAAAGGTCGGATTACACATTGTATGTCCGTTATTCATCATTTACAGACATATCAATTCGATCAATTTTTAATGATTCTATACAAGTATAGATTATTTTTTTGGATTTTTTTGTAACGAAACTAAAACTTCGTAGTAGTATTTTTGTGACATTTTTTTTGAAACGCAAATGGTTTGTAGTTTTATTGTGAAATTATTGTTTTGATGAAAATAGACCTTATGGAGGATTCGTATGAAAAAGATCTTCGGTTTGGCCTTGGTACTTCTGCTTTTTGTGTCGATTGTATCGTGTGGTGTTGGCAATAGCAGTAATCTGCCCATTATTAAAGTGAACGATTTGGGTGCAGACCCAACTGCTTATACAGGAAAAATAGCATTACAGGGAGTTGTCCAGCAAGTAGATGAGGAAAGAAATTTTTTCAATATTATTGATGAGGATGAATATGCTACGTGTGGTTTAGGATGCGGTACTGCCGCAATCATTACTGTGTATGTTCCTGGTCAAACCATACCCTTAGGTGAGACACCTTCGGGATACATTTATGAAGGAGCTATGCCCAATGTGATGGACCTAGTGAATGTAGAAGGACAAATCGTTCAAAAAGACCAGCAATATGTATTTGAGGTAGACCGAGTAGTAAAGGGTAACAAAACGATCATTGATAAAAAAGGGTAAAGGTAGAAAATATGAATAAGCCTACACTGATTTTTCGTAACCTTCTTGGGAGGAAAAACCGTTTTACTTTTACCCTTAGTGGAATTACTATGGGTATTATTGCTCTTGTTGTCCTTATTAGTTTAGGTGCAGGCCTTCAAGCCCAGATCCATCAACAGGCTCGAGATCTTGGAGCCAATATGATTGTGACCGCAAAAGGTTGGTGTGCCTATGAGCAAGTGAAAGTCCTTAGTGGAGCACAACTCCCTGATGCAATACTTCCCGAAGATTTAGAAAAAATCGAAGCGATTGAAGGTATCACTGTGCAGCCCTATCTTACTCTTGGATCTGCCATAAACAACGAGCCAGTATCCGTTAGCGGAGTACGCATAACGCAATTGAAAGATATTCGGAAGTGGAGTATTCGTGAAGGATCATTTCCTGATCCTATTGAGCAAAAATACGGAATTGTAGCGGGGTATGCCGTTGCAGATAGTTTTGATTTAAGCATAAACCAAACGATTCGACTTCGGGGTCATGAGTTTACTATCACAGGCATTATGGAGCAGCATGGTACTGCAGACGATGGGGTGTTGTTTATTGATCTCCAAGCTGCAATGGAAGTTTATGAAACACAAGGTCGCGTTTCTTATATTGCAGTTCAAGTTGATGACATCAATCGAATAGAGTACTATTCCCGACTTATTACCGATACTGCAAATGTAGCAGTTATTTCTGACCAACAACTTCTTAACTCGGTTCTTAGTGTTGTGAATACGGTAGGAACCACACTCAAAATAATCGCTATCATCGCTATCCTAGCTGCTAGCTTTGGTATTATCAATACGATGATTACGGCTATCTATGAAAGAAAAAGAGACATTGGTATTTTAAAGTCTGTAGGTAGTTCAAACCAAACTATTTTTCAAATCTTTCTTGGTGAGTCCGCTCTTTATGGATTGATAGGAGGTGTGATAGGTCTCATTGTAGGCAATGGAATCTCGTATGTCATTACTCCCTTAATCGCTCAAAATGAATTTACTGCTTTTGTTCGAGCTAGCTCTGTATCGGGTACCATTGCATGGCAGGATATGGGCTTTATCCTTCTCGGGTCTATTCTCATATCGGCTGTTTCAGGCATATACCCTGCGTATAAGGCAGCCAAACTAACACCCGTGGAGGCTATCAGCTATGAGTAATATAATAGAGATCAAGAATCTCCACAAAACATATCTTAAAGGGGTTGTCCCGACAAAAGCATTACGAGGCGTTTCTCTGGATATTTCTGCCGGTACTTTTGCATGTATTACTGGGCCATCGGGCCATGGGAAGAGCACTTTACTTCACTTGATGGGGGGTTTGGACAAACCCGATACGGGTTCTGTTCACGTTGCAGGACAAGAAATCTACCAGCTTCCTGACAAAGAGCTGGCACGTTTTCGAGCAGAAAAATTAGGGTTTGTCTTTCAATTTTTTAATCTCTTACACAATCTGAGCGTGTTAGAAAATGTTCAAATCCCAATGATGTTTACAAAAGTCCCAAAGGAAAAACAAGAAGAAATAGCGTTAAAGCTTCTTACTTCAGTAGGATTGAAAGATAAAGTGCGCAGCCGCGCAACAGAATTGAGTGGGGGTCAGATGCAGCGAGTAGCGATTGCTAGAGCACTAGCAAATGATCCCGAAGTATTGTTGATGGATGAGCCTACTGGAAATCTTGATTCAAGTGCTGAAAAAGAAGTCATGGATATTGTTGGTAGACTGCATGAAAAAGGAAAAACAATCATCATTGTAACGCATGAAGAAGAAATATCCCGCAAAGCTCAGCGAATCATACGTATTAAAGATGGATGTCTTGACCTGTAGCTAGAGAGTTTTTGGACTGTTATCTAACACTAGAAACATGTTTGGGAAATATATCATTTTTAGATACTATCCACATTATTCCATAATAATAGAACTGTCAGCTGATTCTACATGGATCTCTACTGTATCAGTGAGTATCGTTCTATTTTCTAGCAGGTCTTCTGTTGCCATATTATCAAGTTCATAGCAGGAAATCATCGTATGGTATTCTTCTTTTAACAAACTACCAAAAAACGGAGTATTTGTGGCTTTATCCTACGGAAGAAATGTAATCGAATTCATTTCTGGTTGATACCATGGGAAAATAATGTTGCCCTTGTAGTGAAAAGTAGACATTAGTCCCGTGGTGTATTTGTCTGCTAAATTTGGATACCACGAAACATCATCCACATATGAAGGAGAATCTGTTTCCCACGAGACGTTCAGTACCATCAGATTGTCTTTATCATCTTCCTGCATGGTTTTTGCCACAATGCAATGCTGTTCACTGGCTATAACGTGGGGCATGAAAGTGCTGGGATAATCAGGTATAGACAATGTTCTTGTAAGATCTCCTTTTTCTGAACACTCCAATATGTATAACCCTTCTGTGTTACCACTTATACCAGAAATCCATATGCGGTTATCGGGTAACCATTGGATATCTTTGCATTGCGTAAAGCCTTCTCTACCATTCTTCATAAGACCATGCAAGAATACCAAATTGCCAGATGAATCTACTTTACCAAAGAGACCTATTGCCCAGTACATTGAAGAATCTCCGATAGAATCAGAGAAGCCCGTGAAATACAAGTTTCCATCTAGGTCTACTGTTGTGTCATGCAAGTTCAAATCTAGATAGTGATCAATGGGAACCTCTGAAGGTGCAATGTTGATTGCTGTGCTATTCTTAACAGAACCATTTTCGTCGAGTTGGACAATAAAAGGCACTGAACTATTTTCGTTTTTCTGGAAACTTCCTGTTAAGAAGATATCACCTTGCTGAGTAACTGACATAGAATCGGGATATAATGAAGTATCTTGAAGGGACAATTGTTTGTTCCATACAATCTTGTTATCAAGTGTCATCTTGGTAATCCAAATACATTCTTCATGCTTCTGCGTTTTGACTTGCCAAGCAATGTATAAGTGGGTATTGTTATGAGCAGTATCCACTATAGAAATGGAGGGAGCAAAAGCAGTTATCACATTTTTGTGTAACTGGACACCTTCATAGTCATAGGTGTACAATTCATAGAATGATTCTGTGTTTGCTTGGGGTTTACTACACAAAAGTAGTATGGAAGAATCTGTGGGTATCAAACTACAAGATCTAAAAGTATCCTGCAGGTGTATAGTTGTAAGGTCTTTTACGTTAGACTGACAACCAATAAACAACAATACAAACAGAATCATAAAAAAATGCTTCATCATTCTCATCCAAAACCTCCACCGGATCTAAAAAACACCTGACATCAAATGCGGATTCACATGGGTTAAGGAAAAATCTCGTCTCCTTATTCTACCTTTTACATCACCATATCGAGTCCACAAATCCCAGTAATGATACTTCATGAAAACTTCTCTTTCGAAGCCTTATCTACTTTTGAACCATCCAGTTTGTATGATAATGCGGCTGTATTGTCAATAAAAAGATTGCAAAAATGAGAACGAAAGAGATAGTCTGTGAGGAACCGTATGCCAATGCATGTTCTATTATCTTTCATGACGGGGATATACCCTTCTTCCAAAGCAACTGGTTTCCCATCTACCTTTGCTTGATCAGAGCCTATCGTGAGTTCAACGGTAGACCCTATGGTAGAAACAGATACGGGAATGGAATGATTGAGAAACGACCATTTCTGAGGAAAGGTAACATGGATTTCTCCAACATGAGTTTCCCAAGGCGAAAGTTGCTTTGCAAGGATGTGATAGTAAATCTGCTTGTCTTGCAAGGAACCATATTGATGCCGTATCACCAACCAAGGGACTGTAGAGGTTACTTCATACGTAGCAGTAGAAGGAATGGAAACGTCATACTCCACGATGCCAGATTCTGATGAAAAGATGGAAACATGTTCATGGTGAATAGCATTGTCTTTCCATTGGATGGAAAGAGGTTCAATAGGAATTTTATGGTAGCGACAGTTTCCAAAATCAGCGACATAGATGTGGTTGTTTGCAATCTTGGCACGAAGAGGGAAATAGAATTGATCTGGTTTTTCCAGATACGCTTCTTGGGTAGTACCAATCTCAACTCGGCCTTTGGATCCAATGGTTTCAATCAGTTCTCCAGTTCTGCTAATATGCAGTAGTCGATGCTGCGTCACATCCGTTACAATCCATGATCCATCGGGATACAGATCGAAAGAAGAATAGAAGCTGTTTTCATTTTGAGGAAGCTGCACAATCTCTTGCAATTTCTTCCGATGGTCATAAATCCAAATGGTTTGGTGTACGCAATCCAAAAACTGGTATTGGGGATAACATTCATTTTCATGCTGGACGGTAATGATGTTAAAACCGACAAATATGGGTGAAACTTTGTATTCTTGATCGATCACTCTGAAGTCTTTTATGTACTCCATGAACATAACATCGGCTACCTTGTAAACATGAGGATAATCTTCGACCCAATAACGAGGAAACAATACAAGATATTGACCATCTTGGTATTGTATATTGGACCAAAACCAAGGATTCGTAATGTCTCCTTTGTAGAGTTGGTTCCATGTTTCATCTAGTAGAGAATACTCAGTAACAGTGTTAGGGAGAGCATTTACGAATACCAAGTTGTCGCCCTGCAAAGAAAGATCACTTAGGATCGTTGAATTTGCAATATTCCACCATTTCATCGTTATTAACTCGTAGTCAAGGTCCAAAGTGTCTTTGCATGTACCTTCTGGAGCAAACAGATTTAAAAAGATTTGACTATTATTGTGGGTATACAATGTTCCTTGGGTATCTATACAAAAGGACATTGAGTTGTAAATCTGACCAGGACGATTCGGAGCTGTACCGTATTGATCTATAGTACTACCAGTGACTCGATATACTCGGTAATTCCAGGTTTCATAAAATTGTCCTAAAGAAATTAGAATAGTGTCATCATCGTAGGAAGTGATATCCATACAATTCTGCCCGAAGTCTTTTTTTTGATCCGCAAAATTCAGCACCAAACGGTAGTCAAGATGATCTCTTTCAAGGTGCATCGAAAATAAAGTAAAATGTGCATTAATGGTATTCTCTAGATCATAATCGCGACCTGTAAGAACAATGTTTTGATTAGCCGGATTGTATTCGATCCTTGAAAAGAAACTTGGGAAACCTTCTGGGTTTGCAATGTGTATTCTTTCTCCTTTTGAATTGTACCATAGTATAGGGTGAGGATTAGGATTCTCTTCTTTTTCCCAATAATCATGGATGGTATAGGTCATTCCAAACAGGTCGTACTCTTTGATATAGATGAAATCAGGTTCCACAATATCAGAGTAGTTTTCTTCATCAAACAACACTTCAAATGTATTCAGAATATTCCCTTTTAAATCTAGCTGATAAAAGGTGTTTGAAAGTTGTCCTTCGTAAATGTAATACACGGTTTTTAACAAAAAAAGCTGATCATTGTACAGTTTCATCGTGACAATATTGATATCTGTATCTTTTTCTTGTTCAACGATTTCTTTGGGGTAGGAAAGAACAGTTTTTGGAGTCATGGATTCGATAGTCAGAACATGAACTCCCTCTTGCGAGGCAATATAGAGATTTTGTTTAGAATCTAAACACATAGCCGGTTGAACGTAGTATTGCTGGTTCGTGTAAATAGAGCTGTAGAGGCTTTCTCCAATAGGAGAATAGTTGATCGGCATACTTCTTGAAAGTCTATAGTGGTAGGAATAAAGATCATGTACTTTCTCTAGATTGAACAATACATCCTTTTGGTAAGAAGCGAGATGTTTGTCGATCAGCTTTTTGGTTTCCAAATCAAAGACACTAATTCCTGTTTGATCCAATACATACAACTTCCCATCGTGGACAACTGTACTGCTGGGTTGTACCAGATCACCCGCAATCGGACCGTACCCAATGATGGTAGACTGTTTCTTTTCATCCGCTTCTGCCAATGAAAAGCAAAAGACAAATAACAAGCAACATACGACACACAAGGAAACAAGTCGATTGAATATAGGTTTCATCATTCACCTCCTAATTATAGGGCCTGTATAAGTATTTTGTCATTTTCTGCTGCAATGAACATCACTTTGCAAGGCTGAAGCACTATAGTGAATTGGATCCAGGCTGTTCTGCGAAGATTACAGCTTAGTAGGTTAATAAGCATACAAAATCTCCATATTGTAAGAGTTATAGATGCCAATGGTTGAATCAGAATTCTTATCGATAGCCCTGGCCCATGCTTCTACTCCTGTACTGTTTGCCACCAACGAAATCATATTCCCACAGGGGTCATACGCAGCCAAAGCTTCCCCCTGGAAACAATTGGTTTGGCAGGTAGAAAAAAATGATCTGTCAACAGCACCAAATTCATACAAACTAACAGCTTGATTCAATTACCACCTCGTTACTCGTTTTTAACAGAGGGAAGGTAGTGATTCTTCCCTCTGAATACTAAATCTTACGATTCTCCTACGATTTCAATAGGAAAACTCCAAGAATTCAGATTCTGGCTCATATCGATTCCATCGGTTAAAACTATGTGCTGGGTACATACAACGTGCATTGTTGTTCATTAGCATGGTATTCGTTTTTTTTATCCTTTCATGGAACACAATACAAGGTGTCAAGCGAAAAACTTAAGGTTTTTTCACAAGAAACTTCTTAACATTATTACGCATTACATCGCTAAGATCAGGTAGTTCTTTTAAAGTGACAGAATTTGTAGGAAAAGTTACATCAAAGGATTCTTTAAAAGGAGTTATAAAGACAGGATTTTCTCCGGAGTCATCAATTGCAAAAACCATGGTGCAGATGGTAATGTTCTTTTCATTTTCTCTGGATTCCTCTTTTTCCTGGTCTATTTCAAAAATTTCTCCTGTTCTTGAAACTCGAATCGCACCACTTGCGTTTTTGTAGGGATTTCTTTTTATCGATTTTGCATAATCAACAGACAGCAGGTTTCCTGCTGAATCATACACAGTGACAATATAAATATCATCTTTCAACAAGTTTTCATACGTATTAATTGAATACTGCTGATAGAACACAACACTTGCCATAACAACAATACATAAAACAAGAAACCAACTTATCCAACATATTTTTTTCATTACTCACATCCTTTCTGCTTCATGATTATGGTCATTGGTACATTTACGTGTTGTTGAGTCTAATTTTGCAGGAGAAAATCTCATTGCCTAGGTTTTCTGGATCCTCAATCATCAAGTGTAATGACCACCCATTGTTGCGATTTCCAGGAATCTCTGGGAGTATAAAAGGTACGGTAGTTAGTGTCCCTATAGGATTTTCAGAATGGATTTTGTGGTTGGGAGAGTCCAGTAGGAATCCACTTCCATCATATGTTTCCGGATCATCTCCTTCGAAAGGAATGAGGGTATAGGCTACATTCTCTAGTGTTTGTTCTGGTAGATTGCGGTCTTGCTCCATATATATCTCGTCAGCAACAAGGAATAGGCAATATTTCAATCGCGCAAGTGTCTCTGTATTAGGAAGAGTTTCCCAGTTGATGTGATAGGTAACTTGCATTTCATGTTGATCGCGTGATTGATCAGTGGTTACTCTTGTTTCTGCCATATGTAGTGTACTTTTTGATTGATGAAGAAGGTCAGATATTTGTTCTACCAAGCTTTGTTGCTTCTGTTCAAATGTACTTCCTTCACCTCGTCCTGCAAATTGGGAATGATGATCAACAATATGCAAGGTTAAACCCTTATGGGAGATGTCTAGTTTTTGTGTCAAATACTTCCAGCGCATAAGCCCATATTCATTGGGGAGGATTTTGCGATATTTATCCTTGTTGTCAACTAGATAATAGATCCCATCCACGCGATAATTCCATTTTTTTTCAATTTGATGAAGAGGAACAACCATGCCAAGTAATGCTGCAGAACCAAAGGATTCCACAACATGATGACTTATTTTATATGGATTATACTGAGCAGATGTCGAAATAGGGCTTTGATATAGCAATACCATTGCTAAGATAACAATCCAGAACTTCTTTCGAAATGATAACTCACTCATTATTAACCCTTTCCTTTCACAATGGTACATTTTTAACAGAGCGTCTACATTTTTGGAACTATCCAAAAGCACAATTTTTTTCCAAGTAGGATACTATTATTTAAGTACTGTAAAAAAAGTTTGTCAAGATAATGAATAAAAAAATCTCCTCCACTGTTGATTTGTTATGATAGTGAAAGGGAGATATATAATAAAGTAGGAAAGGTCACTTCCTATGAGGGTGGCTTTTCGGTAATAGAAAAAAGTCACTTGTTTCTTTGTTAACATGGTACAATACTCTTTATGAAAAAACAATTGTCAATACCAGGACTGATGTATGCTATGGGTTCGTATATTATATGGGGAGTAACTCCCATTTTTTGGAAAGCTCTGGCATCGGTACAGAGCTTTGAACTAATGGCATATCGAATTTTATGGTCGATGCCATTTCTTCTTCTGATCATACTTTTTTCTAGAAAATGGAAACAATTCTGGAAAGAAATTCGTCAATTCTCTTTTAAAACCTATATGTTGATTCTGCTTGCTACAGGATTTTTACTGATCAATTGGTTTACGTTTATATGGGCTGTGAACAATGGATTTATTGTTCATACGAGTTTAGGCTACTACATTAACCCAATTGTAAGTATTTTGCTAGGTGTTATGGTATTGAAAGAATCATTGACAAAAATGCAATGGGTTGCTTTTGCATTGGTTACTGTAGGTGTTTTGGTATTGATATTCGGTATTCAAACATTTCCCTGGATTTCATTCACATTGGCTTTTAGTTTTGGAATGTATGGAATGATGAAAAAGAAACTGAAACTACCCCCTATTACTTCTTTGTCAATAGAAATGTTTATAGGAAGTATTGCCAGTGTGGGGTATCTGGTTTTCTTGTCTAGCACTACTCCCCTTGCTTTTCCTTCCTCCAGTCCTACTATTACCATTTTCTTAATCCTGACGGGTGCTGTCACTTCCATTCCTTTGCTATTGTTTAATGAGGGAACACACCGCTTACCATTATATTGGATGGGTTTTCTGCAATATATAGCCCCTACATTGACACTGATGCTTGGAATTTTTGTATACCATGAAGATTTTTCAGTCGTTCATTTTCTTGCTTTTTGCATTATCTGGACTGGATTGATTGTACTATCATCTTCTTCTTTTGTTGTTTCTCAAAAAGTAGCGACCGAATAAACCTTTTTTTGTTTACTTTTCCTGTACACGAGTATAATGTATATATAGGAGAGTAATGAAATGAAGTCTTTTTTTCATGATTCACAAGGCCAAACAATAATTGAATATGGACTATTCCTAGGAGTTCTTGTGCTTGTTTTGGTTCTAGGAGTTCCAGGTTTGAGAAACTCTGTGATTAGTGTATTTGCTGCAACCACACACGACTTTACTATTATTGAAGGGGAAGTAGACCCCATTGAGGATCCAGATCCTAGTGAGGATCCTACTGAAGAAGGATGGTTTCCTCCTCAATTAGCCCTTGACGATAACCAAACTCTCTATACAAATGGAGATATTCGTTTGACCGGTTCTTCAATTGTGTATGGAAATGTCATTACCAATGGACAAGTGATTGCTCGTGGTACCAGCCGTGTAGAAGGTGAGTTGATCGAATATGCGGGATACCCATATCATTTTCCCTTACCCGTTTTCCCCAATATTACGTCCGATCAGTTTCCCAATCGAGGCAATTTCGAAGCACCTTGGTGGCCACCAGTAGAGGAACCGATCACGGAAGATGCGTATTATCCTGTTTTTGATATTAAAAAATCAGTTGAAATTGATACTGGCGAAGAAGGAGATGTGCGCACGATTGTGGTGGATCATTTCACGACGGGAGGTACGGGCGATGTATACCTTCGAGGAAACGGGAAGCTGATTATTGTCATAAACGAAACATTTACTTTTAATGGAGATTCTTCTTTCAATCCCGATGGTCTTCCTGATTCAGCTATTATCTATTACCGAGGAACGCAGGATTTCAATTTTGGAGGAGCACAGGATTTTACAGGAAACATCTATATTGAAAAAGCAGATTTGAATCTCCGTGGAAGCTCTAGTAACGCCGGTAATATTATTGTGGGCGGAGATCAGGTGACTGTATCTGGGGGCTCGGTTCCTCGATTAGCAGATTCATTGCTTTATGCCCCTTTGGCAAACCTTACATTGAATGGTTCTGCTGATTTGCATGGAAAAGTGGTTGCAAACACGGTAGAGATTAATGGTGCTGCCCACATTGATTTTGGACCGGTTCAAGTGAGTGAAGATTTTTATTGGGATCCTTTTTTCATCGAAGAATAAATAGGTTCTACGCTTCATAAAAAACCCCCCTATTCCTTTGTGGAATAAGGGGGTTTTTAATTGATATCAAACGGCTACTTAATTCTTCGTGCTTCCATATAGTATCTCTTTTCGTTGGCTTCTCCCATGGAAAATGTTTTGCGTGGAAGGCATCCATCGGATGAAATGACAGAAAAGAGAGTATCCTTTTCAATACCTTGTAAAAGAAATCCTATACTGGAAGGCGTTTGAGAAAGCTTTTCTAGGCTCTTTTCCCCATGGATGTAATCCATGTTCATCTCTGGATGTTCGGATCGGTATTCGTCTAGTAAATGTTGCACAGCGCCCAGCGTTAACTCACCTGGGACATCTTTCAATTGAATGGTACTATGCGAACCATCTTGGATAATTTCAACTTCTTTTCCGTTTCCTTGAATCGCTTGCAGAAGATCTGTTGTATCAATGTTAGAAACCCATCGGTGAATGGGTTCAAAAGTTAAATCGGGTTCGTGAAGATTGTTTAACTCAACCAAAGCAAAACGTGCTGGATGAGTTGATTGTTCTTCTGGTGAAAGCGTAGTTTTCTTATTATCCCAACATTGTTTGGCAGTAGCAAGAGAATGGTTACCATCGCCAACGGCATACAGAAGACCATCTTTCTTTTTCAGAGTAGCTAGAAGTTCCATCAGTGACTGAATCATGGCTTCATCTTCTATGGCATACCCTTCAATAGAACCACCATCTAGCATTAAATCGGTAGAATAGACTTTACGAAGCGATTGCTTTTTCTCTTCCAATGGCTCTATGATTTTTTGTTGTGGGTCATCAATCAATACGAGTACATGAGGAAGCTCTAAAGGGGCATTCTCTCGAATTTCAACGCGAGGAGGGATTCGTTCCAAGACTGTTTTTTCGGTAGCTCTCATCATAGCCTTAGAACCTTCATGAAAATCGTACTGATCTAAATCGATGGCAACCATGAGCCCTTTTCTGTGCGCTCCCGTTGGAAATGTGCGGTTGACATATACGAAACCATGGACAGCTTCTTGTAGAATTTCTTTGTCAAGATATTGTTTCATTTGCGAATTGATGGCTTGGATTCT
>Ga0334898_1002943_pt1 | contig 14579 bp, 15 predicted proteins | sample GraSluR3_MG_10_FD_207228 | JGI IMG/M metagenome (GOLD analysis project Ga0334898, IMG submission 207228) | Sludge microbial communities from methane-producing bioreactor in Wageningen University, Netherlands - Granular Sludge_3_08-R3 | ecosystem: Engineered > Bioreactor > Anaerobic >... | reverse complement strand
AGCAGCAATGGAAAGTGTGAGGTTGGAGTCATCCAGCTTGCGGTTAATATGCCTTGCACCTTTTTTCGTGCATCACAGGAAGTAATTAATACTACCTGACCGTTTCCCAGAAAGAATGACAATTTTATGGCATTTTCAGGATTTGAAAAATCAAACTCTATTTTGCTCATTGCTGTTAATTTTATTGATTTCTTGTTAAATACTAAAGCACGATATAATAAGTGGCGGTATTATAGGAATACATTTTTTCCATTCTGTCCTGGATTTCACGCATATTATCGAAAGCCTGCTTTGCTTTTTCACTAAGCTTTCCATCCTCCATGAACCATTTGTTATATTCTTCCAGCGATTTGAAAACAATCATTTCAGTGTACTTGCTTGTTCTGTCGCCTCTTTCGCCTTTTAAAACACAAAATTGCGTTCCCTGAAAGTTTTTCATAATGGACGGTCCGTATTCCTTTTGGTAGAGTTGCTCCAGATCTTCGAATGTCATTCCCTCTTCCAAGATGAAATCACATTCAAAAACAGCCACTACATTACCTGGTTTAACATCTATGGTACCTGAAAACGGAACCACAACATAATCGGTATATTCCAGGCTGGATACTAATTCTCTCCATTTACTCCAGGTTTCTCCCATGTTTTCAAAGCCTTTTTTTGCTTCTTCGCTGGATACCCCCGGTTTTGGAAACAATCGATTTCTTTCTTTCAGTGATTCAAAAACATAAAATTCAGCATACTCTCCCATTCTTTTTCCTTTTATCATTTTCATCAAACTGATCGGAATGGAAGAAAATGATTTGTTAAAAACCGGAAAAAATTCTTCGAGATAAAATGTTTCGAATTGTTCATTTGACACGTCAGATGCTGGTTTAACCTGAGTAGTACCAACGACAGCACCGGATGTAACTTTTTGGCTGTTAGCAGTTAGTCCTGCGATTAAAAAAGCTGCAATTAATAAGGTCGTAATTCGTTCCATAATTTTTTGATTTTGGTTAATGAATAAAAACTTAATTGTAAAATTCCGAATTCCTGTGTTGCAAGACCAACCGGGTATGTTGCAATGATTTATAATTTTGTCCAGTAATATGGACGATTGTTGCAGAAATTGACAGGAGAAAAAGAATTGAGGTTCAATAAAATCCCTTTTTTAAAGGAGGTATCCCGAATACCCGGGATGGTTGATTAACGGACAAAGAGTAAAAAGCAAGGAGCAAGCTGCAGACTACCAGTTAAAATCAGTCCATTTCAAAGTTTAGAGCATATTCTACTGCTTCGTCCAAACTCATGGCACTACCTTCAGTCTCGGTTTTGTTGGTTAATTCCACTCCAAGTTTTTTCCTGGCTCCCACAATGTGTTGCTGGATCAATTGTTGCCAGAATACCTGTGGAACCTCTTCCGGTATCCAATACCCAAACGATGACGCAGTCTTATTTACAGTTGCATTCAGCCTTAGTGCCTTAACGAATCGTCCCTGCCCCGATACCGACATGGCAAGTCCCGCCATTTCCATGCAAGTATAATTTTTATCGCCATATTTAAGCGTTGCTTCCAGGCTTAATCCGTATTCCTGTTCCGCTTCACCGTAATTGCCCTCCATCAATCCACAATCTCCCAACATGTGATGCGAAATCTCCACTAAATACAGGTTATCCAATTCTTCGGCCAATTTTAATGCTTTTTTAATCAAAGAACGCGCCTCCCGTGTTTTTTTGGAGGCTACCAGGCCATACACAACCACTATCATACAGTGAAGTTCAACTCCCGGATCGTTGAGTTCGATGGCCAGATCATATCCATCCTTAGAATATTTCATGCCGGTTTCATCATCTCCCATCCCATGAGTTAAATCTCCCAAATTAGCAAGTGTTAATGCTTCTTCTTTTTTGTTTTTTAATTCACGCCAAATAGATAAACCATGTTTTAAAAGAACCGAAGCTTTCTGAAAATCAGAAGTTGTTAATAGCAGTGATCCATATCCTGTATTCAGCCTGGCATGTGTTTCCTTATCCCCGATTTTTGAAGCGATAACTCTTTCGAGGATTTCTATTGCCATTGAATAATGATTGCTTCTTCCCCAGAACCAGGAAAGATTAGCTGCAAGCCTTTGGAATTTTTCGGTTTTATTCTTTTCTGCCCAACGGAGTGCTGCCAAAAAATTGTTATGCTCAAGTTGGATTTTATCCATCCAGTAAGACTGCGCAGACATTCTTTCATCGTATGCCTGTTCAGCTTTACGGCTAAAATATTCCAGGTGTTTTCTGCTTACCTCCTCATTCTCTTTTTTATCTGAAAGAATTTTCAAACCGTATTGGCGAAGCGTTTCCAATTGATTATACCTCATCATACTATTCTCCGTATAACCCGTTTGAACCAGACATGTGTCGATCAGGCAGGGAAGTATATCAATAATTCTTTCTTTTAACAGGAATTCATTTGCGCAAACCTCTTCTGCAGCGGTCAGGGCAAATCCGCCGCTAAAAATACTCAGTCTTCGAAACAAGTTTTTCTCCTCTTCCGTCAGGAGGTTATAACTCCAATCAATAGTTGCCTGAAGTGTTTTATGACGTTCAATTGTTCCCGGAACCATTGATGGAATTTCAGCCAGCCTTCCTCCAAACCGGTCGATTATCGTATGAGCGTCCATATACTTTGTCCTGCCCGCCACCAGTTCAACTGCAAGCGGAATACCATCAACCTTTTGGCAGATGGTGGCTACCTCTGTTATATTTTCGTTGGCAAGCTTAAAGCCGGGATTATTTAACAGTGCCCGGTCGGCAAATAACCTGACAGCCTCTGATCTGTTGGCGAACTCCACATCAAATACAGAAGCAGGGTCAACCAGGCTTAGCGGGGAAATGTACCACACTTTTTCCCCTTTGATATTTAATGCCTTGCGACTGGTAGCTACGATTGATAATCCAGGGACAGACTGAATCAGTTTTGCTGACAATTCAGAGCAGGCAGATAACAGGTGTTCACAATTATCGAGCAGGATTAACAGATTCTTTTCTCTGATCCTCTCAATAATTACCTCCATCATATCTCTGCCCGGTACCTCAGCAATTTCAAGGGAGCTCATGAATTGTTTTACAACAAACTCTTCCTGTTCCAAAGGAGCCAGGTTCACAAACCAGATACCATCTTTGTATTCGTTTCCCAATTTCGAAACCGCCTCACATGCCAGCCTGGTTTTACCAATTCCCAGGTGCCAATCAGTGAAACAATACCGTTTTCTTTTAATAAACTTTAAATGGTATTTATCTCAGTTTCGCGTCCAATGAATGAAGTTGTCTGAAAAGGAAAGTTTTTTAAAAGATTATTTTGATTCTGAAAAGCCTGAGACTCTTCCACAACTTCCTCCAAACTTTCAACCTCATTCGGAGGGAAACCAAAGTGATCTTTGAAACATTTACTAAAATAATTTACACTTCCAAATCCCACGGCAAAAGCTACTTCAGACACGGTATAATCTTGTTCCTTCAACAATTCCATGGCTTTGCTCAGCCTGACTTTCCGCAAATACTGGCTCACTGAGTCACCGGTAACACTTTTAATCTTCCTGTGAAGGTTTGAACGGCTCATATTTAATTCATAGGCCAATTCCGACACACCAAACCGTTCATTTTGAATATTGGAATCGATTATTTCATTAAGCTTGCGGGTAAATTTTTTATTAATACAATTCCGGTTTGCCATAAAAATTGCAATAAGTCATTGATTATTATTAAAGATATGAAAAAAATCAATTACTTAAATTCAATTCCCGTTATTTCCTGCTGAAATTATCCTGATTTGGAAATAACCGATTAAAACTTAGTTCTTTTTCGAAATGCGAAATAATTCCAGCATTTTTTAGCATCTCAAACATTATTTTACGGCTTTGTTCTGCCGGAAATGTTTCTTTAAAAAATAGGATCTCTTTACTTATTTAACTAAGAAGTATTATTGGTTACAAATGGTTATAAAATAAATAAAGAGGTCGATCATGACCTCTTGTCCTGTCCGGCTCCCCAGACAGTTGAAAGTTGCAACCTGATATGTGAGAGTATGGTCTAAGTCCGCACCGTTTTAAATTAATTCAGGCTCTGATTAAAAACACACAAAATATATCTTAAGAATTTGATAATTACAAAAAAGTACTTAATTTTGTACGTATAAATTTTAAGAAATGAAAGCTGTTAATTATTCAGAGTTGAGACAAAACTTAAAGAAAAATCTTGATGCTGTTACTGATAATGAAGAATTTTTGGTGGTTCACCGACCAAAAGGGAAAAGTATTGTAATGATGTCGTTAGCGGAATATAACGCCATGCAGGAAACCTCGCATCTGAATAAAAGTAAAGCAAATCGTCAAAGGCTTGAAAGTGCTATTGAAAATATTAACTCAAAAACAAACTTAATAAAACACAATCTTTCTGAGTAATGGATATATTCTGGGACAAAACCGCTTGGGAAGATTATTTATATTGGCAGGATCATGACAAGAAAATATTGCGTAAAATAAATTCCCTGATAAAAGAATGTCAGCGCACCCCCTTTGAAGGAACGGGTAAACCTGAACCCCTCAGACAAAATCTTTCAGGTTATTGGAGTAGAAGAATTACAGGTGAACACCGCTTGGTTTACAAAGCTGAGAATGATGTAATTTACATTGCACAATGCAGATATCATTATTAATTGCCTGAAAATTGCGTTTCTTTTTCTAACTATTTATCTTTTCAAAAATGTATAACCAGAAAATAGTCATTTCGACCTAATGAGACTTTAACCTTATTAACCGACTGAATGTCAGATGTTAATCTCTTGAGAATTTACATCAATTATATAATCAATTTAAATTCTATGAAGAAGTTGTAACTTATTATTTGACAGGTAGGTAATCGTTAATCTCAAATTCTATAAGTGTTTCATAGTATATAAACAAAAAAAGAGGTCGAAATTTGCTCGCAAATTCAATCGAATACCATTTAAATATACGATTGAATGAGATTAAAATGACCTCTTGTCTTGTGTGACCCTCTGACAACCGAAAGTTGCAACCTGATTTGTGAAAGTTTGGTGTGAATTACCACCTTTCTATTAGGAATTCTTCTGACTAATATCTTTATTCTGCAGCACTTATATTATTCTTGCTTCATTTGAAGCTCCATACCAAGTTACCGCATCATTCCTAAAGCATCATTCGCTAAACCATTCAACTATTTTCCCATTCTGAATTTGCCGGAATCCGGCAAATGTGACATTAATTTCGTTTTAATGACTCCAAATTTTAAGTTATTAATAACCTGCCTTTGTAATTCTCTCCTTTGGAGATACTTTGGTTTTATTGAACCAACCAATCTGTTGATGATTCGAATTTGACTTCCCCCAGTGCATTTAGTTTATTATAAACCGTAATCACATTATTTAACTTAATATTAAATGCCTCAGATGATTTTTTAAACTCCGGCCAATACTTATCACGCACCTGTATGGAAGAATTTACGGTAATAATACTGAAATTTTCTTTTAGGTCACCTCTTTCTCCCTCGAGGAAATAGTATTTCATTTCTCCTTCAAATTCTTTGTTAATAGCGGGAAGCCATTCCTCTGTAAAAAAGCTTTTCCATTGATTGTAAGTTACATCCGGATTAAGTTTAACAGTTCCCACATGAAAGCCTATCACGTTACCTTTTTCGAGAGTTTGACTATAGGATAAAATCGGGAAAAAAGCACAGGCAAAAGTTAATAGTATCTTTTTCATTTTTCCATTTTTTTAATTGATAAATAGTCTTTATATAAAATTAAGGCAATCCATATTAACAGACCAGGTGGTTATGATTCAATTTCATGAATTTTTGTTCCAAAATCGTGTGCTTATGTTGCAATAGTTACGAGGGATATTCAAAATACAGGAAGTTATATGGCCTGTTACAGTTTCTGATTATATTAGTCCTTATTAAAATCCAGTGCATACTTTACCGCCCTTTCAAACCCCATGGCAATACCTTCTTCCCCGTATTGTTTTGCCAGTTCTTCACCAACTGCTTTCCTGGCTCCATCAATGTAGGTATCCTTAAACTCATCCCATAATGGCCAGATGCCATAAATTTCCACTCCAATGGATTTAAACATTTCAATGGCAACTGCATTTAACCGAATAGATTTAGCCCATCGGGTTTGTCCGGAAAGAGCGAAAGCAATCCCCTGTAAATCAGCATAAGCATTAAATAAGATCCCGTATTTCAACGCAGCATTAACTCCAAGCCCGTACCGTTTTTCAGCTTCCCGAAAATCTTTGACTCCAAGGGCACAATCACTTCTTAAATGCCTTGCTCCGGAAATCCAAAATGGTTGATTTAAACTTATTGAAGAAGTTAACAGCTCGTCCAAATAAGGTAAAGCATTATCAAATTGTTTGGAGTGAACCAACGATATACATAAATAACCCAAAGCATTATTTAAAAGCCCCGGTTTGTCCAACTTTCTGGCCAGTTCAAGGCATCTTTCGCTGTGTTTGATCGCCTCCTCCATGTCTTTGGAAATGGACTGATGGCTTGCACTAAGGTGATTCAATACAATTGCTTCTTCAAATCGATTCTTCAACCGATTCCATAATGAAAGGCTTTTGTTAAGTAAATCAAAAACGTAATCCCGATCCCTGAAATAGAAAGCTAAATATCCCAGTCCGCACAGATTTCGGGCATATGCCTCAGTTCCCTTTGGTCCATTTGACAATGCCTTTTCCAAATATTGCTTACCGGACAAGAAATTGGGAACAAGTACCCAGAACCAGGAGAGATATCCGGTAAGAATACTGAACTCCTCAGGACAATTTTGGTCGGCCCAGTTCAATGCACTATTCAGATTGTAATTCTCCTGCTTCAATTTAGTCAGCCAAACGAACTGTGATTCAAATTGTTCCTGATATGCCTGTTCTGCAATCCCGGTAAAATACTCCAGATGTCTTTTTCGGGCCCACACTGCTTCTTCCGTTTCAACAAGTAAATTCGATGCAAACCTTTGCAGCGTTTCCAATAATTTATACCTCATTGTTTGTCCCGGCAGGTAAACTGTCTGTATCATTGATTTATCAACCAATTGAGACAACAGATCCGGGATTATTTCTTTTGGCAGGATTTCGTTTGCACAAACCTCTTCTGCAGCATCAAGATCAAATCCTCCTGAAAACACACTCAGTTGTCTGAACAGGGCTTTTCCCTTATCAGTGAGTAAATTATAACTCCATGCAATGGCAGCCTGGATGGTTTTATGCCGGTCAACAGAACTTTGATCCAGAGAAGGTAAAGTGTCAAATCTTTCTGATAACCTGTTAAGTATGGTAAAGGTATCCATATACCTGGTGCGGCAGGCTACCAGTTCAATCGCAAGTGGAATACCATCAACCCGGTGACATATGGTTGAAACAGTGGAAGCATTCTTTTCAACAAGCTCAAATTCTGAATTATTCAATCGGGCACGATCGGTAAACAGACAAACTGCTTCAGACTTTCCGGCTACATTAATATCAATGTCAGCTTCAGGGTCAGGCAGCGTAAGAGAGGGAACAAACCATATCTTTTCGCCATTGATATGAAGTGCTTCCCTGCTGGTAACAAGCAGCGACAAACCTGGTACAGACCCGATTAATTTATGTGATATTGCAGCGCAGGTTCTGATCAGGTGTTCACAATTATCAAGCAGGATTAAAAGTTTCCTGTCCTTTATACCTTCCACAACAATATCCATCATATCTCTGCCAGGTGCTTCTGAAAGTCCAAGCGTGGTCATCAATTGTTTTATCACAAGCTCTTCCACCTCAATGGGTGCTAAATCTACAAACCAAATGTCATCCGGGAAAAATTTAACCAATTGTGCAGCCACCTCACAGGCCAGCCTTGTTTTACCGCATCCCCCTGTACCTGTAAGTGTGACGATCCGGTGTTTTTCGATCAGACTAATAATGGTACCTATTTCTTTATCACGTCCAATGAATGAAGTGGTCTGTCCGGGGAAATTTTTCAGCAGGTTCCTGCTCTCTTTGCTGACACCACTCTTTTTTTGGTTTTCAGGATCGCTTGCATCAAATATCCTCTTTTTAGCCTCAACAGGAGGGTAACCAAAGTAATTCCGGAAACATTTGCTAAAATAATCGGCACTTCCGAATCCGCTCATATAAGCTGCTTCCGCAACTGTAATTGAGTTTTCCACAAGAAATTCAAGTGCCTTATTCAACCTTGTATTTCTTAAAAACCGGCTGACTGATGTGCCTGTTGCTGACCTGATCTTACGGTGCAAGGTTGTGCGGCTCATATTCATCTTGCCGGCGAGTGCAGAGACTCCAAATCTTTCATCCTTGAAGTTGGATTCAATAATTTCATTTACGCGATTAACGAAAGTGCCTTCCCTTCTGTTTTTGACTGCCATTTTTGCCTGCAATGGTTTTGGCTTTTTGCACCATGTATTCACCTTGATAAACTCTTACAGCAATATTATGGGGGGCACGGTCAATAAATTGGTGCAATGATTTTAATTTTCCAATGCTTCCTGATTTTACTTCAATGGGAATAAGTTTTCCCTGCCAGGGTAAAACATTATCGACCTCTTGGTTACGGTTATAAAGGATTCTTCTTCGGAAGAATTTCAAAAAACACCGGCTTGTTTATTCCATCAATGATGAAAAAATTACTGTGTTGGTTATCGCAGTGGCCGGGCATTTTGATGGATTTTCCGGTTCAGAACCATCTGGCTTTCCTTGAACTTTCATATGATTTTTTTTCTGCTGCTATTTTTTTTGATGCTTTATAGTGTTTGCCTGACGAAGAAGAACCTGAAAAAAAATCAACATCTACACGAGCGACATTTCCTTCCCCAAACTCAACAAAACAAGTTCCTGATCCATTATGTTCCTCCGTACTTTCAAAACCATGAAACTCCGAAATTATACTTTCGGCAACAATACATGCAGCACTTTCGGCAAAATTCCCTGCTTTTGGTGTTCCCATATTTGCTACATCCCCAAGGGCATAAACACCTGCAAATTTAGTTTTCAGGTTTTTTTTATCCACGGGAATCCATTCGTCAAAAAGCAATCCGCTTTCCTCAACCACTTTGGGGACCCGATGTTCCGGGATGCCCATAAAAAGGTCAAATGGCAATTCAGTCCCATCATCAAGTACTGCCAGTTTTTTCCCGGGCTCAATTGCTCCAACCATGATTTCCGGGATATATTCAATATTCTTTTCCCTGAAAGCAGCTAACAGCGCCTTTGATGTTCCGAAAGAAGGAGGGATCGGCAACTCAAAAGGAACTACAAGGCTGATTTTGCATTTGTCGCGGATGCCTTTTTGCGACAGATAATCATGCAACAACAATGCCGCTTCACTAGGAGCCGGGGGGCATTTGAAAGGGAAACCGGTTACCCCGACAATAATATTTCCCTTTTCGAAAGTTGGTAATAAATTGCCCAATTTTACTGCCCCGTCAAAGGAGTAAAACTCGTTTCCACCTTCCGACAAACCCGGAGTCGCGTTAATGTCATAATCGGCACCAAGAGCGATTACCAGGATATCAGCTGAATATTTTCCCTTGTTTGTGGTAACTACCTTTTTTCCCGGGTCAATAGCAACAAGTGTTTCTTGCCGGAATCTTACTCCGGGTTTGGCAATCTGGTAATAATACATCTTGACTGAATCTGCAGATCTTTTACCAAACATCACATCGAGTTTAGAAAATCCGAAGAAAAATGAATCATTTTTATCGATCAGCGTAAGATCAAGACTATCGCCAATGCGCTCCGAAAGAATTGTGGAAATCTCTAATCCTCCAAATCCTGCTCCAAGCACCAGAACTCTTAGTTTTCTTTTATTCATTGTTTCAATTGAAAGTTAAATAAATAACATTGGTATTGGAGCAATGTTCAAAGAGAAATACAAAGACAATACTTAAAATGGTATCCGGATTGCTTAGCCCCGGGAAATAACCAAATATTCCCAATTCCATAACGATAAACCAGCAAATAACTGCTGCTGTTATGCTGTAAATCCATAATGGAGACAATATCTTTCTTAAGCCGTCAGGAAGCAATTTTCTCCACCAATACAGCGATTTGTTTATACGGGTAGCAAATGCCCATGTTGGCAAATAAAGAATGATAAATCCAATTCCACCGCCAACAAGCGTGAGCAGAATGAATAAAGAAATGAGAACAATTGGCCCATTTTTCCTATGTAAAAATTTTAGAGGCCAAACTACAATGGCCAATCCGGTAAGTATGGCCAAAATTCCGGTTACAAAATAATTATGGACAACAGTAAAAGCAGCTTCTGTTCCATGCATCCAGAACCGGTGCGCTTCGCCAATGGCTTCAATAAATAATCCATTAGTTGGTTTATGTCCCTGAAGAACCTCAAACAATCCATGATTGATAACACCACTCAATCCAAGCAATGCACTTAAAACTGATGCTGTATTTTTTTTCTGTTAAAATAAGTCATGTTGGATTCTTTTTTTTAAAAAATTATTGGTCAACCTGATTGGTTTTCCATAATGAATTCATTCCGAACAACTAAGATAGAAAATGCATAAAAAAATCTGACTAAATTTTCTTAAATTGGCAGGAAACTTTTTCTTAGGTCATATTTTCTAAAATGAATCTTGTCGAGCGAATAAAAAAATTTTACAACCTCACTGATGAAGAACTGGAGATTTCCCGAAAAGCTTTTAAGCCCAAATCTGTTAGGACAAAAGCCTTTTTTTTAGAAGAAGGGAAAATTGCCCGCGAAGTGGGATTCATTGAAAGTGGTCTTTTCCGTTCCTTTTTTTACGATGATAATGCAAACGACATTACCACCCATTTTTTTCAGCAAGGAACAGTACTTATTTCGATGAAAAGTTTTAATAACCAGATTCCTTCAAAAGAAAACATTGTAGCGCTTCAAGATTCTATAATTTATGTTATCAGCTACAATGAAATGGCGGAACTTTACGAACTTGTTCCTGCATGGCGGCAAATTACAAAAGATGTGGACGAGATGAAGTTTAATGCTTTAATGAACCGCTCCATTCAGCTTCAAACGCTTTCAGCCAGCGAACGGTATGAGTTGTTTTGCAGAAACAATCCCGACGTTGTCCAAAAGGTCGCCTTAAAACATATTGCTTCCTATCTTGGAATTGACATTGCCACCTTAAGCCGCATCCGCAAAAAAGGATAACATTCTTTTTTTGACTTTTGTCAAACAATTATCGTTCAGCCTCAATGTAATTTTGTGTTGAATTTCAACATTAAAATTATTAGTTATGAAGATTTTAGTAATAGGCGCCAGCGGAATGCTGGCAAAACCAGTAATTGAACATTTGGATTCCAAAGGATTTGAACTTCGGTTGTTTTCCAGAACAGTAAATCCTTCCATGTTTGTTAACGATTACGACATTGTTCAGGGAGATGTGTTCAATCCGGATGATTTGAATAAAGCTGTTGATGGATGCGATGCCATACATATTTCGCTTTCAAAGTTGGATGAAAAGAAAGCCACGGAGGCAATTTTAAAAGTTGCAATGGGAAACGGGATTCAGCTCATCAGTTTGGTTTCCGGATGTACCGTTTCTGAAGAAAACCGGTGGTTTCAGTTTATCGATAACAAATTCCAGGCAGAGCAAATGATAATGAACAGTGGAATTCCTTATATGATATTCCGCCCAACATGGTTTTTTGAGTCGCTTGAATGGATGGTTCGTGACGGGAAAGCCATTATGTTAGGGAATCAGCCCAATCCGTATCACTGGATCGCTGCCGATGATTTTGCTCGGTTAGTTGCAGATGCTTTTTTGAAGCCGGAAGCTAAAAACAAGACATTTTATTTGTATGGTCCGGAATTGTTTTTAATGAAAGAGTTGCTTGAAAAATACTGCAAAGCGTTTTATCCTGAAATAAAAAAGGTTTCGGTTATCCCTATTCCGATCTTAAAACTCATCGCCTTATTTACACGGAACCACGAACTGAAGGAAGCGGCTAAATTATTTGGTTATTTTCAAAAAGTAAAAGAACCTCAAATTTCTTCAGAAGCCAACGATTTACCAGGCAAGCCGAAAATTAATTTTGAAAAATGGCTTGAACTTAAAATTGAAGGATCATGAAAAAAGGATATTCATCGGCTCCGTTGTCGTTTAACCGTAAAATGGTTATTGCATCGGCAACAGTTACCAAACAAAAAAATGCCATTCACAGCTTCACCGAGGTTGATGTCATGGTGCCCCGGCAGTTAATAAAATCCAATTTTGAAAAAACAGGAGAAAAGCTTTCGTTTACAGGATATATCGTCAAATGTCTCGCCGATACACTCAAACAGTATCCGCACTTCAATTCCTTTATAAATGGCAGAAAACTGGTCACTCTTGACGATATTACTATCAGCGTTTTAACAGAACGGGAATTTGATGGAGAGAAAATACCTGAACCGGTTGGGATACAGCAGGCACAGGAAAAAACGTACCGGCAAATAAATGATGAAATCAGGGCTGCACAAAAAAACAGGAACCATAAAATTGGAAGCCTTTCCCATCAAACGTGGATACGGTTTATTCCCGGCTTTCTGCTGAAAACTTTTGTCCGGCATGCAGATAGGAACATCAACATGGCCAAACGATATGGAAAAGTAGCGGTTACCGCGGTTGGAATGTTTTCCAACGAACCCATTTGGTTTATCCCTCACGGAACGGCAACCACTATGTTAACCGTTGGCGGTATCGTAAAGAAACAGATTTATGAAGATGGGAATAATAAAGAAAGAGAATTGCTGTGCCTGACCTGCTCATTCGACCACAATATTATTGATGGAGCGCCGGCAGCAAGATTTATGAATCAGTTAATTGAAATCATAAAAAGCGGGCATGTGTTAAAAAGTATTTTGCCGGGCGACGAATAAGTTTTATTCTTTTTTGATTTTTGTCAAACAATAATACCGGCTGATTTCAAGATATTTGCCTGCAGAATACAAAAACAAAAATGAAAAAAGTAACAGCATTTATTGGCAGCGCACGTAACAAACACACGTATGAAACCACCGAAAAGTTTTTGAAGAAAATGCAATTTTTCGGAAACGTTGAGGATAAAATCGTCGCGTTAAGTAATTATAATCTTGGTATTTGCAAAGGATGTAAACTTTGCTTGCAAATTCAATCGAAATACCCTTGCGTATTCTGCCGAATTCCGTTAAAATAAACAATAATAATGAGGCAAATACCTTTGAAAATAATCGATTGAATGTGATTAAAATGACCTCTTGTCCTGTCCGGCTCCCCTGACAGCCGGAAGTTGCAACCTAAATTTTATTTTTTATCAATAATTTCGAGAATCTGCGGATATAATTCAGGTATTTCATTCTTAACCACATCCCATACAATTGAATAGTTAATTCCCATGTAATCATGAATTAATCTGTCACGCATCCCTGCCATATTTTTCCAATTTATGGAATCCCATTTATATTTAAAATCTGCAGGTATCTTTTTGGTTGCTTCACCTATAATTTCAAGACTTCTAACAATAGCACGTTATAATGTTTCATCTTTCAGAAATTCATCTTTTGAAAAATCATTAGGGATGACAGACAAAATAAAAGATATTTCATCTCTAATGTGTTTGAGATATTCCAGCAGTTCTTTAGACATATTGAACCTCATTTAGAATTTTAGGACCTATGTAAGGACTTAAACCATTTTTTGTAACTACTTCAACCTTGATGTTTATAAATAGCTTCTCTAATAATTCATAAACGGCCATATAATTATCAAAGGTTTCTTTTTCCGGGTCGAAATCAATAAGAATATCAATATCACTTTGCTCGGTTTGTTCATTTCGAGCATAAGAACCGAATAAACCAACTTCTCGAATTCCTATGGCGGGAAAGTCAGCCCTTTTAGATTTTAAAGTGGATAATATGTATTCTTTATTTGTCATTTCGATAACAAAAATACGAATCTAATTGATACGAAATTTTGGTTATGCGGTGATGTGAACAAAGAAAAAGCGTTACATGAAAAATCATATAACGCTAATACTTCTATATAGGTGCTCACCTGACAGTTGGAAGTTGCAACCTAATTTGTGAAAGTTTGGTGTGAATTGTCACTTATTTACACATTCCGGCCAAATAAAAATTTTGAACACAAATCACAATTATTCCATATTCCGATATGGAATAATTTAATGTATTTATTTTATTATGAATTTTTTATTTTGTATTATTGCAAATTGGAATACGGAATATTTTGAAAATGAATGCTCAGCAACAAACAATGAGTCCTTTGGACATTGTCATCTTACTAAAGATTATAAGTCTGGGAGAGAAACCATGGACCCAATTGACTTTAGCCGAAGAACTTTTCATGAGTCAGTCGGAAATTAGTAAATCCATCGCTCGCTCACGTTATGCAGGCCTTATAGATCATACGGGTAAAAAAGTAAGAAAACTATCGTTATATGAATTTTTAAGGTTTGGAATTTCCTACGCTTTCCCTCAACAACCCGGTGCAGTTGTTCGTGGAATTCCAACAGCCCATTCCGCCTTGCCACTTAATCAAATCATTCATAGTAATG
>Ga0334898_1002942_pt1 | contig 14580 bp, 9 predicted proteins | sample GraSluR3_MG_10_FD_207228 | JGI IMG/M metagenome (GOLD analysis project Ga0334898, IMG submission 207228) | Sludge microbial communities from methane-producing bioreactor in Wageningen University, Netherlands - Granular Sludge_3_08-R3 | ecosystem: Engineered > Bioreactor > Anaerobic > Unclassified... | reverse complement strand
CAGGAAAGATATCATCAAAGCCTGAGATATCTAACCCCTGCAACAGTGTATTTTGGAAATACAGAAATGCCTTTGAACCACCTTAATTGCGCTTGATTTCTTTACAAAAAATGGGGTTCACTATAGAAATCCACCTTACCCGTGTGGTAAATTTTGTTGAGTTTACGAACTTTTAAAAGCATTTTCTCCTCCTAAAATTTAAAAATAGGAAACACAAAAACTTAAAGTCTTGCTTCAAATCTTAGAAGCAAACTGTATTCGCCGATTCTATCGCGCGAAAACTCCCTGTCGTCATCACCCCAAATATACGCAAACTGCAAGCCGACATTAAACCCGTCGGCAAGAATATAATTCACCGAGGGAATAATGATGGCGCTGAAGTCTATCATATTAACAAAACAGTCGAGTTGAGCGGAAAAAAACTCATCGGGAACAAAAGTAATATTACCGTAGAGATAATATTTGGCAAGGAAATATTTATCTAAGTCTGACAGATAATCGTAGTCGTCGGTATCGGTAGCGCCCGCCTCGCAGTAATAGAAAGCCAAAGCGGAGATAAGTTTCCCCGTAAAGAAACTGTAATCAATACCGAGTTTCGCCTCGTTGAAATTCCCGTTACTGTTGGTAAAATAATCGTCAAAATGAAAAGCCCATGCGCCCTCAACCCCGATTTCAAGGTCGCCTTTAAAATAAACCCCGACCGAATTACGGTTATACTCCTTGCGGTTAAACACCATCCCGAAATCGAAACCGAGAAGGTTGCCGTAAAGACTGAATCCCGCGGCGGTATTAGAAAGCACGGTCTTAGGGCTGATATAAAGTCTTGCACCCGAAAGCACGCCGAGCGGTGCTTCATACATCAGGGCAAGCATACCTTCCTTGTCGTAAGCAAGGTCGGAAAAATCCAAGCCCTTATCCATCTCAAAGGGGTTAAAAATCCCGGGCGAACCGAAATTAACGTAAGTCTTGCCGATTGTAAAATCCCCGACAGGCGAAAAATACCTGACAAAAGCACGCATAAGGTTGAAATTCATCAGGGTATAATCAAACTGCTCGCCGAAAATCTCGCCTAAGTCAACCATAAGAGGCATACCGAGATAGTCCTCAGCCGAATCCAATGTCCGGGAAACCATAGATTCGACCACCGCGCCGTGATAGATATAAATTCTCATATCGCCGTAAAACCGCCAGTCGGATGCGCGACGGGTTAATATGAGACGTGTTTCAAGGATGTCGCTGAAAACAATATCATTGTCGGTATTGGCGGAAAAAATCATATCGTTGCGAAACAAGCCGTTGACGGTAAGCGAGGCAAAAGAAACCGAGCAAATAAGCGATAACAAAAATAAAATGCTAAAAAACTTAATCGACTTCATAAAGTCCTCCCGTTTTTAACGTCTAAGGTAGCGAAGAGTAAAAACCTCATTTGGAACGCGGATGTCGTATTCAATCTCGGTAAATTCGATAAAGGTAACGGAATTGCGTCTTCGCATATCGCGCACCTCAATTTTAGTGGGAACATAGCGGTTGCCGATACGACGGACATTGCTCTGCTCCATAGTTTTCAAGAGACGACCTCCGCGGGCATAAAGCTCAATCCTTAGAGGGATAAAGCGCGCCTTGTCGATATAAACGGTGCGTCTCTCGTAAGCAACATCATCAACCTTAGCGTTAAGCTCAATATGGTAACAAAGAACGTCATTGACATTAGTCTCGCCGACAAGGACGGATTCATAGGAATCGCGCAACGCCTCGTTTTCAAGCAGGTCTTCATAGGAAATATCACTGCCCATCATACCCTGCCGAAGCATATGCCCTGAAATTTTCATAACGTCATCGGCATCGGGAAAGTAAATCCAAAGCTCATCGGCAATTTTAAGATACTTGACACCCTTGTCTTCGGGATTGGTAAATTCCATAAAAGCGGCTTCCTCGCCTTCCCTGCCGTAACCGAAAAACTCTTTTCTAAGAGTGCGGTTGCCCCGTTCAATAATCATAACCGCCGAAAATTTCTGGGTAGTGTAAACCTGATTATCATCGACTTTTCGGATAATCTCATCTGCGGTAAGGGAGTGCAAAAAGAAAGGAACAGCGATATATGCAGAAATTAAAAGAAGTTTGGAAAGAAATTTTGCCATAGTGTCCTCCTAATAGACCGGAATATATTTGACCGTGTGGTCATTCAAAAAAATTCAAGATGACCGTGTGGTCATTCGGTTGATTTTATCATATTAACCGCCCCGTGTCAAGCATATTTTCGTTTTTTTGAAAAATTAATCAAAACATACCTACCGTTAGGTAGGTTATTGTAAATTCTTTTTCAGTCCGTGTCAAGCAAAAGACAAAAAAATTCGCGCCCTGAATTTCACACCTGATTCTTAACTCATTTATAAAAATTTATTGAGTCTTTCAATCTAAAGACTTGACTTTATTTCTTTTTAAATTACAATATATTATCGAAACAATGCGCTCCCATAATATTTTATCGAGGAAAAAATTGAAAAAATTCCTGCGTTCCGATATCATTGGAATAATTCAATTCTCGCTTCCTGTGGTTATCGTTTTCGTTCTGTTCGTATTTACTATTTTCAGTATTCTTTTGCCATCCATTAAAAACAGTATCATTGGCCAGAAAAAGCAAATGATTAAGCAACTTGTTCTGTCCCAAATTTCTTCAATAGAAATTTACTATGAGAGTTATCAAAACGGCGCTTTGTCGAAAAACGAAGCGCAATATCTCGCAAAAGAGCATCTGCGAAATATACGATACGGGGAAAACAATCAGGAGTATTTCTGGATTAACAACCTTGACCCCGTTGTCGTTATGCATCCATATCGCACGGATATGGAGGGGGATTCACTTGAAACATTTACCGACTTCGACGGCAATCCTCTGCTTTACGAATTTAAAAAAATTGTTGAGGCAAGCAACGCGGGGTTTGTGTCCTATATGTGGCAATGGCATGCCGACAGCAACGTTATTATGCCGAAACTTTCCTATATTCGCGGATTTGAGCCTTGGGGATGGGTTATCGGAACAGGGGTATATATGGATGACGTGGAGAAAAAAATCGCATCAATTACGCGAAAGGCTACTATAATATCCCTTTTTATCCTTGGCGCTGTTTTTATCGTAATGACTTATATTATTATCAGCGGATATCGCGCAACAAAAATGCAAATTATAGCCGCTAACGAATTGGAATCAAGCGAATCACGTTTCCGTGAAATTTTTATGAAGTCCCACGATGCCATCTGCGTTATTGAAAATCAGAAAATCGTTGTATCCAACCCGACTTTTATCAAAATTTTCGGCTATCACGAAAAGGAGATTTGCGCCCGAGATTTTGATATATCAAAATTATTTAATCCCGACAGCAAAGTCTTTTTCACCCAAATAACCAACCTTCACGCAAAAAGAAAAGAATTGCCCTCACTAATCCATCTCGTAGGTATAACCAAGAAAAACAACGCTATCGACTTGGACTTAAGTTTATCATCAATATACTGGGATGCAAAAAGGGCGTTGCTTGTAATTGCCCGCGATGTCAGCGAGCAAAGAAAACTTGAGGCGCAACTTTCTCAATCCCAGAAAATGGAATCTATCGGAAGATTAGCCGGCGGTATTGCGCACGACTTCAACAACCTTCTTACGGCAATTATCGGATACTCCCAATTAGTTAAATCTTCGCTTACCCCGAACAACCCCGTTATAAATGAAATAGACGAGGTAATAAAAACCTCGCAGCGCGCCGCAAATCTCACCCGTCGCCTTCTAACTTTCAGTAAAAGACAGCCCGCCGCTCCTCAAATAATAAATATCAACTCCATAATAAAAGAAATTAAAAAAATGCTGAACCGTCTTATAACCGAAAATATCTCCATAGAAATTTCGCTTGATAACAAACTATGGAATATCAAGATGGACCCGGGGCAAATTGAGCAAATTTTGGTTAATCTTGTGGTCAACTCAAAAGAGGCTCTTCCCGACGGCGGTAAAATCCTAATTGAAACTAAAAACATCGTTTTCGATAATGACTATATCTCCGTTGACAAAAAAATCAGGACGGCAGGCAGATGGGTTTTGGTTGCCGTGAGCGATAACGGTATAGGGATGAGTAAGGAAATTTTATCTCATGTTTTTGAACCGTTTTTTACTACAAAAACGGAAAGCGAAGGCACGGGTTTGGGACTTCCTACCGTTTACGGTATTGTCAAACAAAATGACGGCGATATATGGGTTTACAGCGAGAACGGCAAGGGAACTACTTTTAAGATTTATTTTCCTGCGGTAACAGGCGTTGAAACTTTGCTTCCATCGCAAAAGACCGAAAATAAAAAACTTCAGGGAAACGAGACTATACTTATAGTAGAGGATGATGTTACGGTGCGCAATTTAGCAAAACGCGCCTTGGAATTATACGGTTATAAAATTTTAGAGGCTTCAAGCGGAAAAGACGGTCTTGAAATATATTCACAAAATAAAGACGCTATTGATATTGTATTAAGCGATGTAATTATGCCCGAAATGAGCGGAAAGGAATTGGGGAAGGCTCTTATCACAATCAACCCTGCTATTAAAATAATATTTATGTCGGGATACACCGGCGAAGTTATTGAAAAGCATCAGGATTTTTTAGAAAAACATACAATCATAGAAAAACCGTTCACCCCGCAATATCTTGCCTCAAAAATCCGTGCAGCATTGGATAATTAATGGAAATTAAACGGCAGTCCGTATTGCGCCTCTTCAAACCGCCTGCGATAATCATTGTTAAGCCAGATATTTGCCTGATTATAAATAATCTGCTGATAATCGTCGCTTTGGTCGCGAAGAAGCGAATCCACGAATGGTCCGCAATATGAACTTGCGCGGTTTCTCCATATTGAACTTTTATCCTCGTTCAATAATTCAACGGTTAACCGATGGGTTTCGCCTCTTACGGTATAAATCCCGCCCGTAGATATATACTCCGCCTCATCCCGAAACTCCCTCTCATATTCCCCGGTAAGAAACAGTGTCGCCCCGCCTTCCTGCGCCTGTTCAATACTCTCAAACCGGACGCAATTATGCCCGCGAATTTGCAACCCGTAAACGGTCTCGTTGTGAATATGCCCGATAACGGCGGTAATCTTATGACGTCTCCTTTCGGGCGCAAAGATAGTTACCGCCTCAATCGCCGAATGCTTATACCGTGTGGAGAAATAAGCCTGCCTGAGTTCGTCTGTTGCGCCGATTTTGCCCAAAGCAAAAAACGCGGATTTATGTAGCCTCGCGTTATTTATATATCGCATCAATAGCGGCACGGCGCGCGTATCTCCTTTTCGTCCGGCGGCTTCTATCGCCCCTTCAAGGATTGTATCATCGCTTTGCGAACGTAATGCATTCAAAACAGCCTGATAACCGCTATCACTGCCCGCGTATCCTATAAGCATAGCGGAATTGCGTCTTAATTGCGGAGCGGCGGTTCTGTCGTTGAGTTTTTCCACAAGACGCTCAATCTCCTGAGAAATCAGGGGTTTATACGTTTCGCCGTCTAAAACATCAAGAATATATTTATCAAGCCCGCTTTCATTATCATCAATCAAATGGCGGACAAAAGATTTAAACACCCTGTTTTTATCCACCCCGTCAAGAATATTAAGAGCCTGCCTGCGCATAGGCAACGGCAGGGTTCTGTTTTCAAAAAGAGACAATATAGGCATAAAAATATTATCTTCTCTTATAGCTTTAAGTATTTTTTCGCGCATCATATCGTTACGCCTGTTGAATTCGATTACATACTCAAGCGTATCAAGCAAAGGGGAAACCTGCGAGAGACGGGAATGACGTTGGAGGGCTGAAACCAAATAAGGTATAGCAGTCGCGCCGATTTTAGCAAGCGTCTCTTTCTCATAAATAAGAATATCCTCGCTAAGCCATTCCTCCATTATAAAGGAAATATCCAAATCGGAAAGCTCGTCATATATATATGAAGCGCCCTGTTTGTCATTATATGCCAATTTGCGGGTAATATAAAAGACTAAATTATAACGCTCCGTCTCATTGGTAATAGACCGGGTAAGAGCATAGGTCTGTCTCCATAAATCCTCGGTGGAAAAGTTATCAACCATAGACAAATAATTTACCAAAAATTCCATATCATCCGTTATGGATTTAGCGGAGGATTCATTGCGTATCCGCTTTACGGCATCATTAAAAATTGTTTTAGCCGTATGAATATTTGTAAATGAAAGTAAGGAAGCAACGGGAACGCCGTAGTAAAAATAATCCTGAGTATTACGTTTGATTTTATCCAAAATGCCCAGCGCTTCCGCTTCCATCAAGCCGGCCGGATAAGAGGCAAGCGCATAAGCTACCCCGCCGAAAACAGCGGACGGATTCTCCACGTAATTTGTAAGAGCCAACGCATCCTGCAAATCCGTAAAAGCGAGATTTTTAGCTGTTTCGCCGAAAACCTCTTCGCGGGGAACATCATATAAAATCAGGTTGCCGTTATAAACCGCCCTTTGCGTATCGGTTTTTGCCGATTGTATCGCAAGACGGTGCAAGAAAGCAACCCGCAGATTCTCCTCAAAGGGAAGCTCATCAAAAATCCGCATAGCGCGAAGTTCATCATAAGGCAATACGGCAAGCGCAACCTCCGATAAAGCAAAGTCCCTTTCGGCGCGACGAAGCCCCGATGCCATATCGCGCGCCAAGTCGTAAAGCTCAATAGCGCGGGAGGGGGCGATTTTCGCAACGGTATTTGCAACGCTCAACACCTCAAAATAATACTCGCGATTATATCCGTTAAATATAGCACGCCCCAGTCTTATCGCCTCTGAAATATCAAACTCCGCGATACCCGAAGCAATAGCGCCGACCGCCGCAGGTCTCATTGTATTGGCGCTAATTGAACGCGCAAGGTTTTCCAAATCCGACCAGCGCTTATAAACGCTCTCATTCTCCGTTTCACGTCCAGTCCGTTTAAACCGCGCAAGCTCACCCGCAATATTGGTTACCATATCAAGACGGGCGCTCTGTTCGCGTAACTTTCCACTTTCTTCTATTATATAGCCGAATATTTCAACGGAACGCTCCCTCTCAAAATTAGCGAACCCGCCGCCGATACGGCTAAGATAAACCATCCCATCAATTTCGTTGGTTATATCGTTGGTATATTCCATAGCAGCGTTAAGCAAATCAACCGCTTTTGCGGTATCAACCGTGGAGTAAAGCTCCACAATTTTAAAGAAAACCGGAAGCTCAAAAAGCGGGGTATTAAGGCTATCGACAATCTCAAGCGCGGTTTCTATTCTGTTTAAAATCTTGTTGTTTCGATATTCTTCACTGTCGAGATTGGTAACAACCGCCTCCGCCGAAATTTCGCCGATACTATACAAACCGACGGTTGCCGCTTTAGCTATGACACGGTTGTCGGAATTAAGCGCCTTTATAAGATACGGAATATCGCCGCGACGGAATTTCACCGCTTCGGGATTTTCAAGTATCCGCGTTGCCGTAATAATCGCCTCGCGCCTGTTTTCCGATACAAGCCTTTCCGCCTGCGGAGCACATCCTGCATAAATTACCACGAAACACCATATAACAACCGATACTAAACTTTTTTTTCTTCTCAATAAAAGCCCCTTTTCTACAATACTAATACTGAAACGGATAAATAATAAAGCATTTAACGTTAAAAGTCAATATACGGAACGGGAATTGTCAAGAAAATACAAATGGCACATTAATTTCTATTCATTTTATTTTTAGTTTCCAAATTATCCGACTTTCCGCGAGCGTTTTCCGTTTTTATTTATCTCATAAAAATTGAGTTTAGTGTCCTGTTTAAAAATTCGGATACCCCCGCCAATTTGCATAAACTGTGACATTTTAAAATGAATACACCGGCAAGGTGCTGTTTTTTTGGGAAATTTGAATAATCTTGGTTTTACTTATAATCATAAAGACTTGGGAAACGGGAATTATGAAACCTCATGTTTTGTAATTTTACCGGACTGATATTATTTCTAATTTTTTTAAAATATTCCTCTCATATCTTGATTATTACCCCGATTTCTTTTAAAATCTAAAACTTAATCAAACTTCATATAAAGGAAGGTATTAATGGCTAAAAAGGACGAGGCGAAAAAAACCCCTGCAAAGAAAAAAAGCGCTAATAAAAAATCGGCAAAATCATTGAAAAAGCTTGTTATTGTCGAATCCCCATCCAAAGCTAACACCATAAAGAAATATCTCGGTTCGGGATACGAGGTTAAAGCATCGGTGGGGCATATAATCGATTTGCCTAAATCGCGTCTCGGTGTAAATCTCGACACCTTTGAGCCTGATTATATCGTTATGAGAGACAAGTCAAAGGTTATGAAAGAACTTCGCGATTCCGCTAAAAACGCATCCGAGATTATTTTAGCATCCGACCCCGACCGTGAAGGCGAGGCAATAGCATGGCATATAAAAAACGACTTGGAAAAACGAGTCCTGCCTAAAATCAAAAACCGCGATATTGCCATAAAGCGTATCCGTTTTGATGAGATTACCAAGAACGCTGTCGGCAAAGCTATTGATGAGCCTAAGGATATAGATGATTTACTTGTGCAGGCACAGCAGGGCAGGCGCGTCATAGACCGTCTTTTCGGTTACCAGCTATCTCCCTTGTTATGGAAGAAAGTCAAGTCCAAACTTTCGGCGGGAAGGGTTCAGTCCGTAGCATTACGGTTGATTTGCGAACGCGAGGATGAAATAGATGTTTTTGTCCCTCAGGAATACTGGAATATCACCGCCGATTTTAAAAAGGATAAAGCTAAGTTTAAAGCTAATCTGGTTAAAATCGACGGGAAAAAGATTGAGCTTGGGGATATCCCGAATGAAAAAACCGCTGTCCGTATTGAAAAGGAGCTTTTCGACTATGAATCGATTATCAACGATATTCGCACCAAGGGGGTTAAACGTAATCCCAATGCCCCGTTCATAACAAGCACGTTGCAACAAACGGCAAACAATCTCTTAGGGTATTCTTCTTTGCGGACTATGAAAATCGCCCAAACTCTGTATGAAGGCGTGGATTTAGGCAAAGTCCGCACCGGGCTTATTACCTATATGAGAACCGACTCTACTCGTATTTCACCGGTTGCGCTTGATGAGTTGAGAAGTTATATATCGAAAACCTGCGGCAAGAAATATCTTCCCGACACCCCGAATGTCTATAAAAACAAAAGGTCTGCACAGGATGCACATGAGGCTATCCGTCCCACAAGCGTGGAATACCACCCCGATGAGATTAAGCAGTATCTCTCATCGGAACAGTATAAACTTTATAATCTTATCTGGCGAAGGTTTGTCGCCTCGCAGATGTCTCCCGCTCAGACGGAGCAATACACTATTGAGGTGGCAAACGGGAACAAGGCACTCAGCGCGACAAGTTCCAAAACCCTGTTTGACGGCTACCAAAGCGTTTATAATTTCGGGAAAACCGCCAAAGAAAAGGAACTACCCCATAACCTCAATGTCGGGGATAAACTTGAATTAAAGGAAGTTAATAAAGAACAGAAATTCACCGACCCACCGCCTCGTTATACCGATGCATCTTTGGTTAAAATAATGGAGGAAATGGGTATCGGAAGACCGTCAACCTACGCCCCCACGATTTTTACTTTAACAAAGCGATACTACGTTAAAAAAGAGGGCAAATCCCTTGTGCCGACCGTGCTCGGAAGGGTGGTAAATAATCTTTTGGTTGAAAACTTCCCCGAGCTTATAAACGTCAAGTTTACCGCCGATATGGAGGAGGAATTGGACGAGGTTGAGGAGGGGGCAAAGGAATGGAAGACTGTCGTCAAGGATTTTTACAATCCGTTTTCCAAGGTGCTGAATAAAGCGTATGAAAATATTGATGAAATAAAGGGCGTTTTTGATGAGGAAACCGAATACGTTTGCGAAAAATGCGGAAAGATGATGATGAAAAAGCTCGGGCGCTTCGGGTTTTTTCTTGCCTGTTCAGGCTGGCCTGATTGCAGAAACGCTAAACCGTTACCTCTCGGCAAATGCCCTAAGTGCGAGGATGGTTTGGTTGTCGCAAAAAAGGGCAGGAAGGGGCGCGGGTTTTACGGATGCTCCACTTATCCCGATTGCGATTTTGTAACCCATTTTGCCCCGTCGGATGAGAAATGCCCGAACGACGGAAGTATCCTTTTCAATAAAAAGGAAAAGGGACAAAACAAATTAGTTTGCTTAAAGGAAGGTTGCGGTTATGAAAAGGATATTGATTAGCTTTATTTCCTTGTTTATTGCGGTTACCGCACTTTATCCCCGTATTGCTACTGTAAACGATTTTAATGCTAAACTTACATCGGAGGACAACGGCGGAGATACCGTAGAGGTTTTACAGCTCGGCGCTAAGATTAATATTATACGCGAGGGTAATATCTCTTATCTGGTAAGTTATGAAAGGACAAGGGGATGGATTAAAAAATCGTCGGTTGTTCAATATCCCCAGCGGTTTTCCAATGTTGATAAAATGTCGGGGATTTCCTCCAAAATCTACTTTGAAAACGGGAATTATTACCTGCCTGTTTTTCATAATGAACGTCTTCACAAACTTAACGTTGACACCCTTGAAATAGAGGCTTCACAGCGTATTGATAATATAGTTTCGATTTACCCCTCACCCAATAACGAGGTTTTTCTGATAAACGGCGTTTTTAACGAGGAAGGGATTATACACAATTTCGCGATTTATAATTTTATTAACGGAAGAACAACCTTTCTCGGCAGTTTTGCGGAGGATAAACTCATTCTTGAGAAAGTGTCATTTTCGGCGGATGCGTCTCACGTTGCAATCAGGTTTCGTAAGGGGCAAGCTCCGTATCTTGCGGTTTTTTCCGTTGATAACGGGAAATTGGTCGCCTTTGACAAGCAAAGCGATACTTCGGCTTGGTATAATAACTCTCTTATAATGAATAATAACAGTCATTTTTGGAAATACGATTTTAAAACCCTGTCTGATGCCGTTACCGATATAAGCTATACAAAGGAACGCGAAATTCTACCGGTCAGGCGGGATTGGGTTGTCGGTAATACCGTAGAAAGCGAAATTTTCGGCAGTGAATTATATATTAATGCACAACGGGGGGTTGTAGCGCTTAATCTTGATAATTTGCAGATTTCATCCACACCGTTTCAAAGCCTTAATATAGACGTATCGCGAACACTCAATTTTTATACCACCTCACGCGGCAGTTTCCTTCGCAACGTTCTTGATAACACCAATTTGCGGAATTATAGCGGCGCAAACCCCCGCAACCGTTTCGTTCGTTTTGTCGGTAATAACATACTATATAGAAGAACTATAGATAAAATAGAAACTCTTTTTATGGAGTTTACCGGACAGGATAAGGAAGACTATAAATTCAAGACTATTGAAGAACCATCCGCTTACAGCGAAAACGGCATACTTGCGGAGATTGCTGAAGAAAGAGACAAAAAGATTATCCTGATTGAAAATCCGAATATCGGGAAATTTAATATAATACCATTAGGGGACAGATAAATGTGGGAAATTTATGACCATACGGCGGATTTGGGTTTAAGAGCAAGCGGGCGCACTATACAGGAGGCTTTTTCCGAAATTGCCGTTGCTATGTTTTCTTATATTGCGGATATTGAAAAATTCCCTTGCGAAACGAAGATTGATATTAAGTGCGACGGGGATACGCTTGAAGACTTGCTTGTCGATTTTTTAAACAAGCTTTTAACCGAATCGGCAATAGAAGGAATTGTTTTTTCTCATTTTGATATAACCGAAATTGATGAGCGCGGTAAAAAAGGGGTAACTTTAAAAGCTAAAGCCTGCGGTGCTAAAATCAATTCTCAAAATAAGGTTTTTCTTTTACACGAGGTTAAAGCCGCTACTTATCACGATTTGAAAGTCCAGAAACGGCTTGCTCAAACTATGGTTCAATGCGTTGTTGACGTATAATTATTTTCTTATGGTATAATTGTCGATTCTTCGCCCGTCTATGTTATAAGCATTGATTGTTACGGCATTCGGGGTTACATCAAAAATAACGTAATGATTCTTTTCATTGTAAAGGAATTGACGGTAAGGGTTAAAAGTGCCTGCCCTGTGGAGGTTTCGCGCGCTTCCTCCGCTTGTAATATAAACCTGATTTTCCTTATGCGAACGTTCATAAATATGATTATGCCCGTTGAGTATAAGATGGGCGTTGTGTTGTTCCAGCATAGGCACAAGTGTAGTGTATAGCGGATTGTTTTCGTTATTTCCCCGCGGCGATAATGCCGAAAATGGAGGACGATGGAAGGTTACGATTATCCAATCGTCTTTTTCCGCCCGCTGTAACTCATCCTCAAACCATCGGTATTGCACCGAATCCTTTCCGAAATACATCTCGCTGTTAAGGACAATGAGATACACCCCGGGCAATGCATAGGAATAATAAGGATAACGGCTGTTGGATACGTCAAAGAGTTGCCGCCACAGGGGGGTATAGGTATCGTGGTTGCCTATCACCGGGACAAACGCCGACGTGTGATACAAGCCGCTACCGCTGTTAAAGAGCTTTCCCCATTCCCGCATATCAACGGAATCCCTGACCATATCTCCCGCTATAATTACAAAATTCGGGTTATGTTTTTTCATCCGTTCTGCAAGTTTTTCGTGTATATCAAAACTGTCCATAGTGTCGCCTGTTAAAGCAAAACGGAAATTATTTTTGGACGGCAACCGAACAACGCCTCCCCTGCCGTTTATATTTTTATCATCCGATACTATATGGTAATAGAACTCGTCGATATTTTTAACGCGCAGACGGAAAAAATTTAAGCGGTTTGAACCTCTGTTGCGTATAGTAAAATTGGTGTTTTGGTTTGAAACAAAGATGCTCCCCCGCTCGCTTTTCGGGGTATAGTAGAAAATTCGGACAACGTCGGCTTGCCTAACCGCATAGGTTATAACAGGCCCGAACGACTCGCCGAGACGTGAAAACCCCAAAACGGGGGTTGCAATAACAAACAAACATAATAAAATCAAAGTCTTAATCATAAAAACCTCGTAATCCGAATTTATAGATAAATAACTATTTCTTTTTTTTGTTGAGGAATTTAAGTCCCTTTTTGCCTATATCCCTGCGGTAAAACGCGCCGTTGAAATGTATTTCCCCGGCTTTATCATAAGCGCTGTCGATAGCCTCAACAAGCGTTTTGCCGAGCGCGGAGACACATAAAACCCGTCCCCCGTCCGTAACAAGTCTGCCGTCGGGAAGGATTTTAGTTCCCGCGTGAAAAACGAATTTTCCGCCCTCATCGTTGAGATTACCCCCGATTTCCCATCCCTTTTTATATGCCCCCGGGTAACCTTCCGATGACATAACGACACCGCAACAATACCCGTCGTAATACTTGACGTTTAACTCATCAAGCTTTCCGCTTAATGCCGCCGATGCAATTTCGATAAAATCCGTAGATATAAGCGGCAAGACAACCTGAGCCTCAGGGTCTCCGAGACGGACATTATACTCAACCACCGCAGGCCCGCTTTTTGTCAGCATCAGCCCGATATAAAGTATCCCCGTATATGGATAGCCCTCGCTTCTCATCCCATTGATAGTAGGCTTGATAATGTTATTATCAATAACCCTCTTTAAATCATCGTTAAGAAAAGGAGCGGGCGCATAAGCCCCCATCCCGCCGGTGTTAGGTCCTTCATCGTTATCATAGATACGTTTATGGTCTTGAGCGGAGGCGAGCCATTTATAATTAATCCCGTCGGTAATAATAAATACGCTGACCTCTTCGCCCTCAAGAAAATCTTCGATAATAATACGGTCTCCCGCCTCGCCGAATTCCCGCGATACAAGCATCCGCCTGATAGCGACAACGGTATCCTCGATATTTTTAGCGACAATAGCACCCTTTCCCGCAGCAAGCCCATCGGTTTTAACGACAAACGGGCGGTTTTCTTTATAAACAAACTCAATAGCCTCATCGGGCTTATCGAAAATCTTAAACCTTGCGGTAGGTATGGAATGCCTTGCCATAAATTCTTTCATAAAGGCTTTGCTTCCCTCAAGCCGTGAGGCGTTTTTAGAGGGGCCTAAAACCGGGTAGCCGAACCTTCGGAACGTGTCAACAATACCGTCAACAAGCGGGGCTTCGGGACCTACGATAGTCAAATCAACCTCCGCATCCTCAACAAAATGAATCAGGTCGGTATAAGGATATACCGGGTCAATCAGGATATTCTCCCCGTATCTGAGAGTGCCTCCGTTACCCGGCACGACATACACATTATCGACCCGATGGCTCTTAGCGGCACACCACGCAAGCGCCGACTCGCGCCCTCCGCTTCCCACTATCAAAACGTTCATAGCTAAGTCCTTAGATTTTAATTTGCATAATATTTTACAAGCTAAGCCGTCAAAAGTCAAATCTACGAATTGCTTTATAATTAATCTACTTGAAAACGATACGTTGCGTCAAAATAAAAATCTATTCAAAATATTCTTCAACAAGAAAGATGTTGGAGGATAAAGATGGGGATGACAATGAGAGAGAGAAAG
>Ga0334898_1002937_pt1 | contig 14614 bp, 28 predicted proteins | sample GraSluR3_MG_10_FD_207228 | JGI IMG/M metagenome (GOLD analysis project Ga0334898, IMG submission 207228) | Sludge microbial communities from methane-producing bioreactor in Wageningen University, Netherlands - Granular Sludge_3_08-R3 | ecosystem: Engineered > Bioreactor > Anaerobic >... | reverse complement strand
GGCTTGATTTGGAACAGTTCCAGCACCTGGTCCAGCATCTGGCGGTGTTGGGCGGTAACTGTTACAATGGTTTCAAATTTGTCGGGGTGCTTTTGGAGCTCTTTGATTACCGGTGCCATTTTGATGGCCTCGGGGCGGGTCCCGAAGACCAGCATTATTTTTTTCATATTTGGGTTGTCGGTTTAGGATTACTACTGATTATCGGCGCCGTAGCCTTGGCTGTAGCCGTATTTGTAGCGGTATTTGTATTTGTAGCCGTATTTGTAGCGGCCGAGGTTGTCACGGGCGGTGGCGTAGTTAAGCACTACCCCTACGTTTTTGAGGCGTTTGTCCGATACCAGGTTGTTGATGAATGGTATGGTGTCCTTTTCGCTGTATCCTTCCCTCACCACATAGATGGTTGCGCTGGAGTGGCGGGCAATTAGGAAGGTGTCGGATACTACCCCTACGGGTGCGCTGTCTATGATGATGTAGTCGAAATCTCCTTTGAGCTGTTCTAGCAAATCATGTAGGAGCTCCTTTGAGAGGAGTTCGTTGGGGTTGGGGGGAATAGGGCCGCTCTGCATAACAAAGAAGAATGGGTCTACCCGCTCTATGAGTTCGTTGTGGTTTTGGACTCTGCTTGCAAGGTATGAGCTTAGCCCTGAGTCCCTTTTTGGGATCTTGACCGTTGCAGAGATTTGGGGGTTGCGAAGGTCGGCTCCTATGAGCAGGGTCTTTTTGTCCATGAGGGAGAGGCTGCGTGCAAGGTTTGCGCTGATGAATGTCTTGCCCTCTTTTGGCAGGGTAGAGGTTACCAGTATTATGTTGTTGCTGCGCTCTGTGGTCATGAACAGGAGGTTGTTGCGTAATGTGCGGAACATCTCTCCAATTGTGCCGGTGTCGTTTGCGTTTACCACAATGGCGTTTTTGGTGGCAATTGCTACTTCGCTTTTGATGATATCTCCAATGAGGTTGGCGTCTTTGAGTTTCTCGAACTCTTTTGTGCCCTCTATTTTTGTGAAAAAGAGGTCTTTGAGGTAGAGTGCTGCCGATGGGAGTGCTATGCCAATCATAAGGAAGATTGCCATGAGCATCATTGTCTTAGGCTCTACGGGGGATGTGCCGGTATGTGGTTTGGCAATCATCTTGGCTTTTGGTGCCACTGCTGCCTGGGTTAGGTTGGTCTCTTCTCGTTTTTGGAGCAGGTACAAAAAGAGGTTGCTTTTTACCTCTTGCTGGCGGACTATGTCGGTGTATTGGCGTTCTACGGTAGGGATGTTGCTTATGCGGGAGCTGGTTATTGTGTATTCGCGTTCGAGGTCTTGCAGGGCAATTTGCGAGGCGCGTTTTTCGTTGCCAATGGAGGTGGTTATGTTTTGGAACATGTTTGCCACCTGTTGGTTGAGTTGTTTGAGTGCGGGGTTCTCTGTGGAGGTGGCGGCTTCTATACGTTCGCGGTTGAGCAGGAGTTCGTTGTATTCGCCTATGAGTGCCGCAAGCCCGGGGTCTTTGATGCCTAGGTTGGGTATGAGTTTGTTGCGGTTTGCGGGGTTGAGTATGAAGTCTTCTATGTATTGTACCAGGTTGAGTTGTGTCTCAATTTCCATGCGGCGGGTTTCGTAGCCTTCGCTGCGGCGCATGTAGGAGCCTACCTGGGTCTCTATGTCGGTCACTTCGTATTCGCGGCGGAACTGCTCTACCTGCCCCTCTACCTCTCCAAGCTCTGCAGCTATGTCCTTCAGGCGTTCGTCTATGAACACAGAGGTGTTGTAGGCTACGGTGTTCTTGTCTGCTATGGCGTCTCGGTTGTACTCTGCAACCAGTGCGTTTATGAAGTCTTCCCCTTTGTTGCGGTTTTCACATTGGTGCTTGATTTCCAGCATTGTGGATTGTTTGGTGGTGGCAGAGATGTTCAGGTTTTGGGAGGCGTTCCTTGCCACTTGTGCCGCGTTGCGGATTGTGACCCTGAGGGGGTCTGTGCCGAATGGTATGCCGGCTTGCCTTGCCACGTAGAATTGGCCGATTGGCAGCTCTATGAAGCCGGGCAGGGTGTCTATGGTGGTGTTTGTGGTGTGCTCTTCTCCTTTATGTATGTAGGTTGCGTGCACATTGAACGAGCTGTCGCGGTTGGGGTGGAACACGAGTGTTGTGGTTCCGGGGATCTTGTCGGGTTCTACGTTTTCCATGCGGACGTAGAGGGGGGAGTTGAGGTAGAGTTCGGGGGAGTAGAGGCCAAATTTGGCTTCGCGGTGGTAGGTTGTGTGCAGCTCCATGGAGCTGATTATGCGGGTGAGGAGGTCGGGTGATTTGAAGACCCCGATTTCGTTGTCTATGTTGTTTTTGCCTACGTTAAAGCCCATGTCTTCGAAGAGCATCATCTCTTCGGGTGCTTTTTGTTCTTGGCGCAGGAGCACTGTGGTGGTGCTTTCGTATATGCGTGGCTGTATGCGTTGGTAGTAGTAGCCGAGTGCCAGGAATATTGCTATGGATATGACAAACCAGTGCCAGTGGGAGAGTACTTTGTAGATTATCTCTTTGATATCTATGGTTTCTTCTTCTTGGATATTGTGGTTTTCGTATGGTTGCATGTTTGTTGGTTGGGTTGTTAAGGGTTTGGGGTTGGCTTTTGCTTTGGCGGGGAGGGCTTTACCTGAGGATGGTTACCAGTAGGGTGGTGACTGAGACCAGGGTGCTGATGACGGAGAGGGCGTAGCGTTCGCTTTGCCCAAGGTTGGCGTCTTTTGCCCGCTTTTCGTTTGGCTCTACATAGAGCACGTCGTTTTGCTGCAGGTAGTAGATATTGGGGTCTAGTACTTGGTTAGGGTCCTGCAGGTTGATGCGGGCTATCTGCTTTTTGCCTGTGTTGTCTTCCCTTATGAGCATTATGTTGTTGCGTTTGCCGTAGATGGTGAGGTCGCCTGCCATTGCAAGGGCGTCCAGGATTGTGCATTGTTCGTTGGCCACTGTGTATTGGCCGGGGTTGTTGACCTCTCCCAGTACCGAGACTTTGTAGTTCTCGAACCTTACGTTTATGATTGGGACTTCTGTTATGTAGGCGGGGTGTATTGCGTTTTTGATTTTGTCTTGTGCTTGTGTGCGGGTGAGCCCAAGCAGGTTGATTCTGCCTACTATGGGGTAGTCTATGTAGCCGTCTTTGTCTACAATATACGTCTGGAGCTTGGCCCCGGGGATGTTGGTTGGGGTTAGTTGTCCGGGGGCCATGCTTCCAGCACTGGAACCGAGGTTGAAGGGGGCACCAGCCTCGGGCACGGTCGTGTTGACCGATATGGTGAGCACATCTTTTGCCATGATCTTGGCTTCGTAGATGGTGGCGTACTGTTCTAGTTGGTAGAGTGGTATTTGCTCTGCATTTACCATATATGGGATTTTTTGGGGGGTGCCGCAGGATGCTATTGTGAGTGCGATTGCCATTGCAAGGGCAGTTGCGATGCGGTTTGCGCGGGTTTTTGCGCGGGTTTTTGCGCGGGTTTTGGGTGCATTTGCGCCGGATTTTGCGCGGGTTTTGGGTGCATTTGCGCCGGATTTTGCGCGGGTTTTGGGGGTTATGTGTCTCATATATTGGCTTCTAATTGGGGGTTAGTCGTTTTTGCGGGTGCCGGTTGTGTTTGGGTGGCCTCGGGTGCGGGTTGCATGGCCTCTGCAAATATAGAAAAAGTTTGTTGCAATTCATTGTCCAGCTGGCAGTATTGTGAATTTACGCTGCGGAATTCGGGGATCATGAGTTTTAGCTTTTTGACTACTTCGTGTGGGGTGTCGTAGTTGAGGGCGGTGTCTATGAGGTGGTCGATTTTTGGTCCTGTTTGGCCCAGGGGGTATTTGCGGACCATGGCTATCATGATTTTTTTGTGGTATGTGGGGAGGGTGTCCTCTGTGTTTGCCAGGAGTTCTTCGTAGAGTTTTTCTCCGGGGCGGAGGCCTACCTCTTTTATTTCTATGTCTTTGCCGGGGATTTTGCCGCTGAGGCGGATCATCTTTTGTGCCAGGTCGTATATCTTTACTGCGTCTCCCATGTCAAAGATGTAGATTTCGCCTGAGTTGCCCATGCAGCCGGCTTCGAGTACTAGGGAGCAGGCTTCGGGGATGGTCATGAAGTAGCGGGTGATGTCGCGGTGGGTGATGGTGACGGGGCCGCCTTTTTCTATTTGGCGGCGGAAGAGTGGGACTACGGAGCCGTTGGAGCCGAGTACGTTGCCAAAGCGTGTGGTGACGTATTTGGTGGCGTTTGGGTTGTCTTGGTTTTCGAGTGCGAGTGACTGGATGTAGATTTCGGCTGCTCGTTTGGTGGCGCCCATGACGTTTGTGGGGTTGACGGCTTTGTCGGTGGAGACCATGACAAAGCGTTTGACGCCGTATTCGAGTGCGAGGTCGGCGCAGTTTTTGGTGCCTTGGACGTTGGTTACTACTGCTGTGGATGGGTGGTATTCCATCATGGGTACGTGTTTGTAGGCGGCTGCGTGGAAGACGAGGCTGGCTTGGGCGCATTGGAAGACTTGGCGCATTCGTTCTTTGTTGGAGACGTTGGACATGACGGGTTTGATTTCTACTCCGGTTTCCATGCCTTCGAGTTCGAGCCAGAGGTCGTTGAGTGGTGTCTCTGCCTGGTCTACGAGTATTACTCTTTTGCAGTGGAATTGGACTACCTGGCGGGCGATTTCTGCGCCGATGGAGCCGGCTGCGCCTGTTATGAGTATGTTTTGGCCGTCGAATTGGTCGCGGATGGCTTCTTTGTCCATTTCTATGACGTTGCGGCCAAGGAGGTCTTCTATTCTTATTTTATTGAGTTGTTGCGGTTGTTGGGGTTGTTGCGGGGGTTGTTGTGGGTTTTGTTGCGGGTTTTGTTGGGGGTTTTGGTTGTGGGGTTGTTGAGGGTTTTGCGGGTTTTGTTGGGGGTTTTGTTGGGGGCTTTGTTGCGGGTTTTGTTGTGGGCTTTGTTGCGGGCTTTGTTGGGGGTTTTGGGTTTGTTGGGGGTCTTGTTGTGGGCTTTGTTGGGGGTTTTGTTGGTCTTGTTGTGGGCTTTGTTGGGGGTTTTGGGTGGTTTTTATTTTGGCGAAAGAGCTAACAATTAGTATTTCAAGACCTTGTATTATGAGGTTGTCGTAGAATTTTTTTGGGACTGCGTCTAGTTGTTCTCGGGTGAGCAGCAGGGTGCGGACTTTGTATTTTTCCATGTACTCTTCTATTTTCTCCAGTTCGGGGAGAATTGGGAGGCCGAGTATGAATTTTGCAGAGGGTTTGCGGTGGTTGTTGGTTTGGTTGGCGGTTTGGTTGGCGGCTTGGGCGGCGGATTTTGATGCGCTTTGGTTGTTGGCGCTTTGGTTGTTGGTTTTTGATGCGCTTTGGTTGTTGGCGCTTTGGTTGTTGGCGCTTTGGTTGTTGGCGCTTTGGTTGTTGGTTTTTGATGCGCTTTGGTGGGTGCCGTTGCCGTTTCCGTTGTGGCCGTTTAGGGTGGTCTGGATGAAGGCCACTGGTTTTATGTGGGAGCTTTTGTCTGATAGCATGTAGTTGACTATCTGCACGGTGTCTTTGTCTGTGCCAAGGAAGAAAGCTCTGCTTTTCTTGGGTATTATTTCGTTTTCTTCAATTTTTTCGAAGATGCTCCTTACGGTAAAGCGGAACATGAGTTGGCCGGCCACTACCATGAGGCCGTGGACGATAGGGAACCAGAGGTGGAATTTGATGTATGGGTTGAGGGAGGGTGAGATGGTGCAGACTATGCTGATAATGAAGTATCCTGCAGATGCGAGTACTGCGCCTTGGACTATTTTGTTGACGTCGTTTGCAGATGAGAACCTGACTACGCCGCGGTATGTTTTGAGTGTGAGGGAGGTGGTTGAATAAAGAGTGATGGCTAGCAGGATCTTGATTGATAGGTCCTGTGAAGGGGTTTGTGAGATGGAGTCCCTTATGAGCCAAAGTGTTGCGAATGCTCCTATAACTATGAGGATATCTATTGCGAAGATGATCCAGCGGGGCATGTAGTTATTGAGGAATACCTTTAGGTAGGGTTTGAGGTTTTTGAGAAGTTTTTCCATTCTTTTGGGAAGCTAGATTGTCAATTCATAGGTTTTTGGTAGGGGGTTTTTGGGGGTTAGTAAATTGTTTTTGGTTTTTTGAAGCGTTTTGGGTAGGGTTGGGGTTTTGGGGTCGGGACGCAAAAAATGACGGTAAGTCACATGGTTGTGAGTACCGTTTTGGCAAGAAATGTAGCGCTTTTTGCCGGAGCATTTTTGTGGGGCATTTGCCGGAGCATTTGCAGGAGCATTTGCAGGAGCATTTGCGGGAGCATTTGCGGGAGCATTTGCCGGAGCATTTGCCGGAGCATTTGCCGGAGCATTTGCCGGAGCATTTGCCGGAGCATTTTGCAGAAACAAATTTAGCAAATTTTATTAGAATTATTTTCTTTTTGTGTTGCGATTTAACAAAATTGTTAAAATGGTGATTAGTACATGCTTTTATGGTACCATTTTTTGTTCTATTAGTTGGGTTCTTGTTTATTTGTTTTAATAGTAGCTTATGAATTATTACATTTTGGTTACAATATGTAAGGTGAGTGGTTTTCGTGGTTTGGTTTTCCGGTTTGGGTTCTTTTTTGTTTATTTGTGTTTGGATATGTTTTGATAACATTTAAAATTGATAGATATGGTTAAGTTGACGAATTTGAAGAATCTTTTGTGGATTTTAGTTTTTATTTCTGTTTTCGGCACGTTTTCCTGTTCCAGGAGCAGTAAGCCGATAGATGTTGAGCCTTTTAGGTTTGCCTATTTGGCAGATTTGCACATCTCTGCAGTAGAGGCCAATGTGGAGGACTTGAGGGCTTCTGTGGCTGATATTGTAGCGCAGGATTCGCTTGATTTTGTGATTTTTGCGGGTGATATTACGGAGTTTGGCTCGGACGAGGAGCTGGCTTTGTCTAAGGAGATTATGGATGAGCTGGATATACCTTATTATATATTGTCGGGCAATCATGATAGTAAGTGGAGTGAGAGTGGGGTGAATACTTTTGTGAAGGTGTTTGGGTATGAGTATTTCCATTTTGTTAAGAATGGGGTGCATTTTATCGGGACCAATTCGGGGCCGAATATGCGGATGATGCCGGCGTTGGTGCCGCGTGAGGCGATGGTGTGGCTGGATTCCGTTACCTCTGCAATTCCTGCTCATGCTCCTGTGATAAATGTGAATCATTATCCGTTGGATGATGCGATGTTGAATTATTCGGATGTGCTGGATTTGTTGCGAAGGACTAATATTCAGTTGAGTATGTGTGGTCATGGGCATAGTAACCGGGCGTTGGATTTTGAGGGTGTGCGTGGTGTGATGGGGAGGTCGAATTTGCGTGCCGGTAAGGTGGCTGCGGGAAAGGCTGGTTATAACATAGTTACGGTTGCCGGTGATTCGTTGACGATGACGGTGCGTGCGGGGGGTGTGACTGAGGATGAGCCGTGGTTTTCTGTGAAGTTGTTGTCGCGGGCGCAGAATCCGTCTGTGGGTGTTGTTGCTCCTGTGGATAGTTTGATGGGGCGCACTTTTGTTGGTGGGGCTCCTGGTTCTGTTGTGGCTGGTGATGCGGGTGTTTCGGGTGAAGCGGGTGATGCTGGTGAAGCGGGTGATGCTGGTGAAGCGGCAGGTGTGGCTGGTGAAGCGGCTGTTTCTGGCGATGCGGCAGGTGAAGCGGCTGTTTCTGGTGAAGCGGGTGTTTCTGCGGCTGGTGAAGCGGCTGTTTCTGCGGATTTTCGTGTGGGCACTGTGTGGGAGTTCCGGGACAATTCTGATATTGGCTCTGCACCGGCTTATGCTTTTGGAAATGTGTATATAGCTAATACTGCGGGTGTTGTGAAAGCTCTGCATGGAGAGACGGGAGATGTTTTGTGGTCGTATGCGACTGGTGGCAAGGTGTTTTCGACTCCTGAGGTGGATCCGGATTCGGGGATTTTGGTTGTTGGTTCTTCTGATAACTTTATTTATGGGTTGGATGCTGCTTCGGGTGAGTTGCGTTGGCGTGTGGAGGCGGGCAAGAGTGTGTTGGGCTCGCCGGCGATTTATGAGGGTGTGGCGTTTATTGGTGCTTCGGATGGTGTGTTTAGGGCAATTGAGGTGGCATCGGGTGAAGTTGTTTGGAGTTTTGATGGTGTAAGTGGGTTTGTTGAATCGCGGCCGTGGGTAGATGCCGAGGGTGTTTACTTTGGTGATTGGGCTAATAATGTATATGCGTTGGATGTGCGTTCTGGGGAGTTGTTGTGGAAGTGGAATAATAATAGGGGACGTGGTTTGTCGGCTGCTGCTGTATGGCCGGTAAAGGCTGATGGTAAGTTGTTTGTAGTGACTCCGGAGCGTCGTGTGCATGCTTTGGATGCTGCTAGTGGTCGTGAGTTGTGGGCGCATCGTGGTGGTCGTGAGGCGATAGGTTTGTCGGAGGATGGTTCTGCGGTGTATATCAAGACTATGCAGGATACTGTGATTGCTTTTTCTTCGGGCGATTATAGGCGTGCTGGTTTGGTTTCGAGAGTTTTGGGTGCATCTTCGGGCGGATCGGGTGATTCGCGGCCGGGTGTTATGTTGGGTGGTGCTCGTGGTGCCGATGGTGGTGTTGTGGGTGTGCCCGAGATTTTGTGGGAGTCGCATACGGGATATGGCTATGAGATTGCTCCTTCTCCTATTACCTCTGCATATGGTTTGGTGTTTATTCCTACGGACAAGGGTAATATTTTTGCGCTGAATGCGGGTGATGGATCGGTGGCGTGGAGCTATAGGTTTGCGATTTCGTTGGTGAATTATGTGCGTCCGGTTGGTGATGGGCGTGTGTTGGTTTCGTCTATGGATGGCAAAGTGGCGCTGTTGCAGGTGCGGTAGATGAGTGATTTGGCCGATTGGCTGGTTGGTTGGTTGGCTGGCTTGGTTGGCTGGCTTGGTTGGCTGGCTGGCTGGCTTGGCTGGTTGGCTTGGATGGTTGGCTGGCATGGGTCGCCCCTTTTGGGGCGGCTTTTTTTTGCGGACGGCTGCAGGTCTCAGGCTGCAGGTCTCATCTTTTTTCACATGTTGCTGGTTTTGTGGTGGTTTGGTTTGAGATGTTTGCACTTTTTGCTGGGCAGGACAGGCTGCAGGTCTCACCTTTTTTCACATGTGCTTGGTTGTGTGGTGTTTTGGTGTGAGGTGTTTGCACTTAAGAGTTATTTCCTGTGCATTTCGGGTTATTTCCCGTCAATTGCTGCCTGGCTCTCGGGGGCCGTCAGCTGGCTCGGTGCCGGGAATAACCCTCTGCCCAAGAATAACTCTGCATAGTTAACGACAGGAGGCAGGTCTCACCTTTTTTCACATGTTGCTGGTTGTGTGGCGTTTTGGTGTGAGGTGTTTGCACTTGCTGGTTGATTTGTGTGAAGTAAGTGCAGAGGTGCTTGGGTGAAGTGCTTGCTGGTTAAGTAGATGTGAAAAAAGATGAGAGGTGCTTCCCGCGAGAGGCGGTTCCCGCGTAGGGCCTGGGGTCAGTGCAGAGGTGCGAGTGTGAAGTGCTTGCAGGTTAAGGATATGTGAAAAAAGATGAGAGGTGGTTCTTGGCAGTGCGTGGGTGGGACCTGGAGAGTGTTGCTTCTATGAGTTATTTCCTGTGCATTTCGGGTTATTTCCCGTCAATTGCTGCCTGGCTCTCGGGGGCCGTCAGCTGGCTCGGTGCCGGGAATAACCCTCTACCCAAGAATCACTCTGCTTAGTAAACGACAGGAGACAGGTCTCACCTTTTTTCACATGTGCTTGGTTGTGTGGTGTTTTGGTGTGAGGTGTTTGCACTTGCTATTTGTTTTCAGTGGATTTAGTGCAGAGGTGCGTAGGTTAAGTGTTTGCAGATGAGGGAGATGTGAAAAAAGATGAGAGGTGGGAGCTGGGTGCTGCTTTTGGTAAGTGCAGAGGTGCGTGGGTGAAGTGCTTTCTGGTGAAGGAGATGTGAAAAAAGGTGAGAGGTGGTTCTTGGCAGTGCGTGGGTGGGACCTGGAGAGTGTTGCTTCTATGAGTTATTTCCTGTGCATTTCGGGTTATTTCCTGTCAATTGCTGCCTGGCTCTCGGGGGCCGTCAGCTGGCTCGGTGCCGGGAATAACCCTCTGCCCAAGAATAACTCTGCATAGTAAACGACAGGAGGCAGCTCTCATCTTTTTTTACATGTTGCTGGTTTTGTGGCGTTTTGGTGTGAGGTGTTTGCACTTGCTATTTGTTTTCAGTGGATTTAGTGCAGAGGTGCATAGGTTAAGTGTTTGCAGATGAAGAAGATGTGAAAAAAGATGAGAGGTGCTTCCCGCGAGAGGTGCAATCTGGGCGAGGCCTGGGTGCTGCCTGCGCTAAGTGCAGAGGTGCTTGGGTGAAGTGCTTTCTGGTGAAGGAGATGTGAAAAAAGGTGAGAGGTGCAATCTGGGTGGGGCCTAGCAAGCGAGAAAATGATGAGAGATGGAACCGGTTGTAAAAATAATTACTATATTTGCATTATAGTAATGCGCATTACGGTAATGACTATTGCGTTAATAACTTTTGGCTATGAAATTTTACAATAGGGTTTCCGAGATCAAGGTTTTAAAAAATGTTGAGATGGCCTCATTTGAATCTGCACAAATGACAATGTTGGTTGGACGCAGGCGAATTGGCAAGACAACACTCTTGAAACATGCATTCAATTCCTCAACTTTTTTATATTTTTTTGTGGCAAAGAAGAACGAAGTGTTACTTTGTGAGGAGTTTTCACAGGAAATAAGCGAAAAATTGGGCATTCCGGTAGGCAGTTATTCTAGCTTTGCTGAATTGTTCAAGGCTGTCATGAAGTTATCGCAACGTATTGGTTTTACTCTGGTTATAGATGAGTTTCAGGAGTTTCGCACTGTTAATTCCTCTGCATACAGCGACATGCAAAACATTTGGGATTCAACTAAAGAGAGCTCTAAAATAAATCTTGTTCTTTGTGGCTCAATTTATTCTATGATGAAGCGTATTTTTGAGAATTCCAAGGAACCTCTTTTTGGCAGGGCTACTTCACGTATGATGGTTAAAGCATTTGACATAAAGACTATTAAAGAAATATTGCGGGATTTTCATCCAAATTTCACCAAAGAAGATTTGTTGGCTTTTTATATGGTGACTGGTGGTGTTGCTAAATACATTGAGCAACTGGTTAATAAAAAAGCATTTACAAAGAAGAAAATTCTTGACACTATATTTTCTGAGGGTTCGTTCTTTTTGGACGAAGGCAGAGATGTGCTGATTGATGAGTTTGGGAAAGACTATGGTAATTATTTTTCAATTCTTTCTCTCATAGCATCTTCCAAAACAGAAAGAGGGCAGATGGAAGGTTTTTTAAATATGGATGTAGGTGGTTTCCTTGACAGGCTTGAAAAGGAGTATGATATCATCAAGCGGAATCGACCTTTCGGAGCAAAAGAGGGTAGTCGTTCTAATAGGTATAAGATTGATGATTGTTTTCTAAATTTCTGGTTCCGTTTTATTTACAAATACCGAAGTGCGGTAGAGATTGGCAATTTCCATTATGTTCGCGAAATCGTGGAAAGAGATTATGATACTTACAGTGGAATTGTTTTGGAAAAATTCTTCCGTAAAATGATGATGGAGTCAAATGAATATTCTGATATTCAGGGCTATTGGAACTCTAAGGGAGAAAATGAAATTGACATTGTAGCCATAAATGAATTGGAAAAGCGGCTGGTGTTTTGTGAAGTAAAACGCAATCCTAAGCGTATTCGTTTAGGGGAGTTGGAACATAAAGCTAAGGTTATTATTTCTAAGTATCCTGGTTATTCCTTGGATTTCAAAGGTCTTTCGTTAGAGGATATGTAGAGAGAGTGCAGGTCTCGGGTTGCAGGTTTGGGTCCTGGCTGCAGGTCTCGGGTTGCAGGTTTGGGTCCTGGCTGCAGGTCTCGGGTTGCAGGTTTGGGTCCTGGCTGCAGGTCTCGGGTTGCAGGTTTGGGTCCTGGCTGCAGGTCTCACCTTTTTTCACATGTGCTTGGTTGTGTGGTGGTTTGGTGTTAGATGTTTGCACTTTTTGCTGGGCAGGACAGGCAGCAGGTCTCACCTTTTTTCACATGTGCTTGGTTGTGTGGCGTTTTGGTGTGAGGTGTTTGCACTTACTGGTTAATTTGTGAGAGGTAAGTGCAGAGGTGCGTTAGTGAAGTGCTTGTGGGTGAGGGAGATGTGAAAAAAGGTGAGAGGTGGTAGCTGGGTGGTACCATGGTAAGTGCAGAGGTGCGTTAGTGAAGTGCTTGTGGGTGAGGGAGATGTGAAAAAAGGTGAGAGGTGCTTTCCGGCTAGGTGGGAGAGGTGGGGCCGGGTTAATTGTTGCCACAGCAATGTTTGTATTTTTTTCCGCTTCCGCATGGGCATGGGTCGTTTCTGCCTACTTTTGGATGGACAAAAGGAATGTTTCTTGGTGGAGAAACTTTAATATCTGGCGTAAAGGTTTTAAAACCTGATTGTTCTTTTTGGGATATTTCTGTGGGAGAGTTGCCTTTGAGTACCCACAAAGGGATTTTGTTATTGTATTCTGTTATCAGGGGAGCGATTGATTGGATTGTTTTGATGTTGGTATTATTTAGTTCGTTGAAAATATGTGCAAAGATATCGGGTAGCGGTTGGTCGTTCTGGGACATCAACCAGATGTCGTGCATCAAAAGTTGAGAATGTTCGTTGCTGGTTAAATCGTTAAAAATTTCAATCAATTTATCTGCAATGTCATTTGGGGTGTAGTAGAATATATCTGATGCTGCCTTAAAGATTTCGTCACGTGTGAATTCTTTGTATTCTGTGTCTTTGCGATTTTTGATTTCTTTGACGATTTTATCGGGATGATACATTCCGGGATGATGAATTCCTATACTATCTCCAAACATGGTTGTTCCTGTCCGCGATAGCATTTTAAATGTGGTGTTGGCGATTTCCAAGATTTTATATGTTCCAAACTTTTCATGGAGGTTTTCGGAAACCATTTTTGCGAGATCTTTTAATTTTAAAATTCCAAATAAAGTTAGTAATCCCAATATTGTATTTTCAATTTCGAAATTCCTTCTGAAGTCTGAATCTGCAAGAAAATCCTTTAGCTGAGGTGCTATCCTTCTTTTGATATTTTGGGGGAGTCTCAAGTTGTTTTTGGAATCTTCCACATTTTTAGAAATGTCAATGAATCCAAAAAAAATCAGTTCACTTATCTCTTCAAATTTCATAAATGTTTCCGGCTTTTTGTTATTATTATATATAACATCCAAACATTCAATTTCTTTATAGGAGAGTGCATTTTTGATGATTCCAGGATTTGTAAGCAGAGCACTTTCTATGAACTCTGCAATTACATGTTTACGTGAATTTACTTTGATGGGTAGTCCTAAAAACCGCCCGATTGAAATTATCTCTTCTTTGGTTTTGTGATTGGTTAATAACTCTTTGTAAGTAAGTTCCGTTGGATTCAAGATTTCCGTTTGATTCAAGATTGAGTTGACTGCTTCTGGATTGAAAATTTTTGAGGGAGATTTGGAAGCTTTGCCGATTGCCTTGGTTAAATTATTGTATGCAAAGGGTCCCCCACAATCTTCCGGGGGACAGATTCCTTCTCCATTCATGCAGAGTGGTTTGGTTGAGTTTCTCTTTTGGGTAACAATTTTTTCCAGGGTAAGTGTGTGCATCCATGAATCTCCGAAATCGTATTCATAATCAATTTGATCGCCTTTATTTACCAATAAATCAGAAATTTTGATATTTGAATAATCGATGTTATTTTGTGTATTATCAAAAAAATTGGTATTTGCACTATTGTAGTAGAACTTTCCTCCCTTGATAAATTGGTGGAGATGCGAGTTTGTCCATCCCATTACAGTTTGAACCAAATTATGGAAATCTGTCATACTGTAATCTGCAGGAACAAGGAGACGCCTCCATACAACTGGATGAACATGATGAAGTTCAATCTTAATTATAAAATCCATTGTTTGATTTTTCTTACGAAGATATAAATTCCATGGAGAAAATATGACGCAGGATGGCCGCAGGTCTGCCGCAGGTCTCATCTTTTTTTACATGTTGCTGGTTCTGTGGTGGTTTGGTTTGAGGTGTTTGCACTTGCTGGTTGATTTGTGTGAAGTAAGTGCAGAGGTGCTTGGGTGAAGTGCTTGCTGGTGAAGGAGATGTGAAAAAAGGTGAGAGGTGGTACCTGGCAGGTGAGAGGTGGGAGCTGGGTGCTGCTTGCGCTAGGTGCAGAGGTACGTGGGTGAAGTGCTTGCCGGTGAAGGAGATGTGAAAAAAGGTGAGAGGTGCTTCCCGCGAGAGGTGCAATCTGGGCGAGGCCTGGGTGGTTCTTGGCAGCAGCCTGGGTGGTTCCTGGGGTTGGTGCAGAGGTGCGTATGTGAAGTGCTTGCTGGTTAAGAAGATGTAAAAAAAGATGAGAGGTGGTTCCCGGGTGCCGAGTGGGGCCTGGGTGTGGTCTGGGTGTGGTCCGGGTGGGCTACCAATTTTTTAGGAGGAAGTCGCTAATGTGGATGTGTTCAACTCCGTTGATTGAATCTTTCCAGAAGTTGTCCATGGTGACAACATATTTGGGGTACTGATCTTTAATAGTGAGCAGGTTGCCAAATTCGCGGTCGA
>Ga0334898_1002935_pt1 | contig 14625 bp, 19 predicted proteins | sample GraSluR3_MG_10_FD_207228 | JGI IMG/M metagenome (GOLD analysis project Ga0334898, IMG submission 207228) | Sludge microbial communities from methane-producing bioreactor in Wageningen University, Netherlands - Granular Sludge_3_08-R3 | ecosystem: Engineered > Bioreactor > Anaerobic >... | reverse complement strand
TTATTTTTGACTTTTAGGTGATTTTAGATTGTTGCCTGTTTGTCGCTTTCAAGCATTTTAAATTTGTACTTCCGAATAATCTCATGTCAAAAATTTACAACGCTGTACCCTTCGGCAAACAAGCTGCGCAGGCTCGGATGTTTTTTAAATTCTGAAAGCAGCGGTACACCTGCTTTTTCAACCTTGGTTTTTACACCGTACGCCTGTGCACAGAATTCGCAAACTCCGGTAATTTTATTTTTCAGGCTAGCGTACAAACCATGTAATTTATGGTCTTCAATTTCCAGTTCGCCTATCCATTTTGTACCTGCCCCTTCGAAAATAATTTTCAGGTCGTCGTTGTTTTCAGCGGCTTCGAGCGCCAGCATAAATGCGTTTGATACTTTTCCCAATGCCTCCGCCGTATCGGTGTCAGCATAAATTACGATTGCTATTTTTGCCATTTTGAATAAATTTTAATGTTTTACTTATTTTGATTTCGGAGGATTAGACGTAGGAGAGGACAGAACCTGACAACTTTGGTTAAAAAAAATGGCTGCCCCAAAACAGAGCCGCCATTCCAAAATATTATTCAACGGATTACTACTTGTTCACGACTACTTTTTTCACAGAAACAGGTTTTCCGTTCGATTCAAGACGCACGAAATAGATGCCGTTGTTTAATCCCTGAACATTCCAGTTTATATTCCGGTTTTTGTTTGTATTAAAATGCTGAATGGTTTGGCCGGCAATATTCATAATTGAAACTGAAGTGTTGGTGAAATCCTTATCGTTAAAAGAAATGGTTGCCTGGTTATTTACCGGGTTGGGATAAATATTCAGCCCGGCCTGCTGTTGCAAACGGTCGCTTATACCTGTAATGGTAAACGAATATTCGGCTTCGGCAGCAAACACGGTTGCAACTGTTCCACCTGCCACATAAGGAATTCCATCGCCATCCGAATCGTTGCCGGTTTCGCCGCTCACTTCGGCTTCTGCCAGTAACATTGGGCTGTAAACCTTATTGAAAAAACGGGTGTAAATGGTGACAGCATCGGTTTGCCCGCCAACAATCGCTGCCTCGCGCAAACCACCACTCAAAACTGCAAGGTTAAAAGGGTTGTATGCTGCGGTATTGTTTCCTTCTTCTGTCCTGAAAATTTGTTACGAGGCCACATAAAAACTACTAATCAGGTATTGGTACGCTTGATTTGCAGCATCGAGGTAAGCAGAATTGTTGGTAAGCCCGTAAGCTGCATAAAGGCCCCGGGCAATTGCAGCCTGGCTTTCAGCTTTTTTAGCAGATTGGTCGGCGCCGGTTGTTATGTTATATCCATTATAAAATCCACCGTCAGGGTCTTTTAAAGAATTCCACACGAAGGATGCCTGTGCGTTTAACGCGTCGGCAGCCATTGTTGCGAGCGGTGTACCGGCAAATTCTTCTGCAACATGTTTTAATGCCAGCAAAACATATCCGGCATTTACCGATGAAATAGTATTCCCTTTTGAAACTGCCCCTTCTGAAAGGCCCGAAGCATCAACAAAAGTACCGGCGGTTTCGTTAAAATGCATTGCCAGTAGGTTTTTAACCAAAACCATACTTGCCCCGGCCATAATATCATAAGGCCCCATCATTCCTGAAACCGACATGGGCGCTGGAAACGGATTGCCATCAAAAACGGCATGATACGCAAAATGTTCTGCATCGTTAATTGCAGGGTCCATCATGTTTTTATAACTGATTGTACCCAAAAGCAACGAAACCTGGTCGAAAAGCTGGCTGCTGGCATCGGTTATTGTGAGCGTTTCAAGCATTGGCGGCAACATATCGCCCATCGACTTCTCGGTTACTGCAACACGGTGCGGGAAATATTTTATCCCATTGGCAGGGTCGTAGGTGGCCGGGTCAACCATTCCAAGCGACGTTCCGTCGTAGGCCAACTGGTTGAGTATAAAAATTACTTTGTTTACACTTTCGGCAGTAAGTACCTGCCCGATAAAACCATCGAGGTTATTTCCACCATAAAATACATTGTTGTTTGGGTCGAAATTAGGGCTTCCCACCGAGTCGGGCGAGATAATTCCATCGGCTTCAATTCCGTTGTCATCGCCGTCGTGAAACGCGCCCAACATATCTTTTGCCCAGTAATATTGTTTCCAAAGCGATTGTCCCATTGCTGCCGGATTTAAAACTTTGCTGAATTGAGTGCGGTCCCAGCGCAAAGTGGCGAAATCCATTGCAAAATCGGGCGCCACGGTTTGCGGCAACTGCGGGTTCCCCGATTCAAAATCGGCAAATTGCGGAAACGGGTTCATGGGTGCCATTTGGTTGGCCAACATACCAAAATGCCCAACCATCTTCATCATTTCATCGTCTTCCTTAAACCCGTTAACCATGCCGCCGGTAAACTTTCCATCAAAAGTGTCGGGTTCCATAGCAGCCATCTGTTCAACCATTGGCGACCACATCATGTTCAACCCAATACCCGAACGCGAGATTACCGAGCCCAGCAGGTAGCGCGAATATTCGTATCCTTCAATTCCGGTTGCATAAGCAATCGAATCGGGCGAGTTGGGTACCATTGGGTCCAAATCATCCAGATTATATCCAAGTTCTTCGGCAAAAGGTTCGCCGCTAAGAAATAACTCATTGGCCAAAAACATTTGGTCGGCAGTGCGGAACAGGTTATCTTTTTTGATAACCAACTGTGCATTTGTGGTGAAAATAACCACCAGAAAAACTGAAAACAGAGTAAAAATTCTTTTCATGATACTTAAATTTTATAGTTATTAATTTTAATTTTCACTTGTACAGTCGCATAAAAAAAGAAACCTGACAACTCCCTTCAAATATTTGTAGTGTTAGGGGCCACCGTCAGGGTGTTATTACTTTCGCAAGTATTTCAGGTGTATTTGCTGCTTTTGTATATAACACGACACGCCCCACTTTGGGAAACCAGTAACTTTTGTTTGAAAACCATACATAGATACGTTCCACTTCCGTTTCCTGTTTATCAATCCAGGTGAATACCTTATATTCTCCGTCGGTATTTTTTCTGAGTATCATTGGTTGTTCAAATGATACAAACTGAAATTCTGCGGTGTAAGAAGTTACTTCCTGAAATTTTAAACCATAAGAAAGCGAATTTTGCACTTTCGTCAGCAGTTCTGTTTTTCCATTTTGGGTATGTTTTTTCCAGTAAATGCTAACCGGACTTTCCTGGTTTAAGCTTCCATCTGCCATTAGATTTGCTTCGTAATAAATTTCATCGGCATCCCTGCTTCGTTCAATTTTAAACAGAATATGATTTCCCCTTTCAGAACCTTTAGCAAAAGAAACATTCAGGCTTCCACACAAAACCAACGTTATTAAAATGATTGTGAATATCCTCTTTCTCATTGTCATTCAATATCAAAAACTTACAATTCAATATCAGGATAAAAAGCAGCAAAAGCAAACCAGTAGCCCATCATTTGAGGCACGGTTTCGAGCTTTTCGCCAGCTTGTGGGCCAGTGATTCCACGACCAAAAACATCCCAGGCAGTTCCTTCGTTATCTTTTAAAATTACCGGGAATTGATTCTGAACGGCTTCAAAATTAAGCTCTTTTCCATTTAATACACTTTTAAAAGCAACCATAAAATTGGCGCTGGTATTTTTGGTAATAACCAGTTTTTCTCCCTGAAAAGTATCTGTTGATACAATATTTCCCTGGCTATTTTTTTGAAAAGTAAATGCTTTTGCCTTTTCGTTGATGACTACAGCCAAAACACGCTCTTTTTCATGTAACCGGTTGTCTTTATTTTTCACCGGGAATATCAGATTTTTACTGGTTTTGTAATCGCCGTAAGGATAATTTCCGTAGTTGCGGTTGTAACCGGTGCTGGTTGAAATTACTTTCGAAGATGGGAACATCTCTTTCCATGTTTTCCAGGTTGTTTCGAATAAATTGTGTGTTTTTGCCGTTGTCCCTTTTAAATTACCATTAACCGATTTCAGTAAAAGCTGTGACCAGTTGCTATTTGTTGCCCGGTCATACGGGATAATGTTGGAATTGTAAAGCAGGCCCGAAACCCCAAAAGTTGTTTTTTTATCATTAATCATTCGGTCCCAGCCAATGCCAGTTCCGGTAAGCGGACAGTAAATTACTGCCAACGAATTATTCTGGGTGTCATCGTTGATGATTTCGTGCCAGTCGAGAATGGTGTGCGGATAAGCGCGAACGTCGTTACCATCGGCAAAACCGAGTACCAAATCGTTGTCGTTCAAATAATTTACTTCGTTAACATTAATAAATTTTGGATTACCGATAGCCGGAATCCCGTCTTTTCCCGGGCCTCCATCACGCACTTCATTTTCAGGTATAAGCCAGGCAGCGTTATTTCCATCCTCTCCGGGCATTCCTGTTCCATTGTCCATTTCGGTTTCGGTACATCCTGCAAAAAATAATGCAGTTGAAATCGCTAAAATTGAAAGTTTTGTTTTCATGATTTTCTGAATTAATTGATGAATAAATTTTCCCGTTTAAAAGGAATATTGAATAAAATGGCTGTGGTGAATTTGTAAGAAGTGGTCAACTGTGTCCCATCCAGTTTACGGTACACCGGAATATCTCCCGATAACCTCATTGACCAAAGTGGCGAAAAATTGATATTTAAACCGGGAATCACGTACACCCACTGTCCACCCGACGAAGGGAAAACACCGCCATCGATTAAATCTTCATCCTGAAACCTGTACCGTGCAAACGTGAAAACATCCACCGGCCATTTCAGAAAAAAGTTGTAATTCAGCCCCATACTAAACTGAAATTCATTACCAAACTGGTAGGTCTGTGTAGTGTTGTAATTTTTGTTTTCGCCCGAATACCGGAAGGCGGTAACGGCAGCCAACCCTAAGTTGGGATTGTTTAGCAACCGGCTTTTCAGGAAATAACTCCAGAAAATCCCGTCGAAAGAACCCGAACCGGGCTGCATGTCGGCAGCCATTGTTAATCCCTGGTTATTTTCATAATCAGTTCGACCTGTAGGAAATTTTGGCCCCGCGCCTATAATCCAATCAAAATTCGGATACTTCCCGAAGGGAAAAATTCTGTATTTTACCAGAAAAACCAAATCGCCCAAACCCTGAGCGGCGGTAAAGTCTTCGCCTGAAAAAGCCTGAATTGAACGAGTTTGCCGGATAAACGGCACAACCCCCGCAAACGACCATTGTTGATTGAGCCCATAATTCAATTCAATAATTGATGATTGAGTGGTGCGGCTTCGGGTGTCATCGTCAAGTTTTTCAGAAAAACTTACCAGGTCGTTAATGGCATTATAATCGTAAGTAACCAAAACCTGTAACGATTTCCCTTCGGCGGCGCCCAATCCCAGGCTACCTCCCAGCGGAACACCGCCAGAACAACAGGTTTGCGCATTTAAAATAACAGGGTAAACCAGCATCAGCAGCATAAAAAAGAACGCTCTCCACACATTATCAACAACGTGCTGCTGAATACTGGTTGTTATTTTCCCCGTAATTGTCATGGTACTATTTCTGTATGATTTGTTTCCCAATATCAATCAATTGTTTTGGATTCCGGTAACCTGAAGTTTGGGCAATCAGTTCGCCATTGCTGTCGATATAAATCAGGCTTGGATAACCTTGTATCCGGTATTTCCTGGCTAATTCAATCCCTTCGCCTTTTTCGCCGTCAACTGCTACGTTGATGAAATTGGCGTTGTAAAATTTACCCACTTCTTCATTTGGAAATGTACGCGCTTTTAACATTTTGCAGGGGCCGCACCAACTGGCTGAAATATCGAGAAAAATGGGTTTGCCTTCTTTTTTAGCCAGTTGCAGGGCTTCGTTCCAGGTTCCCTGATGAAAGGCAATCCCGGTTTCATTTTTTCCCTCCGTAACGCTCTTCCAAGGTTTTGAATAAACCAGTGTTGCGATTAAAATTCCGATAAATAAAAGCATTGTTTTCATGTATATCTATTTTAAAGTTCACGGTAATGGTCGGTTGGAAAGCTTTTCCCTGACAGATTTCAGAAAGTATTTATGAAGCCATGGCAATTAGATGGCAAAGAATCACTTTCATTTATTTTTAGTCAGAACTAAAAAGCTTGAAAATTGTTGAATTGAGCAATCCGTTCTCAAAACAAATTAGAAATGATAAAAATGAACAGAAAAATTCTTGCTTCAATTTTCGCCTCTCTTTTAACCGGCCATTTATCAGCACAACCTTCAGGAAAAGAAGTTAAAAACAATATCTCTCTCAACCTGTTGGGAATCCCTGCCGGAAATTCAGTGGTTGCATACGAACGTTATTTTAACCGGCAATCGGTATGGGTAGGTTACGAACACCACTTTAACGGAATATTTAAGGACGAAGATAAAACGCTCAACTCGGTTGCATTGGAATACCGCCGTTATTTTTCTAAAAACAAAAAGGTGGCCGACGGATTGTTTGCAGGTTTGTATTCGAAATATCGTGCAGGCCAGGAAACTTCTGGTGAAGACGCTGGATTTTCGCATAGTTACAATGCCATTTTTGCCGGGCTGAATGTAGGATATCAATATCACGTCAACCGATTGGTGTTTTCGGGATTTGCCGGTTATGGAATTCCTGTATATTTAACAGAAGAAGGTGAACCAACCAGCGGCGAAATTGAATTAAACAAAGGATACGACCGCGATTTTAGGTTGGGAATCACTGTTGGATTTGCTTTTTAGATTTGAATTATTCAACAACTTATCCGGCTAAGCAACCACCTTCACAATGCCTGACGAGAGAAATGTAAAAGGGATTTGAGTTCCAAACTGACTATACACTGAAGAAGGGATACCAAGGTCGGCAACAAATATTTGAACTGTTTCAAGAAGTGGAATCAACTCGGTTTTCATAGCCGCCAGAGTCAGAATAGCATCAGGTTTAAAAAGGCTTTCCGAAGTTGATTTGTTGAAGCCTGAAGGTAAATCGAGCGATATTTTTGGGCAGGAAAACTGATTGGCACTTTCAAGCGTTTTTACAAAAATGGCAGGTAAGGGCAACCGCTGAAAGAAACCAAAATAAGCATCGATAAAGAGTTTTGGATTTTTTTGCTTTTCAATTTTTGCCCCAAATGTAAGCGCCTTCTTTAACTGGCTGGCCGGAAGTTCATTCAAATTTTTATCCGGCATCTCAAGAAAAACAGTGTATCCCCATGCAGCCAAACGGCGGGCAGCAACAAGTCCTCCTCCGCCATTGTTTCCGGTACCAACGCCAATTAAAATTTCCCCCTTTTCAGGTAGAAAAGAAGTTGCCAAACGTGCCAGGTTCAACCCGGCATTTTCCATCATCAACTCAATTGGAAGATTGTATTGTTGTACTGCCATGTAATCCATTTCACGGAATGATTCAATGGGCATCGTGGCTATTTCGGTTATGTTTATTTCAGGAAAATCCATTTTTTAGTATTTATATCCTTGCATTTCGCTTTCGGTAACTTCGAGTCCCAGCGCCAATACAATGCGGTTTACAAAATTGAAATAGGCCACAACCAGCGTGGCATCGAGAATTCCGTTATCCGAAATACCTCCATTTCGCAAGGGCTGAAGGTGTTTTTCCTCTTTAAAAGCATCGGGCGAAATGGTGAGCAGATTGGCAAACCCACAAAGTGCAGTTTCGCGTGACGATAAACCAGCCTGGTGAAATTCACTTTTCAGCAATGAAATCCGCTCATCGTTTTTCCAGTAATGGTTGAGTGCCTGTGCATGGTGCATCTGGCAATATTCGCAACCGTTGCAAACCGAAACTACAACAGCCATCATTTCGCGTTCGGCCCTCGAAAGTTCCGATTTCGAGAACATAATTTCCAAATATAAATCCATGTGAGCGACGATACTTTCAGGGCGCAGGCTCTGGATTGTATGGACATCGGCAAGTTTTCCCCGCTTTTTTAAAAGGTCATCGTAAATTTCTTTTAGTCTTCCGGTGGCTTCTTCAGGTTCAATAACTCGAATACGGTTCATTCTATTTGGTTAATTTGATTTTATAGTTTCAGGGCATTTCGTTTGATTGGCCAAAACAGATGAATATAATGAAACACAAAACGGAACAAGAAAAGTTAACAGTACGCGGTAAATATTCATACCTTCAAAAGACAGGCTGAAAATACCGGGATTATTTATGATATTTAAAATGACACCGACCAGAATGGCAACGCGAATTGCACGTGTCAATGACTCTTTCTGTGTTGCCAGTTTCGCGATATTTTGTTTTTGGTGAGTCATCAATGATGGTGCTCCTGTAGTTTGATTTTAATTTGTCCTTTTAGCTTTTCCGTTTCACCATTCTCAGAAGGAGTACCATGGAGATGTTTCTTTATCCCTTCTTCTATGATTTCGCTTTGGTCTTCATACATCGAGCAGGCATCGCACATCATTTTGTGTAATTCAAGCTGGATTTTTTCTTTTATTGTCAGCTTAAAGTGTAGTTTTTTTTCAATTAATTCTGTTGCTTTCAGACAGGAAAGAAACAGAAAGTGCATTATTTTGTTTTTCATATCAATATCAATTAAACCAATTCTTTTCAACGCAATCCCTCAACTGAAGTTTTGCCCTGTGAATAATTTGCCAGTAATTGGACGGGGTGATATCCAGTTCCTGACAAATTTCATCGCCGCTTTTTTCTGTAAGGTATTTTAATTTTACACAAACACCCCATTTGCCAGGCAGAGCGTCAAGACATTTTTTAAGCACTTCCTGAAATTCGTGATCATCCAGCAGATGTTGTTCGTCTTCCTGCCCATGCCAGCTTTTGGGTTTGCGACTTTCCTGCCAATCTCCTTCATCACTGAAAAACAGCGAAAAAGATTGGTTCTCACGTTGCACAGGCTGATTTACCTTTTTACGGTAATAATCGATGATTTTATGATTCAAAATACTATACAACCATGTTTTAGGCGAACTGTCACCTTTAAACGAATCGAATTTCTCCGCCGCAGCAAGGAAAGTATCCTGAACTAAATCGGCAGCAGTTTCATCATTAGAAACCTTGTGTAAAGCCCAGGAATAGAGTTCCGAAGTATAATTGTTTACCCAAGCCGACAAATCGTTGTTTTTTCTATTCATTAAAATTTATTTGTTCAAAACAAATCAAAAATAACAATATTTGTTATTCCGGCATATATTTGAAATTCTGTTTCCTGTTTCTATAAAAGCTTCCAACGTTTTTAACACTTCTGATTTTTCTATTCCGGTTTGTTTGGAAATTTCAGTTACAATTTCTGATTTTGTCATAATAATCTGATTAATGGAATTTAAATTTTTCAGTTCAAATATATGAATAATACTATTAAACGGGGTCCATAAAATTTAAACTAAACTAAAATAAAATAAAACGACAAAAAAAAACCCCGGAGGGCTCTTTCTATTGCATCAATCCATCATCGGCAAAAGAGTAGTAAGATTCTTCTGTCAGGATAATATGGTCGAGAACTGAACAGTCGAATATCTTTAAAGCTTCGGCTATTTTCTTTGTTATTAATTTATCCGCCTCACTGGGAACAAGAGAACCTGACGGATGATTATGGCATAAAATTACAGATTTTGCCAGCGCCTCTACGCAGTACTTTGCAATAATGGTGGTATCGATAACCGTTCCTACAATCCCGCCTTGGGAAATTTTGGCATAACCGATTGTTTTGTTGCTTCGGTTAAGTTATTCAGAGGTTAGGTTTTTGACCAAGCGCGAAGCGTGGCCTGGCAAGGGAAATTTGGGGAGGAGGCCACCCTTGACTTTTCCGGTATGCGTAAATAACTTTGTGAAAAAATTGAATGGGAGTTAGTATTCCTCATTACCCACAAAATCCTTTTTTTCAGTAAAATTTTAGAGATTGGAGCACATCATACCAGGTTGAAACAATCCGATTAAAATAGACCTCAGCAATGTTTTACAAACAATTATAATTAATCGCTTGTTACATATATCCGGATGCTTGTGCATTCTCCTGAATTACAGTTCATGACAGATGATATGATCAATACAAGGTTTTTTTATTGTTAATTTCAAAGCTATAATCTATGAGGAAGGCAAACGATCAGGAGAAAACTCTCATTATTGATATACTTACCCAATCATTTGAATCCAATCAAAGTGTGAATTACGTGGTAAAACAAGACAGGGAAAGGCTCAGGAGAATCCGGGCATTAATGGACTATTCATTTGAAGTATGCAAGTTATTTGGGGATGTGTTCATTTCTGATAACAAAAAAGCCTGTGCGCTAATCATGTATCCTGAGAAAAAGAAAACTTCACTGAAAGCGATAATGCTGGATATCAAATTAATTATTCAGTGTGTAGGTTTCAGAAATGTAAAAAGGACGCTCAGCCGGGAAGCATTGATTAAGAAGATTCAGCCCAAAGAACTGATGACCTATTTATGGTTCATCGGTGTTAAGCCGGATGATCAAAATAACGGTTTTGGCAGTAACCTGCTGCAATCCATAATTGACTACAGCAATCAGATCAACAGACCTGTTTACCTCGAAACATCGACGGTCAGAAATCTACCCTGGTACAAGCGATTTGGCTTTGAGGTTTACAGCGAACAAGACCTGAGTTACCGGCTCTACCATAAAACTTCGCCTGGTAAATGATATTTATATCAACGGGATAAGGGTGCCAAAAGGAAATTTTCTTTTTGGACAGGCTGCGCTGAACGGTGAAAGGCTTAACATTAAGATTAATAACATTCGTTATCAAAATTCGCTTTTTCACGTAGGACTTTCTGTATATGATCTGGATGGTATGCACGGCATCTATATTCCCGGAGCTATAACCAGGGATGTTGCCAAACAATCAGCAGATCGGGCCATTCAGGGTTTTGGGCTTACCTCCCTCGATCCATCATTAGGAGAACAGACAGTTAGTGCCGGAATTGAGACAGCCCGCAATTTGATTAGCAAAAAGGTAAAACTGAAAAAAGTCACTGTAAAAGCTGGCTACCGGGTATTGTTAAAAGACGAAAAACAATAAAAGACATTCAACAAATTAAATTCAAAGCAATGAGAAAAACAGGTATTGAATTGATTACAGGAACACTTCTTTTTTTTCTATCATATATTTCGGTTTTTTCACAATCTGTGAATCCGGTAAACATATCATTTATTGAACCTTATCCTTTGTTCATTGGGATCGAAAAAACGACCAACCTCATATTTCCCCATTCTATAATAAGCGTGGACAGGGGAAGTCAAAATGTACTGGTACAAAAAGCAAAAGCAGTAGAAAATATCCTCCAGGTAAAGGCTGCGCAAAAAGGGTTTGAAGAAACCAACCTAACCGTTATTACTGTAGAGGGAAAATTCTATTCTTTTCTATTAAATTATTCCAGTCAACCAACGGTACTGAACCTGTCGTTCGGGACTTCCGAACCATCCCGTTCGAGTGCGCTCTTTTCACCGAATTTATACAATGAAGGCGAACTGCAAGCTTATTCCAACGCTGTAGCTGCAGAAAAGAAAAAAGTACGCGGCATAAAAGATAAAAAGTATGGAATGATTTTCCGTCTGAATGGCCTTTTTATACATGATCATGTAATGTATTTAAGGCTAAAACTGGAGAATCAGTCCAATATTAATTATGATGTTGACCAGCTACGTTTTTTTATCCGGGATCGGATAAAAGCGAAGCGTACGGCTACTCAGGAAATTGAAATTCCACCATTGTTCATCAGGAATGATACTCCCACCGTTCGGGGACAATCGGAACACACCTTTGTATTTGCCCTTCCGAAATTCACGATACCTAATAAAAAATATCTTACCATACAGCTCATGGAAAAAGACGGGGGGAGGCATCTGGAACTCCGTGTCAATAACAAAAAACTCGTTCGTTCAACAGTACAATTTAATCTACCTGCTTCTCAAAAAATACATTTTTATTCATCAAAAAAGAATTGTTATGAACCAGAAAAATTTTGAATACCTGCGCGACCAGGTAAAGTACACTGGCTTCGGTGAAGGACTGGAAAACAGCCTAAAGGAAAAGTTAAACGGGCAAACGCCTGAATTCACGTTGAACCACACGGCTCAATACAGTAATGACATTGCTACTTCGACTTTGTACTTCAGTAAATCGAAACAAAGTGATATGTATTTTTTCAACTCCTATAGAGTGAGTTTGAAAAGAGAAAATGTTCCGGATTCTCTGGAACAGACCTTTTATATCAACAAGGGCAATAACATCACTCTGAAAGAAGCTTATAATTTGATGTACGGAAGAGCTGTCAATAAGGATCTGACTAACAAGGAGGGTCAAATATACAATGCCTGGATACAGATGGATTTCAACCAGGCAGATAACAACGGCAACTACAAGTTGAAGCAGTTTCACCAAAATTATGGATACGATTTGGAATCAGTATTGGCCAAATATCCGATAAAGGAAATGGCAAATGATGACTACAAATCCAACCTGCTGGATTCCTTAAAAAAAGGTAACCGGCAGTCTGTCACTTTTGTCCGGGATGGCGCGGAACAAAAAAACTATATTGAAGCCAATCCCAGGTTTAAAACCATTAATATTTACGACAGTAACATGCGGCGGTTGAGCAACAGGCAATCCAAAGCTGAAAAACATGCTGAAGGTGAAAGCCGGTCAGTAAAACAAGACGCCAAAAAGGAAAGTCAAAGTAATGATGATGACAATTCTGACGTACCCAGGGAAACGAAGAAAAAGCGCAAAAGACAATCAGTAACTTAAAGGATAGGATTATGGAAACACTAAAACCTTTGTCCGATTTCTTTTCAGCCGTTGAGAAGGATTACCGGATCAGCATCACACATATCGGCATTTATGCGGCTTTGCTACATTACAGGCAAATGCAGGGATTCCCCAATCCCGTAACAGCATTCAGTCATGATATTATGAGCATTGCAAAAATTTCAGCACCCGCCACATACCACAAATGTATAAAGGAACTGAACGAATACGGCTACATCAGGTATGTTCCATCTTTCAAAAGATTTTAAGAAAAGATGGTATAACAGTTACAGAAGAACAGGCAAAGATCATCCTGGATTTTTTGTATGAAATGGCGACTATTGTTGTAGATCAATATTTGTCGGAACAAGCAAATTTTCGTAAATTTACAGGGTAAACAAACGCATTTTCAACACATTATATTAACATGAAAATTGCAGATTTATATATCCGTGTAAGCACAGACGAGCAGGCAGACAAAGGTTACTCCCAGCGTGACCAGGAAGAAAGACTCCGTAAATATTGTGAATTAAATTCCCTGCAAGTAAGGAAAGTGGTTTATGAAGATCATTCTGCCAAAACATTCAACCGCCCGGCTTGGGCGGACCTTTTGACTGTCCTTCGGAAAAAGCGGGGATATTCGGATTTTATCCTGTTTACAAAATGGGACAGGTTCAGCCGAAACGCAGGGGACGCCTACCAAATGATAAGTACCTTGCGGAGATTAGGTGTAGAACCACAGGCCGTAGAACAACCTTTGGACTTGTCCATCCCGGAAAACAAAATAATGCTGGCTTTTTACCTGGCAGCCCCTGAGGTAGAAAATGACAGGAGGGCATTGAATGTATTTCATGGCATGCGCCGTGCAAGGAAGGAAGGCAGATGGATGGGAACTGCTCCTGTCGGATACGTAAACAAAATAACGGAAACAGGAAAAAAATATATTGCCCCGAAAGAAAAGGATGCCGAAATAATGAAATGGGCTTTTCATGAACTGGCCAAAGGAAAGTTTAATACCGAACAAATTTGGAAAATGGCACAGAAGAAAGGGTTGAAGTGCAGTAAAAATAATTTTTGGAGGGCTATACGAAATCCTGTTTATTGTGGAAAAATCTATATTCCAAAATATAAAGAGGAAAAAAGTTACTTGGTTCAGGGAAAACATGAACCTTTGATTTCCGAAGCATTATTTTATACAGTGCAGGATGTTTTGGATGGACGCAGAAAAGTAATGCGGACCAAAATGACAGTCGATGAAAACCTTCCCCTGCGGGGATTTTTAGTTTGTCCCAAATGTGGCAAAATGCTCACAGGGAGTGCATCGAAAGGACGTTCCCAGTATTATTATTACTATCATTGCAGTTCTGCCTGTGGCGTTCGGTACAAAGCTCCGATTGCCAATGAAAAAATTGCAGATGAAATACGTAAGTATGTAAAACCGTTGCCGAAACTTCAGTTATACAAAGAGGTTATTATTACGACTTTCAATGCCAGAACAAACACACAACAGGAAGAAGTGAAACATCTGAAACGGCAACTCCGGGAAGCTGAACAAAGGCTTTCAAAGGTCAGGGAATTATTACTCTGTGGAGATATTGACGCGGATGACTTCCGTCTGATAAAAGCTGAAAGCGAAGAAAGAATAAAAAGGTTGGAAGCCAGATTAAAAGCATCAGTGACTGACTCAACCAATATCGAACCCTTATGGGATAAAGCTTTCAGCAACATTTCACACCTGGATGTTTTGTACGAAAATGGTACTATTATTCAGAAAAGAAAAATAATTGGTTCGATGTTCCCCGAAAAATTGACTTTTGACGGATTTCAATTTCGAACCACAAGAATAAACGAGGCATTGGAGTATATTATGCTGATGGACAATAAAATAGGAGGCAAAAAAAACGGGACAAACT
>Ga0334898_1002932_pt1 | contig 14635 bp, 9 predicted proteins | sample GraSluR3_MG_10_FD_207228 | JGI IMG/M metagenome (GOLD analysis project Ga0334898, IMG submission 207228) | Sludge microbial communities from methane-producing bioreactor in Wageningen University, Netherlands - Granular Sludge_3_08-R3 | ecosystem: Engineered > Bioreactor > Anaerobic > Unclassified... | reverse complement strand
TCATCTGGATAAGTTCCTTCCAACTCGTCTTCAACTTCATTTTCAGGCTCATCGTTTGTTTCAGGTTCATGAGGTTGTGATTTTTGGGGGACTTCATCTAATAAGTTACTGTAGATTAATTTATTCATAAAATCTCTCCAAATGGGAGCTGCTACCGACCCTCCATAGGTAGAGTTACCTCCTACAGGCTGTCCGTCACTATTTCCTATCCATACAGCAGTGACTAATTCCGAAGTGTAACCCACAAACCATAGGTCGCGACTGTCAGTTGTTGTTCCTGTTTTTCCGCCGCTAGCAATAGCTATTCTGGCATTTGTCCCCGTTCCATAATTCACCGTGTCTTTTAGTATTATATCCATCTGTTCAGCAGTCCTGCTTTTAAGAACCTGTTTTTTACCAGTATCAGATTGATAAATAGTATTATTTTGTTCATCTATAATTTTTTCAACTGTGTAGTAGTCACGGTGTATACCCTGGGCAGGGAAGATAGTATAGGCAGAAGCCATCTGCAACGGAGATATCCCTCTCTGCATTCCTCCAAGTGCCAGGGCAAGGTTTTTGTCAGCTTCTTCTATACTTGTAATACCGAGCCCGGTTAAGTATTTACTGGCTTTTTCTACTCCTAATTGATTTAATACTTCAACTGAGGCGATGTTATAAGAATTGACTAAGGCTTGTTTAACTGTGGCTTTTTCTGGATTATTATAACCATAATTTTCAGGAACATATCCTCCTCCAAAATCACGTTTCTTATTATTTAAGATGGTATCAGGGTTTATTAAACCTGCATCCATGGCAGCTGAGTAATAAAGGGGTTTTATGGCTGAGCCGGGTTGCCTTGCAGCTACTGCCATGTTTATCTGGTTTTTTTCGAAGTTGACTCCTCCTACCATCGCTTTTATCCCTCCAGTTCTGGGATCTATTGATACCAGAGCAGCATCTTGAGCTTTTATCCCCCGGGAACTGAAACTTTTAACATTATTATAAACTGAGTTTTTAGCAGCTCCCTGCATACTGCGATCTACAGTGGTATAAATTTTCAAACCACCCTGGTACAGCTTGTTTACCCCAATTATGTTTTCCAAGTGGGCACTTAAATAAGCCATGTAATAAGGGTTATTACTGGAATGCGGGATATAAGATTTAAAGGAAACCCCCTGGTTATAGATCGTTTGTTCTTCCTCTTGGTTAATAATGCCCTGTTCTACTAATACATCTATCACAATCGCTTGCCTTTTTTTTAAGGCTTCCATATTTTTTTCTGGTGAATAGTATTCAGGTGCCTGTATCATACCGATCAGCATAATAATTTCTGCATCATTAAGCTCCATTACATCTTTACCAAAGTAGGAATCAGCGGCACACTGCATACCGGAACAACCTCTGCCCATATAAATTTCATTCAAGTACATATTTAGAATTGCATCTTTGCCATATTTACCTTCTATCGCAGTCGCAATAAATACTTCCTTAACTTTGCGCGAATAGGTTTTTTCTTGACTTAAAAATAGAGTGCGGGCAAGCTGTTGAGTGATAGTACTTCCACCCTCTGATTTACGACCGCTTTTTAAATTATTCCATATTGCTCTTCCTATTCCCTTGGAATCAAGTCCATTATGTTCGTAAAAACGGCGATCTTCAACTGCAACAACTGCTTTTTTCATTAAATCAGGAAAATCACTGCTGTATTCCTTTTTATAACCTAGCTTATCCATTTCGGTATTATCACTGTAATAGACAACAGACTGTTCCTTTATCTTATATTCCCAGCTGTTGATTCCAGTTAAAAACTGAGAGAGTTTCATTGTAGAATTAGTAACTGATATACCTAAAAAAAAGAAAACTACAAAAGTAATAAGGACAATAAAATAAATACCTAGTTTGTACAAAAATTTCATATTATCCTAACCTTTCATTACGATGGTTGTTAATATATCTACTAAATTGTTATATAGTATTATCATATATTATTATCATTAAATATAGTGCTAAATTAAGAATATTATAGTTGGTCAGTTGGTCAGTTGGTCAGTTGGTCAGTTGGTCAGTTGGTCAGTTGGGTAGTTGGTCGGTTGGTCAGTTGGTCAGTTGGGTAGTTGGTCAGTTGGGTAGTTGGTCAGTTGGTCAGTTGGTCAGTGGGTTAGTTGGTCAGTTGGGTAGTTGGTCAGTGGGTTAGTTGGTCGGTTGGTCAGTTGGGTAGTTGGTCAGTTTTTAAGGGAGACTAAGTCTCCCTTAAAAACGGTTATTCTCTGCCAGGCCGGAGACTAAAGTCTCCTCTATAGATGCAGGAGTTGTTCACAGCGCTCTGAATGACATATAGCCCCTGCGAATATAGGATAGCGAAGCTATCTCAAAAGGACTTTTTGCTTTTTGTTTAGCAGAATTACCATTGTTATAAATCCATATCTATTATCCACCTGACCAACTGACCAACCGACCAACCGACCAACTATAATTAATAATTTTTCACAGGCAATATTAAATATTTTCTAATATAGACTCATAACTATGATAAAATGTTTAAGTAAAAAATTTTGTTACCAGTATCCTATGATAAATATAGTTAAAATTTTTCTGGCAGCTGAAGATACTTTATGAAGGGGAAAAGCTATTAATGAAATTTATTAGTTATTGTTATAACGGAGAGGAAAACGTAGGTATCTTTAATAACGACAGAATTATACCATTAAATATTAATTTAAGGTTAAATACTAATTCGATGATTGATTTAATAGAAAGAATGAATGAGAGAATGATAGAAAATATTAAACATATAATCGATGCCCAGGATTATAAATACCTGCCGGCAGATTCGGTTAGGCTGCTCGCGCCCATTCCGTATCCCAAAAGAAATGTCTTCTGCCTGGGCAAAAACTATGAGGAACATGTCAGGGAAATAATAAATCCAATTGCCAATAAGGATATTCCTAAACATCCAATTTATTTTACCAAAACAGCCGCTCCGGCAGTAGCCCATGGCGATCTGATTAAGTTTTCCCGTCAGATTACCAAACAGGTAGATTATGAGGTTGAACTGGCAGTAATAATTGGCAAAGAAGGGATAAATATTAATTCTAAGGAAGCAGAAGATTATGTTTTCGGGTATACCATAGTAAATGATGTCTCTGCCAGAGATCTGCAGGCTAAACACCAGCAGTGGCATAAAGGAAAAAGCCTGGACTATTTCTGTCCCATGGGTCCCTGGATAGTATCTAAGGAAGAAATTCCTTTTACGGTTGAATTGGATATTCAATGTAGTATAAACGGAGAGCTGAGGCAAGCATCCAACACCAGAAATATGATCTTTGATATACCATATATTATTAGTGATTTATCAAAAGGAATGACATTAAAACCAGGTGATATAATATGTACCGGAACTCCGAGTGGAGTTGGCATGGGTTTTGATCCCCCTAAATTTCTTAACGATGGAGATACTATAGAGTGTTATATTGAAAAAGTAGGGAAACTGGTTAATAGGGTATCGGTTAGTTGTTGAAACTGATATTTTAAAAATCTATTACTGATTAGTAAGAAAATAAAGGCTTAATGGAATCATTTTATCGGACAGAACCGTAGATAGAACCGTAGAAACCGTAGAGGCGACTTCAGTCGCCGCCCTTACACCCTGAATTGCGGCTGGTCGTAGACTGAAGTCTCCTCTACGGTATATAATGCATAAATACTACTTTGCGCAGTGGAATCATTACTGGACTGGGCTGTCGAATGTGAGAGCAGCGTAAAAAGTTTGCTTTTAAGGGCTGTTTTGCCTATTATAATACCTGTTGGAGGATATTGAATGAATAAAAAAGAACAACGCGAGAAGTTTATTGATACCATAGCCAGATTTACGGCATATGCAGGCAGGTATCTCCCTGATGATGTTTATGCAAAACTAAAAGAACTCAGAGAGAAAGAAGATACCGCTTTAGCGAGGATTATCTACGATGCTATGTTTGAAAACCTTGATATGGCTGACAGATTAAACCGGCCGTGCTGCCAGGATACCGGTATAATCCAGTATTTCGTTCAGGTAGGAACTAAATTTCCACTGCTGGCTGAAATAGGGGATTGCCTGGTTGAAGCCGTAAAAAGAGCAACCATCATCGGGCCTTTGCGTCATAATGCAGTTGAAATATTCGATGAGAAAAATACCGGGAACAATGTGGGAACCAGGATTCCCTGGATTGATTGGGAACTGGTTCCGGACAGTGACGAGGTTAAAATATATGTATATATGGCTGGTGGAGGCTGTAGTCTTCCAGGAGCAGCAAAGGTCTTAATGCCTTTGGAGGGATATGAGGGAATAGTAAAATTTGTATTTGACCAGGTTACCTCGTACGGTGTTAATGCCTGTCCTCCTCTTTTAATCGGAATTGGTATTGCCGGTTCTGTAGAAGTTGCCGCTAAATTATCTAAAAAGGCCTTACTGCGTCCTTTAGGCTCGCATAATACTAATCCTCACGGGGCTGACCTGGAATTTCAAATCGAATCAGGATTGAACAAGATTAAAATAGGACCCGGTGGGCTTGGTGGAGAATCATCTGTGATGGGGGTACATATTGAACAGGCAGCACGTCATCCGGCAACACTTGCGGTAGGGCTATCTACCGGATGCTGGGCCCATAGGAGAGCTCTGATAAAAGTGGATTCAAACATGGGATATGAAATCCTTTCACATAAAGGAGCAATATTATGATAAAGAAAATATTAAGCACACCTTTTCAAGAGGTAGACATAGATAAACTGGCAATCGGCGATATTATATATCTTAATGGTTGCCTGGTGACCTGCAGGGATGATGTGCATCAGCGATTGATAAAACAGAATAAGCAGCTGCCGGTAGATTTAGACAGCATGGCTATTTTCCATGCCGGCCCGATTATGCAGGAAATACCGGGAAAAGAGGGGAAATACAGAGTTGTATCTATAGGGCCGACAACAAGTATGCGCATGGAAAAATACGAAAAAGAATTTATCCATAAAACTGGAGTAAAGATCATTATAGGCAAAGGCGGCATGGGAAAAGATACTGCTAAAGGATGTCAGCAGTACAAGGCAATACATACAGTTTTCCCTGGAGGTTGTGCGGTATTAGCGGCTGATTGTGTAGAGGAGGTCAAAGCTGTAGAATGGTTGGATTTAGGAATGCCTGAGGCCATGTGGGTGATGCAGGTAAAGGAATTTGGTCCTTTAATCGTTTCTATTGATACCAGGGGCAACAACCTTTTTGAAAAGAACAAAAAAGAGTTTAATATAAGGAAAGATGCTGTTGTAGAGGAAATCTGCCAGTATGTGGATTATCTCGAATAAATATATCCAGTAAAAAATTTTTCTAGATAGAAAATATGTAGGAGGTAGATTTATGAATAAAGTTGAAAAGGCGCTTATACATGCTCTATTTGTTCACCTGCATCACAACACGGACAAGGCTATTGATTTTGGGTTATTTAAGCAGCTTAATCAAAAGGTTGAGCAAATATGGCCTGGAGCTTTGCTGGTTGGGCCTGATGCTAATGATGATGCCGCAGTATTTAGAATTCCAGGTACCGATTGTTTTATTGCTGCTAAAATGGAAAGCCATTGTTCACCATGTGTTCCCCGGCCGTATGATGCTGCAGCTACAGGAGCCGGTGGAGCCATGCGTGATGTAGTGGCCATGGGAGCCAGACCCATGTTTCTTTTGGATTTTATCGGTACTCGGCCGTTAGAAGAGGAAGTTATTGTAGGTCCATGTGGTTTTCAAGGGGAATGTACCTGTGGTCAATGTAAAATAATGACCAGTCAGGAACGAGTTAATATAATGCTGAAAGGGATTGCAGATATGTGCGAGACCATGGGGGTATTTGTGGTCGGAGGTGGTTTTTCCACTTCTTTTTCTGATATTGTTCCAGCAACAGTAGTATCTATAATCGGGAAACAGGTTACCAAAGAGCCTCTTACAAAACCAGCTAAAACCCCGGGAGATAAAATTATTATTATCGGGGAGACAGGTTCAGATGGCAATGATACCCTGTACAGAGCCGGGTTAGTATCAGTTATGGAGCCGGCTGTTGCCTGCTTCACTGAAGAAAAAACTACTATGGAGGCTACTTTAGCCGCTTTTACTACGGGAAAAATAAAGGCGTGTTCTGATTTAGGAGCGGCTGGCATAGGGGCTGCTGTTTGTGAGTCAGCTCGATATGGAGGACTTGGAGCCAGGATAGAATTGGATAAAGTCCCCTTAAAAACATCTGGAATTTCTCCGGAAGAAATATTTATTTGTGAAAGTCAAGCCCGTATGCTGGTTCAGGTGGAACCCCAGGATGTTGAAGAAGTATTAGAGGCGATCCGCTGCAAAAATGGTATTGCCGGGGTAATCGGTGAAATTAACGATTTGGATTATAATACTTTTACCTTCCAGGGAGAAACTGTAGCCACAATACCCAACAAACCGTCTGCAGAAATTCTGGAGGGATTAACCAGGTAAATGCTAATATATAGGTAATATACAGGAACGTTCTTCTGCTTCCTGGTAGAGGAAGCAGAAGGATGTTCTTTTTTAATTTGGTTCTCCCTGTTTTAAATGTTTTTAACGATTGTGCCAGTTGAGTACTTAGTAATAATATGTTTTTGTAGTATGCGTAGGGAATGCAAATGTTTTTTTTATTGGGAAAAAGGGAAAAAACAGGTGGTCATAAACACCTATTTAGGTGTCTTTTGACCACCGGTCCACTAATTGTCCACTAAAAGCATATTTTACCCCAAAAAACAGAAAAAGCAAAAACCGTAGAAAGCCCCACGGTTACTTAGTTTTCATATGGCAGGGGAGAGAGGTCTCGAACCCCCAGCCCTCGGTTTTGGAGACCGATGCTCTGCCAATTGAGCTACTCCCCTGAATATGCTGAATTGACTTCAGCAAAAATGATTTTATCATAAAAGAGTAAAGGGTTCAAGGGTTTTACTAACCTTATTTACTTAAAAGAGGTTTATCCAATAGATTACTTATTCCTAACTATAATTCTGTATCAGTTAATTCATAGTAATTAAAGAGATAAATTAATTTTCCCATATTATTCATTAGATATTTTTGATTATACAGGTAAAGATAAGAAATAGAGGATAGGATAAGAGTTGTAATGATATGAGAACGTTAATTAAGCAGAATCTTTATTAAATAGATTGAGGGACGATTATTGAGTTATAATAGTTTGAAAAATAAAGAAACCAGTACCAGTGAATCAATATCGATAAAAAAGCAATCTGGTAAAAAACAACTAAATGAAGACGAAGAAAATAAAGCTTTACGTAAAGAACTAATAGATATTTACCCGTACTGCGGAAATTATTTTATTACCATTGGTTATTGGTTTAAATTTATTGAAACTATGTACATGGGGAATCCGTATCCTAAAACTAAACGACTATTTGTAGATTTAGTGTCAGAGATCTTTAAAGTTTCCCACAAAATAGAAAATATAAACCGATTTCAAAATACATTTAATAATAATGTAATCAAAGATATTATTTTAAGGTGTTTTGAGAGACACAACTATTTTGATAATAAGACCGACTATTATAGACTACTGAGCAGCAGGGAATTAATTGTTCCTAAAGCCGATCAGAAAATTTTAAAAGGGTTACTGTTTCCCATGAAAAATGGCGATTTAACTGTTAATAGACTATTTACCAGGAACTTTTTAGATAATCTATTTCTTAAAGAAGAATTAGATATTAAAGCGATAATTAATGCGGAATTATTAGTTATAACCGAGATATTCTACTGGGCAAAAACATTTGTAAGGATAATAATCATTTCCAGGCAGCAGCACCTGTTAACTTACCCAAATATTTCCAGAATTCAAGATTCTCTTTTTTACGAACCTTTAGAAACCGATTTTAATTTTTGGTATAATATCTATTCCAGGTATTTTACAGATACATTGGGAGAAGTACTCGATTTTGAAGACTTTGCTATGCTTATAGATATGATTAATCGCAGTCGTGACATCTTAGATGAAAACGATGAAATGTTTTCGCCGGTACAAAAGAAATTTAATGAATTTATAAATAAAGTAAAAATGAGCAGAGACGGATATGAGTTTAAAGATGTTTTAAAATGGTTACCTGTTATGATCAAAGATATTGATTGGGATTCTGCCATAGATGAGAGATATGGAGCAGTAACCAGGCAGGTTGCTTTTCGTTTAAGCTATAGAAAAATCAGAGAAACTATTATTCCAATGCTATCATTGGAAGATATACTTGAAACCTGCCTGACATGCTACGATATTCATAATATATTTGACACATATATGCAAACTAATGCCGGAGCAAAATAGCTCCGGCATTGAAGGTTAGTTTGGCTCGGTTTCATCACACAGGATTTTATAACCGTCAGGGGTTAATAAGTTATTCAGGTCTTCTTTATTATTCATTAAAATAACCGCGATATGATTGGAAAACGGATCTTCCTGCAAAAGTTGAGTATTAACTTGTACTTCCTCATTGACTTCAACAATAGTACCACCTACCGGGCTGAAGAGAGCAGAAACACCTTTTATATGTTCTATTTGTCCAATCTGGCTACCGGTTTCCACTTCGGCGTCTAACTCAGGTAGTTCAATATAGACTATTACATTCATATAATGCTGAGCAAAATCAGTAATGCCGATATAGGCCCGGTCTTCATCAACCCTAACCCAAATATGTTCAGGCGAATATAATAAATCATCTAATATTACTATGGAAAACACCCCCCATTCAAGGAAATTTTAGTTAACCCAATTATAACTTAATTAATTCTATAAATAAAGCCTTATATGGCTTATATAATTCTTCAAAAGGAGGAGTTAGTTGCATAATAAATTCTTAAATGCAGTCACCTTAGATAAGTTGGCCACAACTAGCGTTTTGGTAAAATCGCAGCAACCGGATAGAATCGTAGAGGCGACTTGAGTCACCGCCTTGACACCCTGAGTTGCGGCTGGCCGGCGACTGAAGTCGCCTCTACAAGTACAATATAAGATACGGCACAATATAATTAGGGATTAACTGCAGAGTTAAAGGTAAAATATATAATTGTTCAATATCCTATCAAAACAAATACCAAAAAATCTGCGTGAATCTGTGCGAAATCTGTATTCATCGTGGTCATTACTTCTTTATTTTTATAAGTGGTTGTGTCCTTGGGGCATGAGGGGTTAGTTTAAAAAACTAATAATACGCCAAATGCCAGTAAATATACTATAATGATTAGAAAAATAGAACCTATAAATGTTTGAAGTAAATCCTTTTTAGTAAAGTCAGTAAACATAGTATACCACCATCCTTCAAAATTAATAACAGAACAAGTGTTCTTATTTATTCTATAGGCAAACTAGTGTTCTGTCAAGATTACACCTGCTATCAAATATATGGAAAATAAAGGAATTATATTCTTGAACCCTTAGGTAACTAAGGGAAATGGTTTTATCGCATCATAATCTTAGGTCGCTTTTGTACTTTGCTTAGTCAGGATCAGCATTCATGGAGATGACATGTTGCCAAAAAGGAGTGTAGCTGGAGGTGTGTATGAAGGTGCTTTAACATAGAAAAGTTAAAAATTAACTAAACTATCAGTATTGAAACGTCTGCAATAAATAGAAAATTTTTTGCACAAAACCGATTAATAAATTAGTATAAGTATTAATAAAAGGATAAGGATCTAGTTTAGTAATTGATTTAAATGGCAAAAGGTTAATTATACTGTATTTTAAGGTTATATACCATTATTCCTTAGAATACTCATTTAACAGGAAAAAACTGCATTAAAAAGAAATAAGGCGGGTGAAAGAAATTGAAAAAGGTACTGGTGTTAAGGGGAGGAACTTCAGAAGAGAGAGAAGTCTCATTAAGAAGTGGTAAAGCTGTGTACACTGCTTTACAGGAAGCAGGCTATAATGTCCACGACCTTGATTTTACTAAAGAGAATATTAATAAAATAATAGATATTGCTCCAGATGTTGTATTTATTGCCCTGCATGGAAAAAATGGAGAAGATGGAACTGTACAAGGCTTTTTAGATCTGCTGGGTATTCCTTATACAGGTTCGGGAGTAGCAGCAAGTGCTATAGGTATGAATAAGATCCTGACCAAAAAATTTCTTAGCTATGAAGGAATGCCAACTTCCGATTTTGTGATTCTAGATAAGGAAATTTTTAATAATGGATCTAAAAATACCGAATGGTTGTTAAGTACTATTGGGCTTCCCATGGTTGTTAAAGCATCTACCCAGGGATCAAGTATAGGGGTATTTATTGTTAGAAAAGAAGAGGATATATTAGGTGCCCTTAAAAAGGCTTTTGAGTTTGATAGCGAAATACTGGTGGAGAAATTTATTGACGGGATTGAATTGACTGCGGCAGTAGTTGGTAATAATGAACCACATGTGCTTCCAATTATAGAAATCACCTCGGAAAATGAATTTTATGATTATGAGTCAAAATATACCAAGGGAATGTGTGCCCATATTATACCAGCCAGGATAAACGATAATATCAGGCAGAGAGTAATGCAGATCGCTTCTCAGGTATATAAAAGTATCGGCTGCCGGGGATATGCCAGAATCGATTTTATAGTAGATAAAGAGGATAGACCATATGTCTTAGAGATTAATACCATACCAGGAATGACTGAGATGAGCCTGGTGCCAGATGCTGCTAGAGCTGATGGGATCAGTTTTGTTGAATTAGTTGACCGGATATTGAAATTAGCCATAGAAGGTTAAATGAAAAATGCCTGGCAGTTTCGTGTTTAGGCTATAAATCGGAAACTAAAACTGCCCCGGGGAAATATTATTTGGTTAAAATAGTCATAGAATTTGATTATAATCTGTATTTTCGTTATAATAAGGATGTTAAAAAAAGCCAGTCTAGGATTAAAAGCTGTATATGATAGCCTTAAGAAGAATTTGCTCTTAAGGCTATTTGTATAAACGCAGAAATATATAAACGTATGATGTGGGGGACAAACAAGTGCTTATGGCAGAAAAACTGACCAGGATTCTTGAAGAGATTAATGGTGCTGGATATAAAGCCTATAAGAGAATAGAAAACAGCTTTGATTGTGAAAGCTGCATCCTATTTATTGATCATGTCCAAGCAGATCCATTTGCTCCACCTACTAAAATTAGAATACGAGTGCCGATGCAAAAGGCTGGCTTCCCCAAATATTTATATGAGGGTATTAGGATTACAGCACTTGAAGATGTAATTGCCCGCATAATAAAAGGAGAAATACAAAAACTAGGTGGCATAGTAAATGGGACCGGTAAGAGCGGCAGGTTATATATTGATGCCGGCAGACAGGAAGTGTTAAAAAGAACAGCAGTAAAAATCACAGCTGATTATATTGAAGCCAGGATGTCAGTTGGGCTGCCAGCAGCCGGTCGACGGATTAAGGGCAGGGAAGCAGCGAAAATATTATGTAATCATATCCCAGGAATTGCACAATCATCTTTATATTTTGACAAACTAGATGAAAACAGATTACAAAAAAGCGTTTTTCTCTATGAAGATCAGGAAATAGTTCGCAATCAGCTTAAGAAGTTAGGACTTATAGCTTTTATCGGGAATAACTCGATTCTTCCTCGAAAGAGCGGTAATAGTGATATACCGCTGGAAGAAAAACTGGCAGTTAAATTCCAAAGCCCTGCAAGCATGGAAGTTGAATTTAACACCCTTCATCACGGTAGAATAAAAGGAATGGGTATTTTTAAGGGCATAAACCTGATAGTTGGTGGAGGCTACCACGGAAAAACTACCTTGTTAAAGGCTATTGAAAAAGGAGTATATAATCATATCCCGGGAGACGGCCGGGAGTGGGTAATTACGGTACCAGATGCGGTAAAAATAAGAGCCGAAGATGGCAGGGCAGTGCAAAAGGTTGACATAAGATATTTTATTGACAACCTACCTTTGGGGTTGGTAACCTCTGAATTTTCCAGTGTAAACGCGAGCGGAAGCACCTCTCAAGCTGCTAACATAGTAGAAGCGATTGAAGCTGGCTCCAGGATGCTGCTTTTGGATGAGGATACAAGTGCTACTAATTTTATGATTCGAGATGCCAGGATGCAGAGATTGGTACATAAGAATAAAGAACCTATAACACCGTTCATTGATCGGATAAAACCGCTGTTTACTAATAATGATGTTTCTACAGTTCTGGTTATTGGTGGTGCCGGTGACTATCTTGATGTAGCCGATAAGGTTATTATGATGGATTCTTATAAGGTGTTTGACGTGACTGAAAAAGCCCGTGAGGTGGCCCGGGAGATTAAGAGCGGCCGGAGTATAGAAACCGGGGGTGAATTTTACCCTGATAAAGGAAGAATAGTAAAAGAGGAAAGTTTCCACATGCTAAAAAGGGAAAGGGCCAAAGTTAGTGTCAAGGGGCTTAATACTGTTCTATTAGGCAAAATGACGATTGAACTGCAGGCGGTTGAACAGTTAATAGATAACAGCCAGACCAGGGCGATAGCAGAATGTCTGCGTTATTTAACCAGGTATGTAAACGGGAAACGCACCTTAAGTGAAATACTGGAACTAGTTTATGCGGATATAATGAAAGATTTAGAAATAATATCCCCGGTTAAACCTGGAAAACACCCGGGAGAATTAGCTCTACCCCGAAAATACGAACTGGTCAGTACTATAAATCGTATGCGCAGCTTAAAAATTGGTTAAAATAGTTGGAAAGTTGGAAAGTGGAAAGTATGAAATATGGAGGGAGGAGTATTATACTTTGTTTTGGTGTATTTTAAATAGAAAAAGACTGCAACCTAAAAAGCCATCGTTTGACCATCTGTAATATTGTAAGCTGATGGTAGGCTGCTTATTTACGGATATATTTAAAGGAGGTTTCTAATGCCAAAAAGATCGCAGAGTAGGAGTATAAAGTGGGTTATTATATTAGCGCTTTTGCTTTTGTTAACCTTGTTCTTTGCTCTATATGCTGAATGGATGTGGTTTGGTTCAATAGGCTTTTCCAATGTGTTTTCAATTATTCTCTTAAATAAGATTGGTCTTTATGTAATAGTCTTTGTACTTAGTTTTCTACTATTTTATATCAACCTGGAGTTTACGAGAAAACACCTGGGACCTAAAGATGACAGGCCTCAGGACAATGAAGAAGGCCGGGAGATTATTTATCTTAATGAAGAAAAATCACCGTGGAGAGATTTTTTACTGGGAAAAACAGCACGCTGGATATTTCTTGGAGCAAGTATTATTGGTGCATTAATGGTCAGCTCAGCTGTCTCTGATAACTGGATAACTGTTCAGCAATTTATAAATAGAGTTTTAGTGGGGACAGCAGATCCCATTTTTAATAAAGATATCGGCTTTTACTTTTTTAATTTAACCTTTTACAATTTCATTTACAGCATGTTAATGTTTGCCCTGGTGCTGGTTACATTATTTGCTGGAGTAATATATGCTATTAATTCTTCTACCAACATTATTTTTGGCGATTGGAAGCATTTTACATTTGCTAAGAGTCACCTGGCAGTTTTGATAGCAGCCATTTTTGCTCTCAAAGCATGGGGATACAGGCTGGCTTCATATGATATTCTCTTTTCTTCCACAGGAATTGTTCATGGTGCTACATACTCCGACATATATGCCAGATTATTGGCGTATAAAGTTTTAATTATAATATCACTTGTTGTAGCTGCGATTATTTTAGTTAATTTGTTCATAAAAAAATTAAACTGGATATTAATAAGTATTGGAGCCTGGTTGGTTGTAGCAGTTGTGTTAAGTGGCATTTACCCAACTGTGCTGCAGAAGCTTGTCGTTCAGCCTAATGAATTTAATAAAGAAACACCCTATATAGAAAATGCTATTAAATTTACCCGTGAAGCATATAGGCTTGATAAAGTGCAAAACGAGAATTATGAAATAGATTATGAGCTGAATATAAACAGTGCCGATAACCAGCCTACTATTGATAATATACGGCTGTGGGACTGGCAGCCTTTAAGGACTACTTATAAAAATTTACAGGAACTGCGGCCCTATTATATATTTAATGATGTAGATATTGATAGATATGTTATTGATGGTGAATACAGGCAATTAATGCTATCAGCCAGGGAGATTGATCAAGGGGAAGTTCCCCAGCAGTGGATTAATCAGCGCTTAATGTATACTCATGGTTATGGAATCGTAGCCAGTCCGGTAAATGAAATAGCAGAAGAGGGTTTTCCCAGTTTCTTTATAAAGGATATTCCTCCGGTATTTAGTACCGATTTAAAAGTAAAAAGCCCGGAAATATATTTTGGAGAAAAGACTAATGCATATGTTGTTGTCAATACCAAGCAGAAAGAATTTGACTACCCCATGGGTGAAAGTAATATTTTTACAGAATATGAAGGAACTAAAGGGATAAAGATTAATTCATTTGTTAACCGGTTTATTTTTAGCTGGGTTTTAAGGGACTATAAAATGATGTTGTCTTCTGAAATAACTAATGAAAGCCAGATACTGATGAATCGCAATATAATAGAACGAACCAAAAAAATTGCACCATATCTGACTTTTGACAGTGATCCTTATATAGTAGTTAATACTGATGATGAAAAACTCTATTGGATGCTTGATGCCTATACGGTTTC
>Ga0334898_1002930_pt1 | contig 14654 bp, 14 predicted proteins | sample GraSluR3_MG_10_FD_207228 | JGI IMG/M metagenome (GOLD analysis project Ga0334898, IMG submission 207228) | Sludge microbial communities from methane-producing bioreactor in Wageningen University, Netherlands - Granular Sludge_3_08-R3 | ecosystem: Engineered > Bioreactor > Anaerobic >... | reverse complement strand
GATACATCTCCTTTGTCTGCAGATACATCGCCATGAAGATGGACGTGCTGCCCGTGATCGAAAATTCGGGATCGGGATGGTAGGTGAGTTCGACCGAAAGCCCCAAGGCACCGAACGGTCTCCACAGGGTGGTTCCATACAGAAGGGAACGGGTGGTGTAGAATCCCGAGAGCCCACCCGAGATTTCCCATTTTTCCGAAAGACCGAAGATGGACGGCAGGATGGTCGTCCCGAGCGAAAGATGACTTCTGATGGGCAGAGGATCCTCATGGAATGCACTGGGTATACTGCCGTACCATGAGGCTTGGACAGTGATTCCCGAACCGTGGGAAACGGGAGTTCCTGCGACAAGCGGAAGGCCGATGCATCCTATCACCAGGATGGTCAGGAGCAATCGGTGAATGCGATGACGAACCACTCTCCGCTTCATATGCTTGAGAATATACTGATAAATTTCATGACTGTCACCATGTGTGTTGTCCATACACACATATAACCAACGAGATGATGCTTTGGCTTCATGTTTCAATGGGATTCTCCAACCACGGTATCCGCCACATATTCGACCAGGTCATTCACCCTTACTCCGAGTGAGACCCGGGAGTGTTTCGGTCTGTGACGGGTATAGGCCAGGATGGTATGTCCATTCCATTCACATGAAAGAAGATACCTTCCTCCTTGGTACTCGCAGGAGATCACTTTCGCATCGGTGAATCTGAGATGGGGGAGAAACTCGGGGAAGGCCAGGGAAGGATTGTCGTGCACGATGACACGCTCGGGACGGAAAAAGACCTGCTTGGATTCGCCGCTACTGCGGAAGATCACCGTATCGGGCCCCTTGTCGATCGAAACGAGCGTCCGGGGAATCAAATCGTGGGGCAATAGGGTTCCATCGCCCATGAATCTGGCTGCAAACAGCGTTGCCGGTCTGTTGTAGATTCGTTCTGGAGTATCATACTGTTCCATTCTTCCCTGTTGCATCACCATGATCCTGTCGCTGATGGTCAGGGCCTCCTCCTGGTCATGGGTCACATACAGGGTAGTGATTCCGGTCTCCTCATGGATATGACGGATTTGTTGCCTGAGCCGTTTGCGCATCTTCGCATCGAGTGCGGAAAGTGGTTCATCGAGCAGAAGCAACTGTGGTTGTGATGCGAGCGCGCGAGCCAAGGCGACCCTCTGTCGCTCCCCTCCACTGAGTTCGTTGATCTTCCTTTTGTCGTAGCCGGCGAGGTCGACCAATTCCAACAGGCGAATGATCCGTTCGGAGCGCTCCCTTTTGGAGATATTTTGGAATCTCAGGCTGTATGCGACATTCTTGCCCACATTCAAATGGGGAAATAGGGCGTAATCCTGGAACACCATCCCGATATTCCTCTCCCATACGGGAACATGGGAAATATCTCTCCCGTTGAGGGAAATCGATCCGGTGTGGCAAGGGATAAGACCTGTGATCAACTGCAGCGTGGTGCTTTTTCCGCATCCCGAAGGTCCGATGATACTCACCAATTCACCTGGTGATACCTCCAAGTCGAGCGAGAGGGTGAATTCAGGATAATCGACACGCACTTGTGAGCAAACCAGTCCCTTCTCAGCCATCTCAGCTCCTCTTCATCGTCTCGGTGAATGCGAACACTATAGCACAACAGACCATCAGAATGGTACCCAAGGCACATGCTCCGGCGAAATTGTAGGAACCGATCAAGCGGTACATGACGATCGGAACAGTGGATATGCTTGAATCGGCGAGCACCAGCGTGGCATTGATCTCTCCCATCGAGATGGCGAAGGCGAACGCGGCCCCGGTTGCCATCGCGGGACGGAGGAGGGGAAGTTCGACACGACGGAAGGTTTGGGAGACGTTCGCTCCCAGTGTGAGGGAGGCTTGGGTGTAGGAGAAGGGGATCTTCCGGTATTCGGGGAGGATGGAACGAAGTACGAATGGACTGGTGATGACCACATGTGCCAACACCACGAGAGTGATGCCCACCGCCCGTCCACCCACTATCGCCGAAGAAACCAAATAGTATCCCAATCCGACTACGACCGAAGAAACCGCCATCGGCAACATTGCATACAATTCCATCGAGAGGGCACGTTTCCTATTGGTTCTACGAAGGCGGGCGGCGAGCATGGTTCCGATGGTCAACGAAACTATCGAGGTGACCAATGCAATCGTGAGACTTGATAACAAAGCCGTCACTGCAGTACCCAAGGCCGAGCCTGCAACCTCTTCCAGTCCGAACAATTGCCGATACCAACGAAGGGAAAAGGCCAGATCCCCGGATCGGGACACGGGGGCTTGGAACGAACGATAGACAATTCCAAGAAGCGGCCCGAGTACGAATACCACGGAGAACACCATATACCCCATCACCGCCACACGGCCGGTAAACGAGGATGGTCTGCGCTCCAACCTCCGTTCATCGATCCTCTCGATCTCCTCCTGGTGGGTCATCAATTTTTGTGTCCAGATATGGATTGCCACGAGGACGAGGGTAATCACAATGGAAAGGATACTCAACGCCGCCGCCCCCTCGATATCGAGTGTCATGCGGGCCCTCCGATAGATCTCCACTTCAAGTGTGGTGAAGCGGGGTCCACCGCCAAGTACCAGAAGGATCGCAAAACTTGAGAAACAGAAAAGGAAAATGAGGGTGGATGCACTGAGTATCGCGGGAACCAAGCGGGGAAGGGTCACAGTCCTGAAGATCGTCCATCGGCGGGCACCCAAAGTCATCGCAGCATGGTTGTACCTGCTGGGAAGTTGTTCCCAGAACGAAGAGATCAAACCGAGGGCAATGGGGAAGTTGTAGAAGGCATGGGCAAGGATCACCGCAGCGAAGGTATAGAGGATCTTCAGAGGAGGAGTATCCGTACCAAGGATGGTCATGATCGCTTGGTTGATCATTCCGTTGTTGCCGTAGAAGATAACGAAACCAAGCACCACCAGTATTGAAGGGAGCACGAAGGGGATGGTGCAGATGGCCTTGATGATTCCTTTGCCGCGAAAACGGTAGGTGGCCAATAGATATGCTCCGGGGAGTCCAATCGCGACCGATACAAGCGTGCTGACCAATGCCTGCACTAGGGTGAATCTGAGAATTCTCCATGTATAGGGATCGGACAGCATGGCCTGCAACCGTTCCAGTGAGAGACCTCCGTCGACATCGACGAAGGCCTTACCCAGAATGATCGAAAGGGGGATGAGAAAGAGGAAGGTGAGCAACAACATGGCTGGAGTGCCCAATGCACGATAGAATCTCGATGTGTCGAGGATATCCTTGCCCTCTTTCCTGTTCATCTGCTCATCACCTCCACCCATTCATCCAGCCACCGATCCCTATTCCTTGCAATGGTTTCCCCATCCAACATCAATGAATGTTCGGGTTTCGGTACCAAAGAGAACGCATTGGGCAACTTGGTGGTTACATTCACAGGGTACATGATATTTGCCGTTGCGATGGCCGATTGGGCATCGGTAAGAAGAAAATCGACGAAAGCTTGGGCTGCTTCGATATCTTGGGAGGAAGCGACGATACCCACTCCTTCGATCACCGCCATATTTCCTTGGTCGAACACCAGTGCCCGATAGCGGTCGGTATCCTCATACAGAAGATGATAAACCGGACTCGTGGTATAGCTGATGACCAACGGGGCCTCTCCTTCGGTGAACAGTCCGTACCCGCTCGACCAGCCATCGGCGATCGTGAGGATATTCGGTTTCACACGTTCCCACCACTGGAGATACTCCTCACCGTATACAGCCACTGTCCATTCCAGCAATCCCATACCCACGCTCGAGGTCCTCGGATCCATGAGGATGATATGCTTCTCCCATTTTGGATCGAGCAAATCGTCCAGAGATTGGGGAGGATTCTGGATTTTCGTCGAATCGTAGACGAATGCGTAATTGCCATAGTCGAACGGCAACAATGTGTTGGTTTGGTCGAAATGGAGGAATTCGGGGATATCGTCCAAAGCGGGTGAGCGGTACGGCAACAACAAATCGGTTGCCAACGTCTCGTGCAACAGTTCGTTCGATATCCCGATCACCACATCGGCCTGTGGATTGTGGCGTTCGAGTTCGAGCGTACCCAACAGTTCGCCCCCGTTTCCAGCCGAAACAAGCGTAACATCGATTCCTGAGGCTTTTTCGAATTCGGGGACTACGATCGGTCCCGGTCCCCATTCGGAGACGAAGGAATCGTAGGCATAGACGGTGATGGAACGTTGCGATGCTTCTGGTTTTTCCTTGGTTCCTTGTGCGAATAACGCAAGCGGGATACAGGATACAGCCAGAACCAGCAGAATCATGTGCTTCTTCATGTAAAGCACCTCCTTGGATGGTTTCTGTCTGTGGGGATGGTCTGTGAGTTTACGTGCCTCCCTTCGCTGGCATTATCCAGATCAGGTAATACGGGTGTAATCTCAGGCCGTGTCAAGCGGCCACCCCAAGACACCCCTACGGTAGTCAAATACCAAAGGGGTGTCAAGCACAAATTGGCTATTATCAGAAATCATGGAAAGGCAAGCGGTGGACCCGGGAGGCTCTACCTCCTTTCGGGGGCTTCAAGGAGCGAGGTATGAATCCTTGCGTTGCCTGTACTCGCAAGGGAGAGTAAACCATTCCTTGTTCCCTTTCCTCTCGCTTCGTGTGGCAATCAGTCGATGAGTCCAAGCACCTTTCCATTGTAGGCAAGCACTTCGAGTAGGGTTGAAGTAGCGAACGGCCCGGGGAAATTGATCAACTGCACATACCCACGACCCTCCTTTTCAAACGGCAAGCCCTGGGGACTGTGCCAGTTGTCTATAATAAGCTCGGGGTCGAGCGATTCAATGTGTGTGATATCGTTCATGGTAAGCTCTTGTGGACCGAATACCGCCACCACATCGTATCCCAGATAACGTGCGATGGCTTGCTGGTGGAACTGTACTGCCACCGTGGTTGCCCCAGCCTTTTTGAAAGAGGCTCCTTCCTGCAATGAAGATGCCAGCTTCTCCAATCGTTCGTTCCATAGAGCGAACCGGGTCTGGGTTCCCAAGAGTTCGGCCATCGCCTTCACCGATTCGGACAGCTTGTCGGGAGCATTGTTGGTTTGCACTTGGATAAGTTTGTGTTCGGAGATTTCGGCCGCTTGGCGCAACTTTTTCATGAATCCCTCATATCCGGCCCAAAGCAATAGATCGGCTTGGGAAGCCTTGATGATATCCTGTGGTGAGAAGTCGTACTCCGGCGGATGACGCAACTCGATCGGAGCGAGTACCAGCACATCTTCGGCCCCCGCCGCTTCGGCGATCGCTCCGACCCAGCTGGTGGAGGCAACAATCGATGGTCCCATGGAGGTCTTGCCCGCATAAGAATCGTAGCGTGATGCGCCGGATGTTTCGTCGGTTCCCTGTGGGAACAGTGTGGAAGGGATGAGAAGAAGGATCAAGAGAACGATCTTTGTACGCATGTGTACCTCCAATACGTGTTATATTCGTAATATTCGAGTCGCCAAGAGCGAACAACCGAGAAGTAGGGTGGCCACCATGGCGGCACTCGCACCTACCGGCAGATTGAAGGAGAGTGCCACCAGAAATCCTCCCATTGTGGTTGCGATGCCGAAGAGGACCGAAAGGATCAACGCGGAAGTGAACGAACGAGCGAACCTCAGTGCTGCGATACCCGGTAGGAGGATGATCGCATCCACCAGCAAAGCTCCCACCAGGCGCAGTGCCGTCGCGATACCAAGTCCCAACAGCAGGAACAACATCACCATCACCTTGTCCACAGGTACTCCGAGGGTACGGGCCAACTCACGATTGAGCAGTACCAACTGTATTTCCCTAAAGGCGATGATGAAGGTGGCTACGATCACCAATGCCACACAGACGGTAAGCCACAGGTCCTGGGTGCCGAGCATCAATATGTTTCCCGCAAAGATATCGAAGACCTGCATTGCGGGAACTCCGGTACTCGCCAGCAGCAGGAACGCTCCAGCGAGGGAACCGGTCATGAACAGTCCGCTGATGCTGCTCGCGGACAGGGCTTTGTCTTTGGCAAGCATCCCCATGACCAAGGATGCGAGGATCACCACAGTGAAGGCCCCGACGGTTGGAGAGAAACCGAGTGCCATTCCCGCCGCTGCCCCAAACAGACCAACATGCATCAATGTGAATCGTATGGCGGTGAGATGCAGCGAGACGATGACGACTCCCAACAATGAAAGGGTTGCTCCCGCCACCAGCATGCCTAAGAAGGCATGGCGAATCACCGGGATGCGGAGGGCCTCGATAAGCATCTGCATCATCCGAGTACCTCCAGCGAGCCATGTGCGATTCTGATGGTACGGTCTGCCTTGATACCATCCTGCATTTCATGGGTGACCATGATCGAGGTGAAGGAGAGTTCCTTTTGCAACTCGTTGATGCGAAAAAGAATATCCTCCTTTGCATCGGTATCGAGATATGTGGTCGGTTCGTCCATAAGCACCAACTGGGGATCGCGCACCAGTGCACACGCCAGGGCAACCCTCTGTCGCTGCCCTCCTGAGAGCGTTCTGATGTCCCTATCGGCCAAAGTGTCCATATCCACCAATTCGAGTTTCCGCAAAGCCTTCGCACGATCTTCCCCGGATGGCCTTCTCAACCATGAGAAGCTGGTTCCCCAAAGACCCAACAGTACATGTTCCTCCACTGTGATCGCGATCAGTGGATCGGTCTGCACTTGGGTGAGGATACCTATCCTCTTCGTTACCGCCTGTCGTGACGAGGATTTCGACATTTGGTACCCCAGCACCTCAACCGATCCTTTGGTTGCTGTTTTGGTTCCCGCAATCAACTTCAGAAGGGTACTCTTGCCGCTCCCGTTGGAACCGGTGACGATGATGCGTTCTCCTTGTTGGACCATGAGATCCACTTGGTGCAACACGATATGGCCGCCATAGCCCGCGCTGGCATTGGTGATCTTGATCTGGTGGTCCATCACACCCTCAACTCATCATAGACCCGATCGGTTGCTGCGATATTGATTCTGCCGACCACATGCTTCTGCCCAGTGACCCGTTTCGCCCATGTATCGACATCCACATAGGTTCCACGCACGATCAGTATCTTGATCACGATGTCCCTTTCCAAATGCATCTGCAGATTGGTGGTGAGACGTAGCGATGGATACTCGGACAAAGGGACTCTCACAAGGGATGTGTTGTAATGGTATATGAGGGATATTACCGCGGTAACTTCCGTGTCACCGGTCTGCGGTGTTTCAGTGAGCATCTGTTGTCGTACGAGTGCACGAATCGTCTCCGAACGGTTGGGATGGGCATGAATTTCCGTCAATTCATCAAGCATCCGCACCAGCTCCCGATCCATGGAAACTCCGAAACGAACGGTATCAGACATGGGAGGCCTCCTTGGGAATGATCAATAGTAGCACGAATATAGTAAAAAGTGCTACCGGTTTGTCGAAAAGGTGGTTTCTTGATGATTGACCGCACTCGAGGGAGGGGATACTATATGGTTATGGAGACGCTGGTAAGCACACAGACAATGGAACAAATCGATAGTCGCGCCCAAAGCGATTATGCCATCCCCGGCCTTGTCCTGATGGAACAAGCCGGAACCAAAGGCTGGGAGGCCTTTGTCGGACATGCCCATGGATTGGGTATGGATATCGATCGTGTGGTGTTCATAGCCGGTGGAGGAAACAATGGTGGAGATGCCCTGGTAATGGCCAGGGAGGCCTTCTTCATGGGGCTGAAGTCGTTCTCCATACTTCTGGTGGGATCACGGGTGAGCAATGCCTGTGCTGTCCATAGAAATATCTGCAGGAAGCTTGGTTTCGACATCTTCGAAGCTGAGAACGACGATGGAATGATCAGTTCCCATGCGGGAAGAATGCTTGCGGATGCCGATGTGATCGTAGATGGCATTGCAGGGACAGGTCTCCGGGGTACCTTGGGTGGGACTACCGCGGAAATCGTGAGGATGGTGAATGCCAGGCAGGCCCAGGGAGCCTTCGTGCTTGCGGTGGATATTCCTTCCGGATGCAGCGATGGAATGAGCGTTGCGGGACCGAGGATCATTGCCAATGCCACGGTAACGATGGGACTGAGGAAGGCGGCAGCGTACCATCCCACTTGTAGAATGGGGTGGGGAACCATCTTGCGAGTCAATCCCTCCTTTCCTCCCGCTTTGTTGAAGAATTCGGTTGCGGTGGCGACATTGAGCGATCGGGAGGATTTGAAGCTTTCCCGTTACGATGAGGATGTCTACAAGAACAAACGTGGTCATCTGGCCGTATTCGCAGGCAGCGCATCGTATCTTGGTGCGCCGCGATTGACCGCAAGGGGAGCATACCATTGCAGATGTGGGCTGGTCACCCTTTGTGCGGATAGGGAAGTCGCTACGGCGGCCTCTTCAGACAGTCCTTCCATCATCGTTCAGACACTGGAGAAGGATGAAGTGTTGTCAGGTTCCAGACTATCCCACGGTTACCAGGCGGTTGCAGCCGGTCCGGGCTGGGGAGAAGGACATGAAGCGCAGTTGTTTGAAATTCTGCAAAGCGGTCTTCCCACGATACTCGATGCCGATGCCATCGGAACATTCGCCCGTTTGGTCTCTGAACATCGTATTCAGGGAACCACCCATGGACCGATGGTGCTCACTCCCCATCCGGGTGAATTGCACCGTATGTTGGAAACGCTCCACATGCCCTTGCTGGCCCAGGAGACGGGTCCCGGCAGCTCGCCCGAATCATTCATCGATTCGATCAAGAAGGTGGCGGTGGCACTTGAGGTCGTGCTCGTCTATAAAAGCCATGTCCTCTGGATAGTCGATGGAAGGAGTGGGGGAGTTCTTCCGATCGTGGTCGATGGGATGAACAACGCCCTCGGTGTCGCCGGTAGCGGCGACGTGCTCACCGGGATCATCGGATCCCTCCTCGCTCAGGGGTATGATGCGCTTCAATGTGCGCACATGGGAGTGCTCATCCATCAGGAGGCGGGCAATCGCGCGAGGAATGAAACGGGGTGGTTCGATTCGGAAACCCTGATTCCCCATGTGGGAACCGTCTGCAGGAATGCGGAACACGGGTGACCGGTATGTATCAAGTGTATCTGCTTTCCGTAGCTTATCTTCTTGTTGGAGCAGGTCTTCTGTTGGTCGATGAATATGGCGGTACGTATTTCTCCCTCATACGGATGCGCAATACCGTGCGTTCCAAACTACCGATCAGGATATGTTTGGTCATACTCGGTATGGTGCTCGCTGTACTGGAGCTTCTATTGCCAATCGCTCCAGGGCCTGTGGTGTTCGGAGATCTTCTTCCTGCGATCTGTACCATGGTATTGGTGATTTACCATATATCCCAAGCGGTCTCCGATCGAAAATGGAAAAAGGCGGGACAATTCGAAGCATCCAGATTCGGTACGCAAGAGCATGCGGCACCACTCGAGGCCGGTAGTGAAGATGTGTTGGAAAAAACCAGCTCTCTGATTGAGACCCATAAGAGGAATCTCGGTTACTTGGTCTTGGCTGCAGCTGTGCTGCATTTTTTATTTCCTACTGCGGTATTGCTGTAAAGGAGAGAGGGGTATGACGAACAACAATGCGCCTTCATTGGAACGGATCACCACCGCAGGTGTGCTGTATGGAGCAGGACGCTACTTCGTGGCCAAAAGGAAGAAGAGTGGTGCGGTCGGTGGTCTCTGGGAATTTCCCGGTGGCAAACATCGTTGGGGAGAGACCCCACAGCAATCCTTGGCTCGGGAGTTTGCGGAGGAGTTCGATCTATCAGTGGTGGTGGGCTCATGCTTCTTGGAGCATGAGTTTGTCCATAAGCACACTCTCTTTCATCTGCAAGCCTACTGGGTCGAGGCGAAGGAACCGGTGAAGTATACATTGCATGAACATGATGAAGCCCGTTGGGTATCTTTGACGGAGATGCTTGAGCTCCCCTTCGTTCCTTCCGATATCGCGATCAGGAATAAACTCGAGGAGCTCTCTTTCGCATGAGGCGAGCCTGCTACAGGATCGTACCGTGTGGTATCACCGCATTCTTGTGGATCACGATGATTCCATCGTGGATCGAGTAGTTGGTGTAATCGCCTTCTATCCTATCGATATCGTCGATACCGATCCTACACCCATCTCCAATGCGTGCATTTTGGTCAATGATGGCCCGACGGATGATGGTCGCACGACCGATCCCGATATTCGGTATCTTCCTGCGAGCATTCTCAGCCTTCTCCTCGGGAGTCTCGTAGAAGGATGCTCCCATGCAGTAGACTCCATCGAGGCTGGCTCCCGATTCGATGAGCGTGCGCACACCGATGATCGAATTGACGATATAGGCATTGGTGATGATCGAACCTTCGCTGGTGAGAGAGCAACTGATGTTGCAGAAATTCACCTTTGTGGCCGGCAGGTGCCTCCTGTGGGTGTAGATCGGCATTTCCTCGTTGTAGAAGTTGAATGCCGGGGTTACCGAAGCGAGATCGATATTGGTATCGTAGAAGGCCTTGATCGTTCCGATATCCTCCCAAAATCCATCGAAGACATAGGTGGCGACCTTCTGGTTCTTGATCACATCGGGAATGATCTCCTTGCCGAAGTCGGTCGCCTGGTTGGACTCCAACAATTGTTCCATCGCCCTGGCATCGAAAATGTAGATTCCCATGGAAGCGAGGTATTCGTTGTGTTCTGAAGGTTTCTGCCTCAGAGCATCCTTCAAAAGCTTGGAGGGGACCTGGTATTCGCTGATGTCAAGGTCGGGTGCCGGCTTTTCATAGAACTTCTTGATGATACCCTTGTCATCGGCCCCTATGATCCCCAAGCCGGTCGCCTCCTTCCTGCTGATGGTCTTCGAGGCAATGGTCAACACCGCACCGCTTTCGATGTGGGTCTTGAGCATTTCACGATAATCCATGCGATACAGCTGGTCTCCCGAAAGGATCAGATAATAGTCGGCGTTCTGATCGGCGAAATGCTTCAGGTTCTTCCGCACCGCATCGGCCGTCCCCTGATACCAATCGTTGTTGTGGTAGGTCTGCTCGGCTGCCAAAATCTCGACGAATCCATTCGAGAAGGTATCGAATATGTAGGTGTTGGCGATATGGTTGTGCAATGATGCGCTGTTGAATTGGGTGAGGATATAGATCTGCTTCACATCGCTGTTGATGCAGTTTGAAATTGGGATATCCACCAAGCGGTATTTTCCTGCGAATGGGACGGCCGGTTTCGAACGATCCTTGGTCAGAGGATACAGACGAGTCCCTTTTCCACCTCCCAATACGATTGCGATAGTTTTATTCTTTCCCATTCCAGTTACCCCTTGTGCACTGTATTGTACACTCTCATGTAGTCTTCAGCCGAATTGATCCAAGAAAAATCGACTGCCATACCACGCTTCCGTATGGTGGAAATATCTGAAGATACGTCGTTGTAGAGATCGACTGCACGCTTGAGTGCAGCGAATATCGCTGTTCCCGACATTTCATCGAAGAGAATGCCCGTTCCCTCGGGTTGATCCAGATCAACGATCGAGTCGGCAAGTCCTCCTGTCCTTCTCGCGATCGGTATGGTACCGTACCGCAATGAATACATCTGGTTGAGCCCACACGGTTCGTATCGGCTCGGCATGAGGAAGAAATCGCTTCCCGCCTCGACCAAATGGGCCGCTTCATTGCTGAAGATGAGGTTGACCGATAGATTGTCATGCAACTCGTCGAGGGTGGTGAGCTTTTCCTCAATCGCCTTGTCCCCCGTTCCTATGATGAGCACTTGTACGGGAAGATCGGTCAAAATCTGTTCCAGGGCACATGGAGAACCTTGGCACAGTTCGACGAATCCCTTCTGGTCGGCGATCCTGCTTATCATGGAAACAACGGGTAGCGAAGGATCGATCGGGAGGTTGAACCGTTTCTGCATATCACGTTTCAGCTTCTCCTTTCCCGAGAGATCTTCCGAGGAAAAGTGGACGTCGAGCAGGCGGTCGGACTCTGGATTCCATTCCCCGGTATCTATTCCATTGAGGATACCGAACAGGGCTTCCTTCCTATTTCTGAGCAAGGATGCCAAATTACATCCCTGTTCCTCCTCCTGTATCTCCTTCGCATAGGTTGGACTCACGGTAGTGATGACATCGGCCTTCTCCAAACCGGCCTTCAACATGTTGGCCCTTTTGTGGACTCCTTGACCGGAGAACATCGATGGAGTGGTCTCCATACCGGTGAGCAACATGTCCATACGTGGAAATTCCCCTTGATACGCAAGATTATGGATGGTGAACACCGATTTTGTTGTGTTGAACGTACCATCGCCATCCTCTGCGAGGAGCGCAGGAGTGAAACCTGCGGTCCAATCGTGACAATGGAGAATATCGGGAGTCCATTGCAATGCTTTGCACAGTGCCAAGGAGGCCTTTGAAAGAAGTGTATAGCGGATAAGATTGTCGGCATAGGGAGCGAACGAGGTATCTCCATAGATTCCCTTACGTTCGGAATACCACTTGTGATCCACCAGATAGACGATGGTTCCCTGGTAATCGAGCTGTGTGAATCCAACGGTCTCCTTCATGTCGCCGAATGCCAACTCGACTTTTACCGGTAGTGTGGTGAAGAGCGTATCGTCGGTCAAGGCATATCCCGGGATGACGAGCCGAACGTCGTTTCCCAGTTGAGATAGCGCAATCGAGAGGGAGGTGGCGACATCGGCCAGTCCTCCCGATTTGGAGAAGGGAACCGCTTCACTGGAGACCATCAGTATTCTCATAGTTCAATTAGACACTGTTCCAGAGGCGTCGTCAAGGGAATTCGTGGGTTGATTTTTTTCGGTTTTATGAAAAAAACCCGCCAAAATGACAGGTTTCAGATGGATTTGAATTTAATTCAATAGTATCTATACGTATACCTGACCCTTCAACTCATCGATGTATTCAGCCGCCGCATGGGCTGCGATGGAGCCATCGGAAGCAGCTGTCACCACTTGTCTGAATGGGGTATTGCGCACATCTCCCACAGCGAACAATCCGGGAACATCTGTTCTCATAAGTTCATTGGTGACCAGGTATCCCGAGTCGTCGGTTCCTGCGAACGGTACAAGTTGTGTTCTCGGATCGGCACCGATGAATATGAACACCGCATCGAATGGTTCTTCGTAATCCCTATCGTTCTCGGCATCGTGGAAGGAAACTGTGGTAACCTTTTTGCCATTACCCTTGATCCCATTCACTGTATGCATGAACCGCACTTCTATGTGTTCATCATGTTCCACCATGCCGGCAATCATCCTCTGGGCCCTGAACCTGTCCTTGCGGTGGACGATCACGATTTCGCCGCTGAGTTTCGAGAGGAACAGTGATTCACCACATGCCGAGTCCCCTCCACCGACCACCAAAATCCGTTTTCCCTTGAAGAGCGGTCCATCACAAGTAGCGCAATACGACACTCCCTTACCTTGATACTCCTTCTCGCCGGGCACGCCGAGTTCCCGACGCTTCGCACCTGTGGACATGATCACCACGGGAACAGTGAAGGTTCCATCGCTCGTGCGTACTGTAAAGCTGCCGTCATCGTTGTGCTTCACTTCATCAACAGTGGCATAATGGATCACGGCTCCGAACCTTTCGGCTTGTTTGGCGAACTTGTCGGCCAATTCGAATCCGGTGATGGGTTCGTCGAATCCGGGGTAGTTTTCCAGTTCATCGACGATCAGAATCTGTCCCCCGGGTGCCATCTCTTCGAACACATGGGCCGATAAACCTGCTCTCGCCGCATATTGGGCAGCCGATAGTCCGGCTGGACCTCCACCTATAATGATGATGTCGGGTTGTTTCACTTCTTCACTCATGATTGGACCTCTCTCGATGATAATTTCGCATTTCTCTCTTCCAAAGATACCTCGGCATCGCTCTTTCGGATATAGGTGGGTCCCGAGCCAATGTCGTCAGGCCCCTTTTCCTCAAGCAATTTCTTACCCAATTGTATCATTGTCTCACCATAGCTGCGGTATCTGAGTGGATCAAGAAAAATTTTTGTTGTTTTCCCTCTTTTTGTGACTTCATCACGCAAAGCAGGGACTATTTTCATCGCATCCGGTCCAGTGACCAGAATTTCTTCGTAGCGATCGATATGGTCGCAAATCACAGGAACCGAAGCATCCATATCCACAGTGGTCCTCTCTCCCGCTTCGAATACCGCGGCATAGTAGCGTTGCTTCTTGGCATCCAACACGGCCAACACAGGCATGCCGGCATGGGAAAGAGGGTAGGCGATGATTTCCATCGTACCGAGACTCACCAACGGGATGTTCGCCGCCAGGGCAACACCCTTGGCAGCAGCCATTCCGACACGAAGCCCTGTAAAGGACCCCGGTCCGTTGGAGCAAACCAGCAGGGAGAGATCAGCCAATTTCAGTGAAGCTTCGGCACAGAGGTCCTTCATCCGCACCACCAATTCCTCGCTGAACTGGCGGCCTACTGTGCAGGTGGAGCCGATGAATTGCCGTTCGGTCGACAACGCAAGATGCAAGACATCGGAAGATGTCTCAAGTGCAAGGATGTTCACAGTTCGGCCCCCTCTATCATGATCGTTCTGGTTCCGTCGGCTTCTATGGCAAGCTCCACACGAATGGTATGGACAGGAAGCAATTCCTCTATCTTCTCACTC
>Ga0334898_1002927_pt1 | contig 14663 bp, 16 predicted proteins | sample GraSluR3_MG_10_FD_207228 | JGI IMG/M metagenome (GOLD analysis project Ga0334898, IMG submission 207228) | Sludge microbial communities from methane-producing bioreactor in Wageningen University, Netherlands - Granular Sludge_3_08-R3 | ecosystem: Engineered > Bioreactor > Anaerobic >... | reverse complement strand
AAACCGGCAAAACTTCCGCGAGTTGGTACAATTGCGAAGAATAACATTTAGAACAATTAGAGTCTTTCTCTAGCTGTTCTTTTTTGATTGTTCTAAATATGATACTTCGCTTAATAATTATAACATATCCATTTACACGATTCCATATCCTTCAATTTAGTAACTATATTGCTTGACACCTTCATAGGATTGGTATATATTATACCCAAGGGTGACACGTGTAACTTTCATGCACATGTGTTACCTAAGACTAAGATGAAAGGATATCCGTCAAATGCTCAAAAGCACAGAAAAATATAGAGAACAAGAACGCCAGTTACAAAAAGAAAATCGCAAGAAGACCATTATCCAATGTGCAAAAGATCTTTTTTTATCCAAAGGTTATACCAAAACCAATATGGCGGAGCTAGCCACTCAAGCCCAAATCAGCCGTAAAACCTTATACCAATACTTCTCTTCAAAAGAAGAAATTGCTTTCGAACTTGAGATTCATGCATTTGAATCTTTTGTTCACTACCAAAAAGAAATTTTAGATAAACTATCCGGCAATGGCTACGAGCGCTTATCCTCGTATTTTCAAACACTCATTAATGATTTGGATTCACACGATGATTTTATTCGATTAACCGGACTTTTTGACTATTATTTTCTTCAGGATTATCCTATCAACGAAAGTGACCGACGATTTATATCCTTGATTGAAGAAACATCAAGACCTCTAGTCCAAATGATTCGTATGGGTATAGACGACGGTTCCTTAACCCCTAGTTTGGATCCAGAACAAGTTGCCCACACATTATCTAATGCTTTTTTAGCCTTGACTCAGCGATGTCTATCCAGAGAAAAACACTTATCCTTAGAACACCATATGGATCCACGAAAGATGATTCAAATACAATGTGACCTATTCTTACGGGCCCTAAAGAATACCTCAAAGGAGAACGTCAATGAATACAAATAACCTATCGAAGGCACCGGAAGCTTTACCCAAAAAACTCAAAATCACTTATGCCCTTGGCCAATTCGGTTGGTCTCTTATTTTGGGACTTGTCAACGTTTGGCTTGTCTGGTTCTACAACCCTCCTGAAGGGGAAGTCGGTGCATTAGACATCCTCTTTATCCCTCAAGTAAGATTTCTCGGTTTTTTAACCATTATCGGACTTATCACCATGCTTGGACGACTTATGGATGCTGTAACTGACCCATGGATTGCTACCATGTCGGATCGTTCCAACCATCCAAAGGGACGTCGTATTTCCTTTATGCGTAAAGGGGCTGCTCCCTTTGCCCTATTAACAATCCTCGTCTTTCTTCCCCCTTTTGCTCCCGGCAGTTACTTGAATGCCCTTTGGCTTGGCGTCACCTTAATCGCCTCCTACGTTTTTTATACCATGTATGTCACTCCCTATTTTGCCTTGGTTTCTGAACTGGGACACAGTCCAAAAGAACGGTTGGACCTATCAACCTATATTTCTGCCACTTGGTTTTTAGGCTATGTTACTGCCAGTGGTGCCAGCGTCGTCTGGGGCGCATTTACCACTATGGGAATGGAAAAATTGACTGCCATCCGTGTGACCATTGCCATATTTGCAGCTATCGGACTCTTCTTCATGTTGCTTCCGGTCTTTACTATCGATGAAAAAAAATACTCCCGATCGAACCCTTCCACCGACAAGGTTATCGACTCAATTAAAGCAACTTTTCGTAACCGGGAATTTCGTATATTCGTCTACTCTGATTTAGTCTACTGGATTTCGGTTACCATGTTTGCCACTGGGACGGTCTACTATGTCACTGTTTTAGCCGGTCTGCCAGATACCTGGACCTTTACAGTCACTGCCGCCATCGGGATTCTTTCATTTCTTTTTTATGTGCCCGTTAATTTAATCGCAAAAAAAATAGGCAAAAAAAGCCTTTTAGTTTTTGCCTTCTTTGCCTATTCCATCGTATTCATTTATACCGGTTTTCTCGGAAAGCTTCCCTTGGCTTCCACTACTCAGATTTTTATCTTGATTATGTTAACCGGACTTCCTATGGCAATATTAGGTATTCTTCCCAATGCCATGATTGCTGATATTGCCGAATATGATGCCATCAGCACACGCGTCAATCGTGAAGCCATGTTTTTCGGCGCCCGAACCTTTATGAGTAAGCTAGGACAAATGATTGCTATGCTCCTCTTCAATGGTTTGATAACTTTCGGCAAAAGCACCACCAATGACATGGGCATCCGCATGTCCGCTTATGTTGCAGGAATCACCTGCATAGGCGGAATGCTGATTTTACTCTTATACAACGAACGCAAGATTCTTCAGACCTTAAAGAATCATTAGTCGCACCAATTGGTTCAAGGCCTTGAATTAACTCGTGATCGCCTACCATTGTAATGGTTAAGTCTCGTCTTTTTGGATGTCCAATAAACCTCGCCCCTACCATGCCGGCAAATTCATAGTTATCTTGATAGGATATACCATTGTGTAAAACTAACATCCTACCACCCTGAGCTACATAAGAAAGCAATTCAGCCATGTACTGAGCATCTAATTTTTGCTCCCAACAATCTACATAACTCAAAAACATATCATAAGGCTTCAAATTTTTCAGTTCTTTACGATCTTTGGTGCACTTCACATCGTATTCATTTAAAATCTCAATTAAAACTTCTTCTATTTGTGTAATGGGATGATAGGATGCGTTCTCATCGTCCCCTAACACAAGTATTCTTTTTTTATCAAAAGATGTGGTTCCATTTACCATGGTAATTGTCTCCCTTCGCTATCTATAAAGTTATTACGTGAAAAAGGCTCTGTGGCTTGCCGACGCATAGTGTTATATATCATTTGCGCAGCCTCTTTGGGTGTATAGGTTGCATCACTATCGACTTTACCGCGCATGAAGGTTTGCACCCATCCCGGATGCATAATAATAACCTTGATATCATCTTCCTGCAGATGATCTCGAAGCATGGCACTTTGCATATTAAGCGCGGCTTTTGACATACAATAGGCATACCAGCTGGTCCGAAAAGAATTACCGATACTTCCCGCTTCCGATGAAATATTGAGCAGAATTTTTTCATTTCCCGCTTGCAATAAGGCAAGTAAGGCATGTGTCACTCGTAAGGGACCGACACTATTGACATTATAGACCGTAAGCATTTCATCGTTGATTCTCCTTCATGACGTTCAAGTAGTTGACTTAATTGTAGCACATATTCACAGTTCTTGAGAAGCCTCCCTGACACTCTAACCGCTATTGTCATATTTTAGCCATAATTTGTATACATAATAAAACAAAATATATGGAGATTAGTATTATGAAGAGAAAAAGATATAGTCCACTGTTGGCCGGAATAGGTGCGAGTTTTCTGCTCGTTGGGTTTTATTGGATTGTTTTAGTTGGGTTTGAATCCGCAGACTACGCGATAAACCAATGGAACACCTATAAATATTGGATGATTCCACTCGTTGTAGGTTTTGGATTACAGATGTCTTTAGTGATATATGTTACAAGAGCAAAAGGTTATGTAAATATTTACGCTTTAGGATATTTATTGAAACCTTTTAACCAGTCTCTCAATGTAATGTTTGTATCCCAAGAAGCATCCTCAGGTGGTAAAATTTCATTGCTAGCTGCTTCGATTGCTTTTCTCTTGAGATTTGCATCCGTTCTAGCGTAAACTTCAGTTGTAATAACACTTGAATGACCAAGAAGGTCTCTAATATAAATCAGATCCACTCCTGCAATTACTAATTCCATTGCGGCTGTATGCCTCATTTTTGCGGACTAAGATCATTAGGTATTTCAGATGGATTGATTTTTCTGGCTTTTACTCCATATTTCTTTAAAATATAATTAATTCCTTACCTTGTAAAAGGCATATACTGTTGTTTAACTTCGAGCTATATCGCCTGAAATCGCAAACCTGTCGAGATTCCTTCGAAAAACAAAAAACCACCAAGATTCGGTCTAAGTTCGGAACTGATGCCGAGCCTAGATGCCATCTTGGTGGTTGCAGTAAACTAAATTAAATTTCCTGAAACAAATCAGATTTAGCCTTCATTAATGTCAACAGTAATGCCTAAAAGTTTTTCTGATTCATGATCATCTGTAAGAGTTAACACAATATTGTCATTTACAATTTTCTGGAAGAGTTCCGGTTCCATACACTGTTTAATTTCATTAAGCTGGTTTTGATTTACGGTAGCTATATACTGCTTTCTTGAGTCCACAAATTCTTCAAATACAATCTTAAACAACTCGGCTTTCTGTCTTTCGTCAATACCATCAAATAGTCTACTATCATGAAACAGAAAATCAATATTATGATTTTGACCTTTAAATAGTAGTGTCATGTCATAACAAAAGATTTTTACATTATTTATTCCATCTGAGTTGTCAGACTCAATTTTTGCATCAATATTGTACCTTTGAAGATTCTCTCCGTCGTTATTACTAACTGATAAACCTGCAACAGCATTTGGATAAAATCGCTTTGCTAAACCTCTAAAATAATCTCTTAACACATTAATTTCAGCCTCAATTTCAGCAAGAAAATTCTCTGCTGTTTCTGATTGTTCAAGTTGAATTTTCTCTGCATCACGTAGCTTTTCTTTGTATTCTGATTGAAGGGATTGATATTTCTTTAAGCTTTCTAGTTTTGTCTTCAAATGAGCATTCTTATCACTAAGTGATAAAAATACATCAAGAGCCTGATGGTCTCCAAGATACTTCATTAAACGATCAAGTTCACTTTTTAATCTATTTGCCACCTCAGATTTAGCTGCAATCTCTGATTCAAACTTATTTTTTTGTTCAAGAAGTCTTTTCTTCCTGTTTGTAACTAGCTTCTCATAGAATCTTTCTAAGTCGTTAAGAGTTTTTTGTAGATTTTCAGTAAAATGAACATTCGCTTCTTCATATACTTTTGCAATATCATCCTGATTAGTCTTTGTTTCCATATTCAAACTCTTATTTACAGACTCAATATTGTTTTGAATCAGAATTATTTTATTATTTAGAGCAAATAATTCATTCTCTATCCTATCTGCTTCTTTTTGCACATCCCGGTAGTCTTCCGCAACCTTAAAGTTGCTAAGATTTCTTTCCAGTTTTTCAATTTGTTCTTCCAAATCAACAATAGTCAATGCAACATCTTTGTTACCAGTAAAGAAATCTCTTAACAATTCATCATTCTTGAAATTGCCTTCTAAAGTTTTAATTCTGTCTTGTTCTTTTCTAATGTTATATTTTTTCTGAGCTAGAAAAACATCAAGACCTAAAAGAAATGCATTATATAGCATTGTCTGATACTGATTATAGCTACTTGAAGCGCCGTTAAAATCGACGTACCATTTTTTATTTGGTCTTATGAAAAACGGGAATAGGGATCTAAAGCTTAAATGTGAGATATCATCTGGTATATTAAAACATATAGACTCCATTTTAGAATTAAATTTTGCTAGTGTTAGTTCTTCATCATTCAGTACGATCCTATTTGGGTTATCTGTAGATCTCTTCGCTGTATAATCTATTCCCCCGATAGAAAAATCCAAATAAAACTCCCAGCCAGGGAGCTTGTTACAGAAGGATGTGTAATTTTTCTTTTTCGATCCCATACAAAAATGAATTATATTGACCAGTAGAGATTTTCCTACGCCATTATAAGTTTTCCCATTATTTTTATTGTCAGGATTTTTCTGTTTAGCAACAACGAAGCTCAATCCAGTCTCATTAAATTCTACAGTTCTAAAGCTAGGTCTATTGGAGTAAACCTTTTTTAATTGCATCTTATAACACCCCCATCTTTTTCTTCAATGACTCCTATAGAGTGAAGAAATACAAGAGTGAGTAACAAGTTGTCAAAACTATGTTTTGCAGAAAATCGATTCTTAGATAAATCATTTTGATATTCGTTCCATAATGAATCTATAGTTTTTATGGAATCTATTTTTCCTAATAAATATGCACCAAAACCTAACAGGGATTCTGAAAAATGGGTATGTTTAGTTGGTATTATCATTATTCTCCCTCCTTAATAGGTTCTTCAAAAATATCACAAGTTTCAAAATACTTAGACATTATAATTATAACTGTTGTCTGATATACTTGCTGCACTTTGGGACTTAAACGATTGACAATATTCCAAAACAGCTCATCAGCGACATATCTTTCTTTTTCTTGATGGTAAATCTCACTTAATTTATCCCTTAAAGAATCTGCAACAAAGTTACTATTGTTCGATAGAAATTCCTCTAAATATACCACCTTTAAAAGACCGTTATATAAATACTCAGCAGTAACATCTGACAACCCGTTAAATTGAATCTTTTCGTCTAGATCAGGAAGTGTAATTCTATACTCTTTATTATTATCTATAGGTAACTCCATAATGTAAGAAATTACTTCATTTAGTATTGAAAAATCTACATTCTTTAAGTTACTCGGATCTGGTAGATATCCTATGATCGAAAAAATTTGGTCATCTTCTAAGGAGAATATTGTATTCTCTAAATCTTTGGCAGTAAGTATCTTAGCATCCCTTAAGTTATGTGTTTCTTTTAAACCCTGAATAATCTGCTCACAGTCAGCATTTACACCATTGTATTTATCGTTTACAACAAAATAAAAATTGTCAACTGGAGACCATTGTTCAATCAGTCCAGAAAAATCTCTATTAATTTTCTTAACAAGCTCCACATATGACTTTGTAATCTCTTCAGGAGCATACACTTGGAAATATGTACCTTCACTCTTTATATACCCATCATTTTTCCGGTCTCCAATATTTCCCCAAGGTTTTATTGCTTGGAACCCAGGATGAGCATAATACATTGTTTGAGTAAAGATATCTTCAAATGCTTGCCCATTAGCTTTGAATATTTTGTTTTGAAATTGTAATCTTGCAATACTGCGCTCTTGAGCATTCATCAAGTCAATCCTCCCAAAAAATTCTTATCACTACTATTATAGAACAACTCTACTTGTTTGTAACCCATTTTCTAAATTAATTATTGTACCACTTTGTTTCACTCCTTGCAACTCCCTAATTAATTATAATATTACTCCGCATAGTACTTCTGATCATGGCTGTAGATATATTCTGGAATCGTCCGTTTCAGTCTATCCATTTCAACCAATGGATTTATTATAGTTGTCCTGGTTTGTAACTATTATACTGTTCATGGTTCCTGAGAAGCCTCCGAAAAACGATGACACGCTTTCAATTCATTTTTTCTTTTTCTTCAAGTCTTGATTTATTCAGTTGGTAGTTTATTTCTAAATTCATCCAAAATTGTGCGCTTAGGCCTAAGATACTTTCAAGCTTCAGTGCCGTTTCATATGTGACAGGAGCATTACCATTTAAAACATTGCAAAGATGCTTCGAAGTAATATCCAATCTAGCTGCCAATTCTTTTTGATTCATACCCATATACTCCATATTTTCTCGTATTGTTTCTCCAGGAGCTATTGCTACAGTTGGCTTAAAACTTTCACTTTCTTTTTTGTTTACCATGGTAATCTTCCACCTCCAATTTTAACTATATTTATACATTCAAGTTTATTTATATTGGAAATTCATTAATCCTTTGAGTCAACTTGTATTCTACTTTCATTATATAATACCATCCCTCGAAAGTCATTTTTTTAACCTAACAGGTTATCTTTTTTTGATAAAATTTAATTGTATTATTGCTTAACTTCCAGCACCGTGCCAACGACATCTTCATAATCAATGCCACTTTATTCATTCCTAATTTGTCATCAGACAATAGTTTGATATTTTAAATAAATAGCGCTTCTTCTTAGTTTATCATAAACACTATTCCTTTTGGTCTGCTGGGAGCAGACAGATATAATTGTCAGACTATTTGTTCATGATTCCTGACATCTAATTTCCCGCAAAAGGCAATTTATACAGATCGTATAAAAAGTGATTTTCAATATCATGGACCAGATAATGAATTAAGTGAAAAACTGAAATTAGGCAATGAGGTTTTCAAACTGTAGGTAAAGCCAAAGACGAAGTGATTAATTCTGACTCATCTTTCCACAAAAAATGGCCTTTTGACAAAAGAGATTTATTCTCTGTCAAAAGACCATTTCTATATAATTTCACACACCTCAAATCGTGTTATGCAAAAATACGAAGCACTTCCTCGCTTTAGTTATTTGTTCATATTCCTCTCAAAATTCCATTAAACTTTCAACTTCTCGCAAAAATTCACTAGGTGATGTATTTAATGCCTCACAAATTCTAAAGAGAATATGAAGTGTTGGTTTTCGCTTCTGTCGTTCAATCATACTGATATAGGTTCTATCAATTTTACATCTGTGTGCTAGCTCTTCTTGAGAAAATTTATGTTTCAATCTATTCGCCTTAAGAACTTGCGCTAAAGCCTTTTCTAACTTCATTAACCTCACCTCCCCTCAAATATAAATTTACATCCATATTAGACTATTAGTCCACGGACTATAGTCAACATAATTTATTTATGATATAATTTCTATAGTATTTATTGGAATATTATATTTAATTCAATCGAGAGGACATAATTGGGGAGATTTCTTATGCGAAAAGATCGATTAAAAAAGGCGGACATTAAATTTTTCATACTACCTTTTATTTTTTTAGTTATTACTTTTGCTAGCCTTACATACCTGGCAACAAAAGAGCGCATTGAAGAGCGCTATGATATTCTAGAAAAAGATGCAATAAAAATTTCAAATAGCTACTCCCATGGTCTTTCAAATACAAGAGAAGCTTATGACCTCATGACAGTACTCCTTGACGAAAAACTTTTAGTTGCCAGTAAAGCGATTATGCTTATTGAAAATAGAGCTGATAACCAAGTACTTAAGGAACTTGCACAACAATTTAATGTTGATGAAATATATTTGTATAATAATCAAGGGGAAGTAACTCATAGCACACAAGAACAATTTATCGGTTGGAAAGCCCCCGAGAACCACCCGGTCAATGAATTCATGGTCAGCAAAAACAATACCTTAGTTGAAGAAATCCGTCCGGATACAGAAACGGGCATCTATTATAAATTTGGATATGTGAAAAACGGTGACGGAACTTTTGTTCAGATCGGCGTATTAGCAGAAAATGTACGTGCATATCTATCAAAATTTGAAATCGCCCAATTTATCCATGATATTTCAGAACAAAACAATTTACAATATGCCTTTTTTATAGATACAAATTATAAAATTATTGCTGGCACACTTCCACAATACGTTGGTCATTATATAGACGATACGCGTTTTCAACAGCATATGTCAAACGAAGAATTGACAGTTATTAAGACAAGCATTGACCATACCGATGTATTTCAAGTATCCGTCCCTATATATGTGTCAGATGAAAAACTTGGAACCCTCTCAATTGCATGGCCAAGTTATGACGTCGACTATCAAGTGCATAAAATAATCCTTATCAGCTTGAGTCTTTTCCTCTTGTCCATTTTGATTACTGCAGGCATTTTCTATTATGCCTATCATAAGGATAAATCAAATGTTCAGATCGCTTATTATGATCTTCTCACTCATTTGCCAAATCATATTTACTTATCTGAATATCTCCAAGAACTTCTGGAACAGTCTACGAAAAAAAGTCGTGCTGTTATGTTACTTAATTGCACAAATTTTAAAACACTAAATATGACCTATGGATTTTTACATGGAGATTATATTCTCAAACAAATTGCTGAAGCTGTTGGTAAGGTTCTCGATGACCACCATATGTTTTTTCGATTTAATGCAGACCGTTTTGTTTTAGTTATCGATGATTATCTTGACCGAGAAGAGCTCAGTCAGCTAGCCCAAAAACTTATATCAATCTTTAACAATCCCTTCCAAGGTATATCTGAACATCAATATATTGATGCGGAAATTGCAATTGTTGAAATCAACGGCAATGAATTTACTGTTGATAAAATTCTACAAGATGCCTCTCTAACCTTGTCCGGGCAACAAAAAGTTCATAGCCGTCCGATTAAGTTTTTTAATGAAAATATGGAAAAATCGGTTCAACGTGAAAATGCAATAGAAAAAGTTATAAGAGCTGTTATTGACGGAAGCGATACAGAATCGTTTTCACTTGTTTTTCAACCTAAAATTGATATACTCACAAACAAAGTCGCGGGATTTGAAGCACTTGCCCGATTATATGTTGAAGACATAGGACCCATATCACCTATTGAATTTATTGAAATTGCAGAACGCAAACTTCTCATTGCTGATCTGGGAATCGTGATATTGCAAAAAGCCTGTAGCTTTATTCAAGACCTTCATAATCAAAACTTTAATGATATAAATATTGCAGTTAATATTTCAATAATACAGCTATTACGTGATGATTTCATTGATAATGTACAGCAAATGATCCAAGCAAACAACATTCCCATGGGCACACTAGAATTTGAAATTACTGAAACAGTTTTATTGAAGAATTTTGATTTAATAAATAGAAAACTTGAAATCCTAGCCTCTATGGGCATTTTGATTGCCTTAGATGACTTTGGCACCGGTTTTTCTTCCTTTGCTCGTTTAAGTGAGTTACGTATTAATACCGTTAAAATTGATAAATGTTTTATTGATAAAATCACTTCTCATGAAGAGACACAGTTAATTACTGCTGACATCATATCAATGTCACATAAACTTGGTCTTAATGTCGTTGCAGAAGGCGTTGAAACTAAAGAGCAAAACGATTATTTAAAAAGACATGCCTGTGATATTATTCAAGGCTATTTGATAAGTAAACCACGGTCGCAAGAAGAAAGTATTGCTTTCTTAATGCATTATCAATAGCGTTTTTTTTATTATTACAATCGGAGTAATCATCGGAAGTCTTGTATCTTATATCGTAATACAAGTTAATGTTACCCGTCCATTAAAAGCAGTTGAAGAGCATATCATTGAATTAGCTCAGGGAAACTTTTCTATCGAAGTGCCCCAAACCGGTAGCAAAGAACTGGAAATGATGGTTTCACATGTGAACGAAGTTCAATCATCCTTCAGTCAGGTTATAAACATGATTGAACATCTCTCAAGTTCTATAGCAGAAATAAGTGGAATAACAAACATTATATCCGGTATCTCCGAACAGACCAATTTATTAGCATTAAATGCCGCGATTGAAGCAGCTCGCGCCGGCGAACAAGGAAAGGGATTTGCTGTTGTTGCCGAAGAGGTTAGAAAACTTGCAGAAGAATCAAAACGCTCCACTGATAATATTATTTCTTTGATACAATCCGTCAATAACAATAGCGAAAAAGTTATATCAACGTCAAAATTAGTGGATGATGCTATTTCAAATCAAGTTAAATCCATATCTTCTACCGAAAAAGCAACAAGTGCAAATAATATAACTTCAGATAATTCTGCAGCAACAGAAGAAGCTGCTGCATCTTCTGAAGAGTTATCGGCCTCTTCCCAAGAAGTATCTTCAACAGCGCAGATGCTAGAGTCGATTGTCAATGATCTAAAAGTTGCAGTACAAAAATTTAAGGTGTAATTCGCCTACTACTTTAAAACAATGGTTGGCAACTCTTGAAAATATGACAGTGAACGTCCTAAGGGCGCTCACTGTCATATAAAAATTCAGGATCTATATGTTAACATTACTTTGCACGCTTTCTATGCATATAATTTACTAAAAAAGTCTTTGGCGTAATCTTTAATGTCCGTCAGATTTAACATTTTATATTTCTCCTTAACACTGATGAAATAGGAACCTATCTTTGCCTTATCAATAATCCTATTTGAATTTTCCCAATCCACTAACCCTCGTCTTGCTGCCCGCCAAGGCTCTTCAGAATGTGTCATATTCTCAAGGATTTTACCACTATAACAGCCAAAGTATAAAAGAATGTGATTAAGTAGCTCTTTTTCGTCTTCGGTCAAAATAATATTTTCAAAGGCTAGTTCCTTCTCTTCGATTGGATTAAACCCATAGTTTCTGTACTTTTCATAGACATTGCGATATACAGGACCATGCACCCAAGCTTCACAATCTTCTTCAAACATATATACATCTGTGAATGCCTTTTGAAATCCTTGAGCAAAATACACTAATTTTTGTAATGCAAGGGGGGTAATCTCCGTTGTCTGCATTAGCAAATATTTCACCGCTGATTCCAGTTTACTTATTTCATTCCCATCTACCATGACCAAGCCTTCAATGGCGGCTATGCTTTTACGAAAAGCAATTGATGAAATGTTTCCTTTATTTTGCTCGAGTATCTCTCGGTAATAATTCTCATCCTCAAGAATTCGGCTCAACATATCAGAATACGGTTTTGATGGTATATCTCCGTCAACATATCTCGTCAAGGTCCCTTCTCCCCATCCTAATAATAAAGATAGCGGTCTTTTACCGATATCATACTTCTCTAATATCTTTTCAATGTCTTCAACTCGAATTAAATTTTCAGTTTTTCTATATGCCGTATCGAGCTCTCTTAAGTTATAATCTCTAATCTCCGGCACAAAAATTATTTCTTTACATTCATCACAGTGAGCCTCTTTAGCTACATATTTAATCTCTTCCCCTTTAATTTCCTTTTTCTGATCGATAATTTTCACATAGTAATCAACCATATCACGGCAATTCTCACAAAATCCTTGCATTCCATTCGCCTCCATTTTATGTGTCAGTGCCACTCTGATTCATCTAAACAAATATTTGATTTCAAAATTTTTCTTATGAAATGAAACAACAACTGAAAACAGATCTCCTCTTCTCGTTTCAATCATATTCACTTTAATATATATGTCAACATCTTCTAGCGTTCCCCAAAAATCCAGTTTGTGCTTCTTACAATAAATATACAAAATCTCATGTTCTCTCTTTGTATTAATCTTATAATCTTCAATAAAGTTAATATTCTCTTGTCTATTTTCATTTTGAGAAATAGAATATCTACCTTCGAGGACACATTTTTTAAATTTATGTAAATAATTATTAATTTCATCTGGTGTAAAATCAATAAACTTTTGTGGGTTCTTCTTTTTTGAACACAAATGACACACTCCTTATCTGAAGTATAACCTTATTATACGATATTTAAACTTATTATGCAAATATTTAGTATCAATTAATACTTTTTTTATTCTGAAAATATCACCACGGCGATTTCCTCGATTCATTACATGGTATTCCGCAATAGTGTTTATACTAAATATATCATAAAAACTATTGTATTTGGTCAGCTGGGAGCAGACATACTATTATTATTCAAGCAATATATGTTTGGCACATAGCTTAAGAAATCCAAAAAAGCCCCCATAAGGATTTCTCCCTATGAAGCCTCATTTTAATTCTATTATCTTGAGATAAAGATCCAAACTTTTTCGTCAAAAGTCGTATAATTTGTTCATGGTTACTGCGGCAATTGTAGTTACGACCCTCCAATGGTTATGGTTGGGATTGTACCTTCACGTTACTCATATAAATTGATTAAAGAATCCGGTTGCTTTGTTGTTAATCTAGCTACTAACGATTACAAAGAAACTTTTGATTACTTAGGCAGTGTGAGTAAACGCGATGAAGATAAATTAAAGGTTAAAAAGATCAATACCAAAAACGGAAAAGTTGTCAACGCACCAATATTATCTGATTGTCCCGTTAATATTGAATGCACCATCGTTGACTCCATTGTAACCGGTTCTCATGAAATGTTTGTCGGAAAAGTTGAATATGTTCATGCCGATGATACACTTCTTGATAGTGATGGTAAAATCGATTTTTCAAAACTTACGCTTTTATAGTCCCCTTAATCTACTAATTATATCTTATTATCCGGTGAATCCAAACAAAAAAAGTGTGAACAATTTCTGTTCACACTTTTTTTTACAGTTCCTGAGAAGCCTCCGATGAGATATTGAGCAAAATCTTCTTTTCAACCGCTTGTAATAAGGGAAGCAATGCATATGGCGCTCACTTTAACTTATAGGTTAATGTAGCTCCGCTACCTGTTTTGCTTATGATGTTTTTATCTACAAGATTATTAAGTATCCTAAGAGTCTTTGCTTTATTAAATCCAGTTTTTAAGTCTATTTCTTTTCTTGAAAGCTCTACCTCTTCTTTTATTAACTCATATACCATATTTTCATCTTCAGATAAGTCTATAAGATTAATTTTAGTAACTGGAAGTATGATTCTAATTCTATTTTCACTTATCTCAAAGTCAGGTTTAGAAATGCTCTGAGTATACTCTTTATTAATTCTTGCTATTCCTGTCCCAAACTTTTCAATAATATTTAATCGATTAAAAACCCCCGCTATTATTGGGTTTCTGAGTACGGAAATATTACCATATAAATATTCGTCTTTAGATATTCCTGCTGGAAGCCCCCCTGGTGAGTTTATTTCTATTTTGTCTTCATACATTGCTATTTGTATATATGTGTTGGTATCCCAAACTCTATGGACAATAGAATTCACCAAAGCCTCTCTAAAAGCTTCTCTAGAAATCAGCTCTTTTTTTATTCTATTGTAGCCGTCTATTTCTTCAAATATATAATATGATTAGGGCGTCAAAAGCCCAAGAACTTTGAAAATTTAATACAGTATTTTAAATTTTTATCCTCATGCATGTTATAATAGTATGGAATTCTACTAAATAACGAGGTGCAGACATGGCATTTAA
>Ga0334898_1002921_pt1 | contig 14688 bp, 15 predicted proteins | sample GraSluR3_MG_10_FD_207228 | JGI IMG/M metagenome (GOLD analysis project Ga0334898, IMG submission 207228) | Sludge microbial communities from methane-producing bioreactor in Wageningen University, Netherlands - Granular Sludge_3_08-R3 | ecosystem: Engineered > Bioreactor > Anaerobic >... | reverse complement strand
GGATTTTCAGTCCTCTGCTCTACCGACTGAGCTACCTGGGCAGTTATGGCGACCCGGAAGGGGCTCGAACCCTCGACCTCCAGCGTGACAGGCTGGCATTCTAACCAATCTGAACTACCGGGCCGTGTGTGGTGGGCACAACTGGGCTCGAACCAGTGACCCCCTGCTTGTAAGGCAGGTGCTCTCCCAACTGTACAAACCTTATTAATAATAGCATTAATTTAGTATATGCCTACCACTTTCTTTGTGTTTCAACATAGTATAGTATAAAGGAGTTATGGTTAAAAATCAAGTGGTACATTAGAACAATGAAACTAACTTAATTGTATGAACATCAAATATTTCCGCATCTTCGGTATATGTGCCTTTAATATCCACATATTTATTCTTATGGGCGTTATCACTACTTACTTCAAGTGTAATACTATGAATATCTTGTTCAACTACTGAAACATATTCTGTACCTGTGCCATCTTGATTGGTGATTGTCCATTCTACACCTTTTGTTTCATCCTCAATGCCATTTATTAACACCTTAGCATAAATTGTATCAGTAAAGCCCAAATATATTTCAATGACACCATATACGTCTACCTCAATATCTTCACTTACAACTGTAACTTCTAATTCATCAACAATATTAGTGCCTTCAACTCTTGCATATATTGTGATAACTTCTCCGCTAGTATGAGAGTGTAAATTACCATCTTCATCAATTATGGAATTGGCTTCTGGATTTAGTGACCATACAATATTACTAATATCATGCTCAATATCATTATAATCATATACCTTGGCTACATACGAATAATCCGAATCTGGCTCTAATTCCGTTTCTCCTTCAATTACAATATACCAACCACTGTCAATATCTCCTGCTAATGGACAACTATATTCAATCTGTTCCACAACTTGTATTCTTGAACAATGTAAATTTAATAATCCTGTTTCTGTGGGATCTATTCCTATAATTTCATATGCCTTATTCCATTTAGCAAAATCATCATTAATTTTTATCTGTCTTGTAATATCATTATCCTGCATAGTTAAAATTATTTCATCCTGTGGTACTGTTAAATATTTATTAGAAGTAATGCCAATAGCACTACCATAAGCAATTACAGGAATACAAACAGGATTACCATTTATCTCAAACCCTATTATATGGTTGCATGCCCTCATTACGCCTTTATATTTATTGTACCGTTTCCCATTTACTTCTGAAACAATTAGCCAATACAAGTCATTATATTCAATTCTATCACCTTGTTTTATATTTTCTAAAGTGGAAATATTTTTATCATCATGACTTGAACTATTACTAAAAGAAGTATTTGTGATTACTGCTCTTTTGGGAATACCATTAATTGTTATATCAGTACCGATATTATCTAATAAATAAAGAAAATCTTTATCATCATTCATGGAAAAATGGTTAAACAAATAATCAACCTCCTTTACCTTGTTTTTTGACATCAGTGACCTAAAAGTAAGAAAATATAAAAATGCCCTCTAATCCAGTAATATCAATGGTTTGAAGGGTATTTAAAAAATACTAATAAGAAAAATGCCCTTAATCCCTTATATATCAATGGTTACAGGGGTTTGTATATATAATTATCTATATAAAAAACCATGCTAAAATGAAATTAAATTTGATTTTCATATAATTATATGAAGTACCCCTTTATTTTAATTCTAGCCCTCTAAAAAGATAGATAATTACCCATTAAACAACATAAAATAATTACTATCTGACATTTCATCATTAATACTCATTTGTCTTGTTTTTCTTTCTAATTGTTCTATTCTATTTTGGATATTCTCACTAAATTTACTAATAGTAATATCATCCTTTTTATAATTCTTCATAGTGGTAGGATTATTGGCTATGGATTCTAAAATGGAAAGGGCAGTTTTTAAGATATTTCTTTTATTTATAATGGATTGTGGATTGTATTCCCCATCTGGTGACAAGGAGTTTTCCTGCAAATATACTTCTTTTTCTGCTTCAGTTAAAACAATATCTTTTATTTCCATCTGTAGGCGTTCCAAATTAGTCATGGAATAAAACCTCCTTTTCTTTTTAGATATATAGGTTTCCCCTTCCTCCCCCTGATGGGGGCGGGGAAACCTTTTTATAATAATTACCATTTATTAGGTAAAGTGTACGTTTTGCCACACAATAGGTATATATATTTTTTTATTAGTAGGGGAGGGGAAGGGATATTGATAATTACCAGAATCTTACTTGATAATGTTGACTGCCGTTTGGCTTTTAGGTATTCCTTTTTTGATTTTATCAGATTCAACCTTCTAAAATAAAAAAAGAATGTAGTGTTTTCAATGGTTTGAGTGTTGTTTCCCTTTAAAGGGCAGGGTACATATATTATTGGATATTGATAATTTCTATGTGCGTGTAAAATTAAGTATGCTATAACGCATTTTTGACAAATGGGGTATTTAATATTCAATCAATCATCTATATTTATCAATAAATAGTGAATAATATTACATTTATAACCATTTTATACATAGAACAATAGAATTATAGAATAGGATAATCCTTGTAACCCTTATGGTTCTAGGGAAGTAGGAGTTATCCCCAATTATACAAAATAACTATTTTGTTAAATAGGATTAATAAACCAGTGAATTAGGTATATGTAATCAATTTCCAATTATTAGGAAAAAGATGTACAAAATGACACACAATACGTATATATATATATTTTAGTATAACAGGCGAAATATTTGAGTAATATTCCCTTCCCCTATATTCTTCCCATCCCTTCTATCATCCCTACTAATATGATAATCATTATCATTCAGTATTAATTGTACTACCTTCATTTCTAATCTTTTCCATCTCAACCTTAATATCATTGGTATATGGTGAATGACTTAATGCACTCTCAATACTTATTGCACCCATATCCCTCAACTTACTTAGGTTCTCAATAATATCAACTTCATTAATGGGTCTGCTGTACTGGAATACAATAGATAGAGTATCAAATTCATCATCAGTTATTATAATATCTTTATAGGATAATAGTTGACGTATCTTTTCAAACCTATCTTCCATACCTTCTCTAATATTCTTTTCATTAAGTCCTGCCTTAATATCCGCTAAAGAGAATAATAGTTTAATAGATACTTCAGATAGATTACTAACATCTTGACTATTAATACTAACTGCTGGCGTATGGCTAACATCTAGTAATGCCTGTTTAAGAGTTTTAAATAGAGTATCAAATGCACTCTTATCAAATTTATTACTCTTAAAGTCAAAGGTAGCCCCATCATCTAATACAATACCACCACCAATAATATCTTTTGGTAGTCCATCTCCTTTTAGTTGTTGACCTGTTACAACGGGAATACCAGTAACATATTTATCAAATGCTTCAACGCTCTTACTTAATAGTGATTCCATATTATCTAATATAGTAATAATATCCTCTAATTCACTTCTGCCAAAGAAACTATCAACTTCATTTTCATTCCTATAGACAATAGGCAAACCACTTAAAGAATTAAAGGAATTTACTAATTGTATTTGCCCACCTTCATCATTCCATTTATCCACTCTTTCGGGATAATATACGGTATAATAACTAATCCCATCTACAATATAAAATTCAATAAAGGCAATCATATTACCTTCATCATTCAATACTGGATAACTATCGGCAGGGTCTATTAATTTACTCTTAATATTCTTTTTAGAATCTAAATAGGTATATTCATAGGCATTACCATATTTAGCAACATCATTCATTATATCAAAATCAATTTTATTATATTTACCTCTCTTATAAACCCTTTTATATTCATTTACTATATTATCCCCACCAATTAAGGTGACAGGGTGTTGCAATAAATAACTGGTACTAAAATTAAGGGTAGTTTTAGCATATTGAAGAACAATCTTTTTAGGTTCATATGTTTTACCATTCCACATTTCACTTTGTTTATTTAGTATTCTATGGTTTCCTGCAAGGTATTCTTTTATATCAACAATCTTTTGTATTCTTTGTTGGTTACTGATCTTATTAACTTCTTCAATAAACCAATGAGTATCATTATCATGTTTCTTGGCTATATACTCTTGAATATCCAATGCTCAAACCTCCTATACATAGTATTTTCCAACCTTCATACCTTGGATGGCTAATCCTGTAGCAATTACATTATCATCCGTTCTGCCTTCGCCTCTTTTGTTTCCTGTCTTACCGTCTATATCAACAAATATCTGCATTTCTTCAAGGGTTTGTTTACAGTTAATATTAATAAGTCCAGTTTCAAATTGTTCTTTATAATCCGCAACAAGTATTGATTTAGTTGTGTTGGTGGTTAAAAATCCTAATTGGAATTTCTTTTTACCATATTCATTAAAAACCTTTTGTTTATAAAGGTTTAGGTATCCATAATCATTCCTTAACCTTTCCAATAGGGGTAATCCATAAGAGTTCCTTTCCACAACTAAAAAGGCATAATTAAAATACTTACCCAGGGCATCAATTATCTTGGCAAATTTATAAATGGGTATCTTATTATCATAGAAACTACATATTTGCTCACCATCTGCATCAAAAATACTAATAGCGGAATAATCTTTACCGCTACCACTAGAAGTATCAACTCCACCATAGCATCTGACATTTGGTTTTACATTTTTATAAATAAAAAGCCCCCTGTTAAAGTAGGGGGTTAAAACGCTTGGTAACTCTTTTTCCAGTTCTTTTTTACCTAGTGGTGGTAGAAGGTTGTTATACCTCTTAATTATCTTCTGTGTGTCAAATACGCCTGCCTGTGTTGATATAAATGCCTGTTCCGGTGTTGCGGGATATTCCTGATACATTTCATCTTCACTCATATCCTGTCGTTTCCATTCATACCACATTATTTGTCTTAAATTAGCACCTAAATTATATAAATCCTTATGCCAACCGAATAAATCTTTTTTAGATAATCTGTTACCTTTATTAATATTCCTAAACCATTGTTCAGCAATATCATATTCATGTTTGAATTGGGTTTTATTATCTATAAAATTAAAGAAGAATGATTTATACCTTGATTTTCCTTTAGAAGCGTTATTATATAATTCCCAAAAATGGTTTAGTCCATTTGCTGTAGATTCAATTACTATTTTACTGTTAGGATTCTTTGCTAATGCCTGTTCAAGTCCCATTAATCCTTTTGTACTGGCATATTCATTCCAGAACGCTAATTCAGAACAATGGATATATTCAAAAGTAAAACTTCTGCCTAATGGCTTACTCCCTGCAACTTTTACAACTACCCTTGAAACTTCACCGCTAGGGAATTTTAATTTTAGTTCCATCCTATTATTTCTAACCTCTTGAGGTTTATATTCATCTGGAATATGAAAATACATACCTTTTAATCGTTCAAATATCTCCTGCACACTCTCATTATTATAACTTAATATCATACTGGTTGTATTAGGTTGGTTACAAGCCACATAAAGGCAATAGGCAATGCTAAAAGTGGTAAATCCTAACTGTCTGCTCTTTAGGATTATATTGTATTTGTCCATGTTATTATATAAATATTCCTGCTGTTTATTGAATTTAAAAGGTATTAATTCACCCGAATTATCTATAATTTTAATAAAGTTCAAACACCATAATTGAAAATCTGCCTTAATCCTTTCAAGTTTCTGTTCTTTGGTTAGTTTCGGCACTTTCAAACCTCCCATCCATCAAAAATACCCCTGATAGGGTAGGGTATTATATGATTAATCCGTCATCATCTTCTTCATCATATTTTCTGTTTGATTTTTTCTGTTTACTGTTTTGGATAATTTTGTTTATATTCTTATCTGCATATTTAGCGTTATCCTTAATTTCCTTTTGTAGTTTTAACATCTGCTCAATACTTTTGCTGTCACCTTCTTTTGCCTTTGCAATTACTACTTCATAAACATCTAATAAATCATTGGCGCTTCTGCTATGTAAATAAATATCAACTAAAGCCCTATATTCTTCTGTTCTTTCCCATCTCTCAAATACTTTAATATTAGTCCTGTTAACTCTCTTTAAAAATTCTTCTTCGGTTATAGTAGACCTATCAGCAGTAAAATTTATATTAAACTTCCACTTAAAATACTCGGCTTTATAAAACGGAATTTTATCCAATGCCTTTTCAATGGTAATCATCTATCATATTCCTCCAATCATATTTTTAATCATGAAAAATATTCATACTCTCTACGGGATAATAACTTCTTGATTTCTGATTTAGTATAATATTTTCCCAAACAATCTTTAAAATCATCTACTGTATTAATATTATTATAATTAATATGTTTTACTTCTCCTGCACCTTCAACATCTAAGAGTATTTTATACTTGTTAGGTTTACTCACTGGTATATTTAATTCTCTATTAAATTCATAATTATTACGGTTTCGTTCTACCACTTCAATTACTCCTAGTTTTTCTAATTTGTTAATCAATCTAATTAATGATTTCCTTACTAGTCCAGTTGCTTCACTCATTTGTTTATAAGTCATATAAAAAATACCACTTTTAGTGGCAAACCTCTTACTATGTATTAGCATTGAATATAAAAGTAATTTCTGGTTTTTCTTTGGACATTTTATTATAATTTCATTGATTTCATTAAAACTAACTTCTACTTCTTTTTTCTTTGGTATTATTGGAATATCATTCTTATATACTCTTTTTACAATTCCCTTAATATCTTCCAACGCTTCATTTAAAGGTGTTGTATAATACCTTTTATCTTGTTCTTTCATCCAATCTATTAAATATTTTTCTGTTTCCTCTTTATTACAACCATGATATTTGAGGAATTTGGCTATATTAAAACAAGCATTATTTCTAGTACCTTGTCTTTTTAGTCCATTTACATATATATCATTTATTTTATCCAAACTATATTCTTCTGTTGGGTTATAAATTGGTAATTCATTATGTTCGGTAATTACTTCTTCAGTTTCTTGGATTTTTTTCTTTAGATTCTTATGTTCCAATGAATCTTCTTCAATATTTAGAATATTATTAATGACTTCTCTTTTGATTTTTCTTATATTTAGGAAATATTCATAATTTTCTTTTTCAGTTTTTTCTTTTAATCCATCTTCTATATTACAGAAACTACAATACCCACCTATTCTAAAATACTTCTGATTAATCCCTAAAGGTAATTTTACCCCTTGTTTGTTGGTGGGTCTAAATTCAACTTCTCCATTATAACCAAATACTTCTGCTTTATTAATTACTAGATTAAAAAACCTTTGTGCAGTAGTTACGGGAATTAAATCATCAATAAATATTTCTACATGATAACCTTTACCACCCGAATTACTAATATAGTAATTAATAATGCCCATTTTGTTTAATGTGTCGGTAAGTTTATAAGTTATCCATTTAGCCATTTCTTTATCTTTAAAGTCAACATCAAAACATATAAATTTAGAATAGTATTCTCCCGAAAAAACGCCTATTGTATGTTTCTGCTCTAAATGTCTATTAATAATAAAGGGCAGTAGGGGTTTTACCCTACCGCCACTTTTTTTTTTATATATTATTGTTATGTAATTTCCACCTTGTTGCTGAATTAAATATTTATTGGTATTTATGACGTATAAATCATAAATCTTATCAATAATTTTATTCTTCATCACATCAAACTCCTTTTTTATTCTCTATTTGTTTTGTCTGTTCTTTTGTGTAATCTCCATATATCAACTACTTCTTCTATTTCGGGGATTCGGGGAAATTTCAAATATATATCTCCCTTCATTCCTTTTCCAACTTCTTCTGGCAAACAACCTTGTTTCAACATCCAATTTGCCTGTTCTAAATTGTAAATATAGTATTCATTTTTTTTAATTTGTCTCATTTTCTAACCTCCATCAAATAATCAATATTTTTACCTGTTTTGGGGGTCTGTGACCTCAAAAAAAGGCGTTTTATTCTAATTTTAAAATATTACCCTTTAGCACTAGAGCCATAAGGGTTACATAGATTTAATGAAATTAAGAATCTCCTTATAAATCAACCTAGGAACGATTTTAAATTGGTTTTAGTCCTACACTATGAAAGTTAAAATAAGTCCTTTTAAAATTCGTATTTTAATTAAAATAAACACACATTTTTACCTTTTGACAATACAATTTTGTTTTTATAAGTTAAAGCCAAAGAAAATATATTTTCGGTATCTTTAAATTTGTTTTCTTTTAGATTAATACTGCAATATTTATAATTTTGGATTTTGGTAAATTCATCATTAGGTAAAGATAAATGGACATTAAAAAAACCCTCCAATTCTGGAAGGTTAATTTTGGTAATCAGTTTGTTTTTTTTAATTTGTATTGGTTTATCTAGGTTATATCTCTTGATTACTTCTATAAAATCATCTTTGGTATGGTGATCTAAAATTTCAATCAGTTCATCATACTCCAACGTCCGTAAAAACTTATTATGTATAGGTTTAAAATAATTATTATAATGCCCTAAATAACTACTATCAATGGCCAGTAATATCATTTGCCCCTCAATGGTAGGGGGTAAAGGTATATTGTAATAACTCATAATTGTAAGTAAAGTTGACATAGCATATTTTTTACAATAGTTATTCCGGTTTATACCTAGAATACTGTTTATATTGGCACTTTTATTATTAGATAATAGGGTTACATGATTATCCCAACATTTTCCTTTGGTTAAAGCCATATCTATACCAATAGCAGGATTTTGTGTTTTTTTAATCCGGTATAAGTTAGAAAAATCATAAAAATAATTGATTTCATACCCTTTGATTTCTTTTAGAATTGCACAACTTAATAAACTATCTATATCATTAGTAAGGCATAAATCAAATTGTTCATTAGAATTACACCATTTAGGAAATTTATCTTTTATATCTTTTTTCATAATCAGTAGTGAAAGAATTATTTCACTACCTTCCTAATTCCCTATATCACATTAAACCAATAATTACCTTCTAATCTTGCTCTCCTTTTATTCATGGGTAAAAGGAAAGCGTTAAACAAATCCTTTCACATTTTCACCTCCATGAATTTTATCAAAAAATAAATAAAGTGGGGTAAATTAATACCCCACTCTGAATTATTTTACTATTATCCCTCGGTTACAGTTAATACTGCTACTGCTTTATCACTACCAACCTTCAAAGTGGCTTCTGCTACAACCTGACCTTTTACGCTATCACCAGTTTTTGCTAGTGGCTCAAAATGAGGTTCTCTCAAATATACTAAATCAACATACGCATCATTAAATACAACAATTTTATCATCTGGTACATGTTTGGACAGTACAAAATTAAGAGTACCATAGTTTGTATCTATAGAATTTACCACTAAACCAAAATCATTAGTTTTATGGGTATATCCATATCTTTCTTTGTATATATCATCTACTTGTTCTTTTAAATCGGCATTTATAAGTGCATAATATTCGCCTTCTGCAAGGTTTTGATTCCAAAGATTCTTCATTATCGTTTTAACGTCATCTTCTGCAATAGTACCAGTTACAGGCACAGCATTGTCACTATCTGCCCATTCTATTAAACCGCCCATATGACGTATAAATGGAGTTAAACTACCATCATTCTTTTCACCATTTATAAGTTTGTTTTCTATGTTAATTTTGAGTTCAAGAAGTCGGTCATTTACTTCTTCGGCTAACTGGTTAGCACCCATAGCCAATGCAGTACCCGAAACACTAGCACCCTTCTTGAATATTTCAAGTATATTAGAGAGTTCTGCTCTTGCACTCTCATAAAAAGTAGTGGTTTCAGCACCTTCTACTGCTGAAATATCTGCTGTACTATCAAGAGTTTTTTCCCTCCATGAATAAACGGTGGATAATGCCTTTTCTATATTACCTTTAGCCATAAGCATACTAGTAAGGGGTGTTGCTTTTACTCCTATAAGTGCTATCTCTTTTGACAGGGATATTTTTTCACTGTCTGTAAAATTACTACTTGTAAACATTTTCATTCCTCCTATTTAAATATTTTTGATAATTTAGTGCTAATCATTCCTACGGTATCTTTGTTTTTCTCAAATTGACTATACTTATCAGTGTTTTTGTGTTTATCATCTGGTTTGTAACTATTATCAATTTTCTTTTCTTTGAGTATATTATTAAACTGTTTTATTTTCTCATCCAATTCATCAATCTTCTGGACATTAAAAAACTCACCAAATTCGGCAAGTCCGTTTTCCTTTAGTATCAAATTTTTCTCTTTGTTGAATAGTTCTAATTCCTTCTCCTGTAATGCTTTTTCCTCTTTAGTTAATTCCTTTGGTTTGTATTTCTTTAATTCATCAATAGTTGTCTTATATTCCTTTTCTTTTTTCTGAAGTGGTTTTAATTCTTCCTTTATCCATTTTTCTTTTTCCTTCTTAATCATTTCGTCTACTTGTGCTTGTGTAAAATCTGCCAATTAAAAATCTCCTCCTTTATCATCCTTCATGGTTTCCAATGCTTTTTTCATTATAGGCGGTATTCCAATATCCATTTTGTTTATATTTTCTAATATTGATATACCTTCATTGGCTAATAGGAAAAATACTACTGCTGACCTTAATACATTATTGGTGTTAAATACTAAATCAACCTGTACCGCTACGGCTACTAAAACAAATAGCATAACTTTTTTGACTATACCCTTAAATCCTACTTCACTATTTAGGGTTTTAGTAAACCATGCAGATACTACACCTGTAAGATAATCTAGTATCACGAATATTATTAGTGCAGTTATTAATTTGTCAACGCCACCTATATAATAACCAATAAAACCACCTATGGCAGCGAACACTAATTTTACCTTATCCATTATTCCACCGCCTTCCTTATTTATCTAATATGTCTATCATTATTTGTTGGTTTTTGCGGATGTTTTCTATTGCATCCATTACAATTTTGTAATCCTTCTCATACTGTTCAATTTTTCTTTCATCACAAGGCATATTCACACCATCCTTTCCTTTAAATACTTTTTATAAAAAATACCTCTAAACCATTGATAATACTAGGTTTAAAGGTATTATTTATTAGATTCTGCTTTTTGGAAATACGCCCCTTAAACCCTTGATATTGCTACGTTTGAGGCGGATTTTCTAAACTATGACGATTTCATTTTATCTCTATATTTTTGAGACGCATCTTTCCACAATTCACGTTCTCTTTCTTTCCAACAAGAATTACAATATTTTTGGCGGTTATTAGTAGGGGTGTGTATATATACATACACTCTCCTTTAAATACTTTCCTGCATAATCAATGTATAACCCTTGATATACCTATGTTTAAAGGTGATATTTTTAGTGATTCCGCTTTTTGAAAAAAGTACCCTCAACATATTGACATTATTGAGGTTGAAGGGTGTTTTCTATTTTCTAGTATTTTATTTTCACCTGATTTTATGGTGAATATTTAGTATAAATATACATTATATTATGTTCCCTTAAAATACTTTTTGTAAAAACCATAGCAAACCCTTGATATCGCTAGGTTACAGCACAATATTTTTGAGATTCCGCTTTTTGAAAATATACCCCCTAAACCCTTGACATTGCTACATTTGAGGTGGGTTTTCTATTTTTCTTCCTTTATTCCAATTTTCACGTTTCCATTTATTTTTCTGTTCTTGTAATATTTCTCTAGCACATTGTTGGCAATATTCCTTAAAATACTTTTTGTAAAAACTATAGCAAAACCATTGATAATACTAGGTTTAAAGGTATTATTTATTAGATTCTGCTTTTTAAAAATACACCCCTTAAACCCTTGATATTGCTACGTTTGAGGTGGATTTTCTATTTCAAACAATTTTGTCTTTTTTGACGATTTGCTATTGTTTTCTGAATATTTATTTCTCTGGCACATTGTTGGCAATATTTCATTTTGTTATTGGTGGGGAAGATATTTCCCTTAGCGACTATCCTTACATATATTACCATAATCTTGTAAACATTGATATACAAGGGTTTTTCTCTATATCCATAATAAAGAAAATTTTAATAGTTTATTCAACCTATTGATATTACTACGTTTGAGGTGGATTTTCTAAACTATGACGATTTCATTTTATCTCTATATTTTTGAGACGCATCTTTCCACAATTCACGTTCTCTTTCTTTCCAACAAGAATTACAATATTTTTGGCGGTTATTAATATATTCCCCTTAGTGACCATTCTGACATTTATTACCATATGTACTGTAACCTTTATGTATCTAGGGTTTTTTCTCTATATTTATAATAAAGAAAGTTTTAAAGGTTTTTATAATCCTTGATATTGCTACATTTAAGGCGGATTTTCTATTTTCTTAACATTTCTTTCTTTTCTTAATTTTCTCACAACCTTTTCCATACTGATAAATAAAGGGTAGAATAGGAGTCAGCCCATATGTATCAAGGGATTGGTGGTTTTTCTAAATGTCGGATTTTCTTATTCTTTTTGTTCTATCCCATTCACGTTGTTGCTCTAATCTATGTATTTTCTAACAAGAATTACAATATTTTTGGCGGTTATTGGTGGGGGAGATGTTCCCTTAGTGACTATCCTTCCAAATAATTACAAATGTACCGCAAACCCTTATATATCAAAGGTTGTAGCAATTGCATAAAACAAACTTCATATAATTACAAATTTTGTAAACCCTTGATGTTGCTACGTTTGAGGTGGATTTTCTATTTTCCTACTTTTATCATATTTTTATATTTTTTATCTGCTATTTTGTCTTGTACTCTTTTTATTTCTCTAGCGCATTGATGGCAATATTTCTATATTACAATCTATCCTATACTGATAAATAAGGTGTAAAATATAGATTAACCCACATACATCAAAGGTTTGGTGGATTTTCTATTTTCTTAACATCTCTTTCTTTTCTTAATTTTTTCTCACAACTCATACCTATACTGATAAATAAACACAAGAATCCCCTCAATCCATGATTATTGTAGGATTAAAGGGATTTTCTATTTCGTGACATTTTCTTTATTTCTAAAAGAAAAACCCCTCAACAATCAAGAGGGGTATAATCTATTTTTATCTTTCCATTTAGTATAAATGGGTATATCATTTTCATAAACAACCAACTGCCCTTTTTTCATATTAGCAAACAACTTATCAAACTTCTCATAGGTAAAATCTAAATCTGCACAACTATATACTATTTGTTTTTTCTTTTTAGTTATATCAACGATTTTATATATTTTCATACTTCTATACCATTTAACGGATTATATTTGTCATTCTGTTCCTTTAGGGCAGTACCAAATAAGTTTATATACCTTTTACTCATGGATAAGTCACTATGTCGCAACATCTTTTGAAGGGTGAATATATCACAATTATTTTTAATCATATTTACTGCGAAGGTATGTCTGAATGTATGGCAGGATAGCCGGACATCTTTAAAATTCATTATACCTTTCAACCTCTTAAAAATACATTTAACTGCATTGTCTGTTAGTTGTTTATTGTATTGGTTGGTAAACACATAATCAGATAATTTATCAAAGGTTTGTTCACAAAATACCTTATATTCGCACATTTCTTTTTTTAGTTTCTCTGTCATAGGGATTGAAGAATATTCTCTCTTTTTACCGTAAAAGGTGATAGAGTAGTTAAGAAAATCAATATCCTTCCAACGGAGGTTAATTAATTCCCCTAATCTACAACCAGTACCTAAAAGGAAAATAATCATTGAATAATCCCGATAAGCATAAAACCCCTTATCCCTGTGTTTTAATCTCCTATAATAATCAAGCATCTGTTTGATCTGATAATCAGTAAATGTTTCAATTTTAATATCTTCCTTGACATAAGGGATTTTTTTAGTTGGATTATTCTTTGAATTGATTACCTCAATATCTTCCAGGTAATTAAAGAATATCTTTAGATTATGTAGTTTGTGGTTAATAGATGTAGGGTTGTTACCTCTATCTTTTTTACAATAGAGTAAATAAGATTTAATGTGTGAAGGGGTTACATCTGCCACATCAACCACTTTTTCAGAAACATAATTCTGAAACTCCTGTAATGTAGCATTGTAACTACTGATAGTTTTAGGGGATAGATTATTAAATTCTCTGTCCTCAATAAAATCTTTGATACTAAACTTTAGTAACATTAAAAAACCACTCCTTTGTAAAATTTGCTGATACAAAAAAAGTGGTTTTATCTGCATAAAGTAGGGTGGTGGGGTGACTACTTTATTTGGTAATCACCCAAACCCTTGCAATTATTGTTTTGGTGGGCACAACTGGGCTCGAACCAGTGACCCCCTGCTTGTAAGGCAGGTGCTCTCCCAACTGAGCTATGCGCCCGTGTATCACATTCCATTATTAGCGACAAATAATAGTATACAATATTCGGTGTTGTAAGTCAAAACATTGACGGGCAAATTTTAAGGTCTATTTGAAATAATCTTAATTAAGCTTTTGTACACTCAATTATACTACACATTCTGTCCCGAATGAATACTTTTTATTATTTTTCTACAGCTTAATTTAACCGGGTCAGTTGACATTGTAAATGCAACGGTAGTGAATGAAAATAGTTGCATTAAATCTGACAAACCTACTGATTGCATTTAGTATTGCAAAAGCGATCTGCAAGTATAGTCTCCCCCATGGGGGAGAG
>Ga0334898_1002918_pt1 | contig 14696 bp, 11 predicted proteins | sample GraSluR3_MG_10_FD_207228 | JGI IMG/M metagenome (GOLD analysis project Ga0334898, IMG submission 207228) | Sludge microbial communities from methane-producing bioreactor in Wageningen University, Netherlands - Granular Sludge_3_08-R3 | ecosystem: Engineered > Bioreactor > Anaerobic >... | reverse complement strand
ACCAACACCTCACGCAAAAGGGTTCGTTCATCCGGTGTGAATTGATCCAGTGCATCGATCCTCGCTCCGATCAGATCGTCCAACAGCATAGGTGGATGCGGTAGATGGGGAAACCGCCTCCGATCGGGAAGGAATGTCTTCACCTCAACCCCACCATACCACAAGACGACTTCATCGCAGTTGGTGAACACCCATACATTGTCCAACATATGGGCCGGTACGGCTCCAATATGCAAATCGGAGGATATTTCCAAAATGGGTGATTCGTCTTGCTGGGAAGCATAGAGTGCCGATGCGAGCTTGGGAATACGGTACATGTTTGCCACTCCATGGTAACAGACGGCATCCCCTCCCCCAAACTGAAAATGGGTGTGGTAATCGGCCATACACCACCCTATTGCTCCCGAGATCCGCGCATTCCCATACATCGCATCCAAGACCTTCGCATGCCGTAGCGCATGTTCGGTACGTACCATCTCGGCATCCGATGCGCGACAGGGGTACATGTGTCCCGTATGTTCGGTCACCAGATACGGTGCACTCTTATCCTTGCTCACCCGATCGGGATCCTCCAAGGGAACACCGGTTCCAGTGAAACTGAAATCATTGTAGGTGTACACATCCTCCAACAATCGGCTGCCTGCGAAATTCCTCACTCCCGCGGTCGGTCGACTGGGATCGAGTTCCCTGGCCACCGCATTGGTCCTATCGTAGAGTTGGTCATCATCCATCGATTCGTTGATCCTGACACCCCAAAGGATGATCGAAGGATGGTTCCTGTCGCGTACCAGCATTTCCTTCAACTGCTGTACCGCATTCGTTCGCCATCTCTCGCCCGCTCCGACATGTTGCCAACCGGGCAATTCCTCAAAGACCAACAATCCCAACTCGTCGCATCTGTCGAGGAAATGGGGAGACTGGGGATAATGGCTCGTCCTCACCAAGTCCACATGCAGTTCCCGCTTGAGGAATTCGGCATCACGATACTGTTGCGACTTCGGCATCGCATATCCCACATGGGGATAATCCTGATGCCGGTTCAATCCTTTGAGCTTCAGATTCCTCCCATTGAGGAAAAACCCCTGTGCGTTGAATTCACAATCCCTGAATCCAATCCTGGTACGATGGACATCCCGTTCCCCATCGATTGTGGTCAATGTCGTCTCGATCGTATACAAATTGGGAGAGATGGTATCCCACAGATGCACAGGACCCACCGGAAACGCACACTCTACAGGTGAGGAGAATACTTGCTGCGAATGTTCCGCACAGACTGTTTTATCACCATCCAGAAGGGTGATCTTCACTTCCCCACGTGTTTCCGTTTCGATGGAGACCTGCACCGAAAGTGTGCGGTACATCCTTTCATGGGCGGGTTCCGAACGGCAGAAGACATCCTTGATCGCATGCATTCCGGTCGTGACAAGCGAAACCTGCCCATACATGCCTCCCGGCACCACATAATCGACCACATTGCCGAAGGGAGGAATGTCCGGGGATTCGGTGGCATCGCAGCGAACGGCGACCACAATTTCATCCCTATGATGCAACTGCTAGGGTATCTCAATCTCGAACGGAGTGTAGGCTCCCACATGGGTACCGGAGCACATACCGTCCAGATGGACCTCGGCAACAACAGCTATCGCCTCGAAACGAAGTATATACCGTTCGGCAACACCAAAATCACGTGGGCGGAGTACCTTGCGATACCACCCGACGGTCGCCACAGCATCGGGATCCACATGGGTGGCCGAAGTCTCCACCAGGCTATGGGGGATATCGACAGAGGCCCAGTTTCGATCATCGAAACCTGTGTGGGCGAAGGATACATCGTCACCGTGAAGATACCGCCATCCATGGTTCAATGGGAATATGTGTGTCATGCGTATCAGTATATCATGGATCCGCTCTTGCATCGCAAAGAACAAATATTCTATAGTTTCATCACATACCTATCCTTAACCTTAATCAGGAGTGCATCGATGGAACATTCACCATTGCAAAAGGCGCGATACGCGTACCAACCGAAATTACCCGGTATCCTTCGTGGAGAGATCAATTCCCTTGTGATCGCGAAAGGTGAGCAAACTGCTCCCGCCACCGATCAAGAGGCGATACGTTCGCTCTTTGGCCATACCTACGGCCTACCACGGGTACGGTTTGAACAGGGAAGTGGCCAAGGCCCATCGAGAAGGATCAATGTGGGAGTGGTCCTTTCGGGAGGACAAGCCCCAGGCGGCCACAATGTCATCAGTGGATTGTACGATGCGATCAAGGCTGCCAACAAGGATTCCAAACTCATCGGATTCCTTGGAGGACCCTCGGGAATCCTGGAGAACCGCACCAAGGAATTCACCGACGATTTCATCGACGAGTACCGCAATACCGGTGGATTCGACATCATCGGAAGCGGAAGGACCAAGCTCGAGTCGGAAGCACAGTTCGCCGTGTGCGCCGATGTATGCCATCGTCACGACATCAGTGCATTGGTGATCATCGGTGGTGACGATTCCAACACCAATGCAGCGGTGCTCGCCGAATACTTTTTACAGACCGATGCGGGAATCGCAGTGGTGGGTTGTCCCAAAACGATCGATGGAGATTTGAAGAACGAATTCATCGAAATCTCGTTCGGTTTCGACACAGCGACCAAAACCTACAGCGAATTGATCGGCAATCTGATGAGGGACGCGAACAGTTCCAAGAAGTATTGGCACTTCATAAAACTCATGGGAAGAAGTGCGAGCCACATCGCACTCGAATGTGCCTTGCAGACCCAGCCCAATGCGTGTCTGATCAGCGAGGAGATAGAGGCCAACGGCACCAGCCTACTTGAAATCGTCGATTATCTCGCCGATATCATCGCTAAAAGGGCTGAAAAGGGACTCGATTACGGTATCATCCTCATACCCGAGGGCGTGGTGGAATTCATCCCCGAAGTAAAGGCCTTGATCTCCGAATTGAATACCCTTCTCGCCAAAGAGGCCGAGGCCTATGGAGAGTTGACCTCATGGGAAGATCAGTACTCCTTCGTCGCCGAACGACTCGGAAAACAGACGGCACAAGCCTTCGCATCCTTACCTGTCGATATCCAAAAGCAGCTATTGATGGACAGGGACCCCCATGGCAATGTGCAGGTTTCCAGGATTGAAACCGAAAAGATGTTGATCCAGATGGTGGATACCCGTCTCGCGGCCATGAAGAAAGTTGGTTCCTACAAGGGAAAATTCACCGGCCTCAACCACTTCTTCGGATACGAAGGACGTTGCGCGTTTCCCTCAAATTTCGATGCCGACTATTGCTATAGTCTTGGGTACAACGCCTACCTGTTGCTTGCCAATGGGTGTAGTGGGTACCTCTCATCGGTCACCAATCTTACCGCCAAAGCGAACGAATGGCAGGCGGGAGGAATACCCATCACCATGATGATGAACATGGAGAGGCGACATGGGGAGATGAAACCCGTCATTAAAAAGGCTTTGGTGGAGTTGGACGGTGCTCCCTTCACCTACTTCGCCGACCATCGCGCTGCATGGGCGCTCGAAACCTCCTTCGTGTTCCCCGGGGCAATCCAATATTTCGGACCATCCGAAGTATGCGACGCCACTACAAGGACCCTCCAACTCGAACAGGCATGAGCAACGACGGCCACCGAAATTCGGTGGCCGGCCTTTCTTAAGATAATTTTTTATCGCTTTCCCCCTCGATTGGTGCTACCATGGAAACAGGGGGAAGACTATGGAACTCAACAACCGGATCTTTACGGTATTCTCTGACGAAGCGGATCGAACGGTGATCGATGAAATCCACATCGGTCTCGGCTACACCATGGTGACGTTGCGTGACGGAAGAAGTGGAATCTGTGCCACACTTTGCGATCCCACACGGGTATATTCGGTGAACACCGATCCCAACGATTACGAGGGGCGTTCCGCACTTCAACTGCTTCGCCATATTCACGGACAATCGCAACATATGAGCAGGGTCATGGCAATCGCACTGGTGAATGCGCTGAACCAACCATTCGCAAACTCACTTCCCGAAGTTCCTTCCGACTGGCATGGCGACCTTGGTTTGAACCAAGGGGCCTCGATCGCCATGATCGGCCATTTCCCTCCCGTTGCGGAGCGATTTGAGGAGAAGGGGTTCACACTGAAGGTACTCGATTTGGGAGAAAGGATCGGTGATGGGAATTCCTTCTATCCCTGGGCTTTGGAAAAAGCCGATGCATTGGTGATCACCGCTGCAAGTATCGTACACAATGAGTTGGAGGAAATTCTTGGAAAATTCAAGGGAAAACGTATACCGATCGTTTTGACCGGTCCTACGACGATCCTGCATCCCGATGTGTACGAAGGTCTGCCGATCACTCATCTCGCCGGCTCGGTGGTGATAGACAGGAAGGACATGATGAAGGCGGTGAGGAACGGAAGGGGTTCCCTCGATGTGCATCATCAAGCAAAGAAGGTGTACCTCAACTTGGGCTGATCCTCCCGACTTGTGCCGCCGATTGCATCACCTCATCCCACAAGATACGGGAAGCGGAAGATTGACCCGAGACCTCAGGCATCGAGTAGAGCTTCCAAAGGAACGCCATCGCTGCTCCCTTCGCAACCGCATGGGGATCGAAAGGTTCCACCACGAACGCACACCCGTTGCGCTCCAATGCGGGGAGGAATTGGGGAACCTCCTTTTTCAGAAGAGTGGGAAAATCCGGATTTGCAGAGAGGGGTTCCCCCTGTACGATGCACGATTGGGGATCCAATGTGGATATCACGGGAATCAATGAAGTAAAAAAGTCCCGTATGAATTGGCGTTGATCGTCCGAAGACCGCTCCAATCCACTTTGTCCCTCATGATGCGCACTCCATGAGTGTGTAACCATCTCTCCCGCGGACCAATGTTGCCCGGCATACACCCGACCATCGATCGCAAGACCGAGACCGATTCCCAGTCTATCGGCCCGATCATACCCCTTTCCACCTGCATGCCGTACTCCGAGGATACAGAGGAAGTTCTCGAACCTCTGTTTTCTATGCCTTCCCAATTCCAACCAAGCAAAACAATTGGCATCATTGTCAAGCAACACAGGCACCCCGAATTTTTCATGCAGAGGTTCCGACATGTCAAAGGAGAACACATCAAGTGGAATGGAGTGGAGAATACGTCCTGACGTCGAATCGATGACTCCAGGAGCCGCTATGCCTATGGCCAACACCGGTCTATGCAATCTGGACAAGGTGGTCGATAGCGACTTCATCACGGAAACCACCACTTTTGTGAGATCGGACTTGGTGAATTCTCCCGATGCGGTGTACAACACCGTACCCGCGATATCCATGATTGCGACATGGTGGACCCCCGCCTGCAGTTCGATGCCCACCACACAACCGAAACTTCCGTCGAGGTCCAAACCCACGGGACGGCGTCCACTTCCACCCTTCCCATGGACGATGTCCACTTCATGCACCACTTTGGCATCGATCAGGGTGGAAACGATATTCGTTACGGTTGACCGGTACAATCCTAGCTCGTCGGCAATTTGCACACGACTGATGCCTCTTGATCTCCAAATCGTCCTAGTAACCAGAGACACATTCGCATTCTTCTGGAACCTACTGTTGGTGATACCCATGTGGATTAGCATACCACAGATTCAGAAAAGTTGGCCGAGAACTTCCACAGTCGTTTCTTCGGCAAGTCTCACCGGGGAGTTTCTTGCAGCATCCTTCTTCCCCAATGCACTCAGCTCATATTCAGTGAATCCATACGTACGAAGATTCGGGAGATCAGCTAGATTGGTCAAATGCTCCAGATGTGAGATCACACCCAACGGTCCGTCGACTTGCCAAAGGGTTGCGATCTTCCCATACTTCTCCAACAGGATATTGTTGGGTTCGGTTTCCATCGCCCGGGAGACGAGTGCCCGGTTCAAGGGAGCAAGCAGTTTGCCACATACCACTCCATGGGGTACCGGGTGCAAGGCTCCCAGTGGTCCGGCGAATCCATGCACATACCCCAATCCGGCATTTGCGATCGCGATCCCCGAAATATAGGCGGCGTATGCCATGTCCGTTCTCGCAGAAAGGTCATCCAGGTTTCCCTGCAACAACGACAACAACGATTTGCCTGCAACTCCGATCGCAGGTAGGGCCAGGGAATCTATGAATGGATTCGCTTTGACCGAGACATAGGCTTCAAGCAATTGGGTGAGCGCATCAAGTCCCGAAGCAGCGGTGACGGAAAAGGGAACCTCGAGCGCCAAAGTGGGATCGATCACCACCATGTCGGGAATATAGGCATCATGGCGCAACGACTTCTTGAAGCCGGCTGGACCGATTTCGGCGACCACGGCATTCTTGGTCGCTTCACTTCCCGTGCCAGCGGTAGTGGGAACAGCGACCAACGGCAATCGATTCGCCGGGGGAGCCAGATCACCCACCCCCTCCAGATACCGTTTGACCGATACGTCCCGATGCAACGCCATAACCGCTGCAGCCTTGGCCGTGTCGAGGGCGCTTCCGCCACCTATGCCCACGACCACATCACTTCCATCGCGGGAACATGAGGAAGCCACGGAATCGACCGAATCCACAGTCGGTTCACCTGAAATGCAATGGATATCCACATTCAGGGATAACCGTCGGCAACTCGCGCCGAAAGAGGCGAACTTATCGGTATGGGAGAAGGTGGTGCTCGTCACCAATGCAATCCTACGATACCCCTGCTTCGCGAGCAATTGTGGGATATCGTTGAAGGATCCTTCCCCAAAATTCAGATTTCCTGTTGCGGATATGGAGAATCGCCTTCCCATCGCATCATCCCTTTTGATGCGATTTGGGAATATGGATGATCCTCTTCTCCTTCTCCTCGTTCTGTCTGAATATGATGGCGACATGTCCAACGATGGAGACCACTTCGGCACCTACCGAAGCTGCTAGGGATTCGGCCAATTCCCTTCGTTCATCCTGATAATCCTGGAAACGCACCTTCACCAACTCATGGGAGACCAAGGCCTCGTCAAGCGCATGTGAGATACGTTCATCGGCCCCTTGGCGGCCCACCATCACCATAGGTTTCAGATCGTGGGCCCGCTTGCGTAAAAAATTCCTTGTTGTGCTGTCCATGACTCGATACTAACGATCCTTGTAGACTTCGGCAACCACATGGCGCTTGATCTTCTTGGTACTGGTCATCTCAAGGGGTTCATCGGCTATGGTGAGACGGGTGATGCGTTTGTAGGGAAGCATCTCCTTGTTTACCTTGTCGACCACCTCCTGCATATGGCCCATGATTGCCTCGGCTCGTTTGGGAGCATCGGAATACTGTTTCGTCATCTCCTCGACATACTTCTCCGATGGATGGATCACAGCCCTGATCCCTTCGCTCTTGCTCTTCTTGTCGATCAGATACCCGAGCACACAAATCTGCTCCACTTCGTCGTAGAGCTGGAACAAATCCTCTATCTCCTCGGGGAATACATTCTTGCCACCTTCGGTGACGATGAGCGATTTCTTCCTTCCGGTGAGATAGACATATCTATTGCCGTCGATATAGCCGGCATCACCGGTATGGAGCCAGCCATCCTTATCCAACACTTCGTCGGTAGCCTCTTGGTTCTTGTAATAGCCCTTCATCACCATGGGGCCCTTGACTGCGATTTCACCGATCTTTCTGGAATCGGGATCAAGGATCTTCATCTCGGTCCTTGGAAGAATCTTACCCACCGAATTCTCGTTGTAGGCATACACAGGATTGAGTGTGATGATGGGACTGGTTTCGGTGAGTCCGTAGCCTTGGACAAAGTCGATGCCCAGTTGGTTGAACATCTTGAACGTGGAAGACGGCAATGGTCCCCCTCCACTGATGCAGATACGGATGTTGTCCATCGAAAGCTTGGCAAGGATACCATTGAACATCTTGTGTCCGGGATTGACTTTGAACACCTTCTTGATCAATCCGCTCACTCCCATCAGAAACCTGATGAGACCGTACACCACGATGCCTTTTTCCCGAATTCCATTCATAAGCCCCTTGAGCATCTTGTTGAAGAGCATCGGAACGGCGAGGAACATCGTCACCTTACCCAACTTGAGCTCCTTGAGTATCTGGGTGACGATCAGCTTCTTGCCGAATACGATCTCTGCACCCACCGATATCGCCTCGATGAAAACGGCAAGCATGGTATAGGAGTGGTGGATGGGCAACAATGCGTAGAACACATCCGTCGGATAGAGCGTCATGTGGGCCTGGGCAAGATAACAGTCGGAAACCAGATTCGAATGGGTCAGCATGACCCCCTTGGGATTGCCCGTGGTTCCGCTGGTGAACAGAATGGCGGCCAGATCCTCTTCCCCGGCCTCCTTCCGCTGTTGTTTCCTTCCGGCTTTCTTGGTGAAAATATAGTCGTCATGTCCCGTCTCGAGGGAAATCTTCTGCTCAAGACCGACTTTGCCGTCGGTATCGATCGCATCGATCCTTTCGGCATCCACGAACAAAATCTTCACCCCAGCGAATTTCATGAGGAAATCTATTTCCCCATTGGTCAATTGGTAATCGAGCGGAACCACCACCGCTCCCGCATAGAGGATCGCCAAATAGGCGACTGCCCACTCCGGGCTATTCTTGCCAGTCACCGCCACCTTCGAATCGGGTCCCACACCCGATTCCACGAGGTAATCGGCCAGCTGCAACACCTTTTCGTGTACCTCTGAATAAGTAAGTGTCAGTTCCTTGGGGGAAAACGCGGTGAAACACCGGTTTTCGGGATATCGCTTGCAGGTGATATCGAACATCTGAGGGATTGTGGGCCACTCACCCGAAAATTCCGTGCCTTTGAACTCTGCTAAGAAATCCCATGGGTTGCCCTGTCTATTCTTGGACTGCGCCATAACTCCTCCTCCATGAGCCTCCCCCATTTGGGTAGGTATGGTTATCTACCTTATGATACGACCTAGATCGAGGAAACACAAGTGGAGAAAACGACAAAGTGTCGCATTACGTCAATGTGTAAACAAAATATATACCCGATCCCATCGCCATCGGACAAAGGGGAATCATTGACCAAAGCAAAACCCTGCAGTAGAGTTGACTCCATGAAATTCAGCGATTTTGACCAGTTTTGCACCTACCTCGAATCTTTCATAAACCTCGAGAAGAAGAACAGTGGGTACTCGGTGAGACTCTATAGATTGGACCGGATGAGGGCCTTGTTGGACCATATCGGAAATCCACAACACGATTTCAAATCGATTCATGTCGCCGGCTCGAAAGGAAAAGGATCAACTGCCATATTCCTGGCCAATGGACTGTGCGCATTGGGATTCGAATGTGGACTCTACACCTCCCCACACCTCTCCGACTATCGTGAACGATTCACTCTCGCAGGCAGCTACTTTCCCGAAGACCGGCTCGTTGAAGCGGCCAACGAATTGACATCCAGGCTTGAAGGTTTCACCTTTATCGACGAATGGGGAACCGCCAATCCCACCGCATTCGAACTCTACACCGCGTTCGCCTATCTTTTGTTCTCCATGGCAGGCTGTGCTTGGGCCGTGATAGAAACTGGACTCGGTGGAAGGTTGGATGCCACCAACACCATCATTCCCGAAGCATCGGTACTCACCCCCATAGAATTGGAGCATACCGCCATACTCGGCCATACGATCGGTCTCATAGCGACTGAAAAATCAAAAATCATCAAGCCGCACATACCGGTGTTCATGTCCAGGCAAAAAGAGGAGGCGAGGAAGGTCTTCGTGGAAGAAGCCTGTCTGCAACAGAGCCGACTCTATGATCTGGAGGTGGAGGTGGAGGCCCTCTCCTCAAAGACCAGGGAAGAGGGAGAGCTGGTGAACATCGAATGGACCCGAGGCGACAGCACCAGGCTCTGCCTATCGATGAGGGGGGAAGTGCAAGCCGAGAACTGTGCCTTGGCACTGCTTGTATTGAAGACCCTCGGACTCTATCGCAAGGGAGAGACGGAACGTGCGATGGAAGGGGCCAAACTACCGGGACGTATGGAGATCATCGCTTTCCGACCAGCTGTTGTGATCGACGGGGCACATACGGTGGAAAGCCTGCGGCATCTGCTCAATTCATTCAGCCAACTCTACGGATCGGAAGGGAATACGGTGATCTATGGGGTCTTGGAGGACAAGGACCACCTCCATATGACACGATTGCTCCTTCCCCTTTTCGATCGGATCATCGTATCACGACCCGGAACCTTCAAGAAGAGTGATCCAGAAGCACTCTTTCTTTTGTTGCAACAGGAAATTGCCCAGATGCGCAATCCCCCCAGGGTATACCTGGAAAAGGATGCCGACAAAGCGTTGGAACTGGCATTGGAAACCACCGGTACTTCCCATGCGATACTCTGCACCGGATCCTTCTACATGGGTGGAGAGATCAGCCGGGCCCACAAGAGGTTGCGAAGTCTGAAGGAGGTCGCCTCATGTCCATGAACTGGCGTGAGATCGCTCTGGTGCTGCAGGAATTGCCACTCGAAGGAAGTTTGATCCAGAGGGTCCACCAGATAGGATTCCATGCCCTCGTCTGGGAATTGCACCACCCCAAGACAGGAGCATGGCAACTGTATGTGGAAGTCGGCACACCCGATGCGAGACTCCATCGTCTCACCGGTCCTGTGAAGGAACAGAGGAAAAGGAAGACCCGTACACTGCAGCGATTCATCCAATATATCCGGGCGCATGTCGAGGGTGGACGAATCCTTTCGGTATCGCAAGCTGCCAAAGACCGTCTTGTACTACTTGAGATCGTCCACGGTTCCACCAAATTGCATCTCCTGCTTCGGTTCTATAGCGGTCCTGGAGCGAATGTGATCATATGTGACGACCGGATGATGATCAAGGAGTTGTTGTTCAGACGGCCGGGAAGGAAGGAGATCGCGGGAGAACCGTTCATCATGCCGGCCGCTGTCGAATCGGATAAGGATGACGACAGGTTTCCCGTACGACCATATCCTGCCGACATGGAATTCAACCGCTATCTCGAAATGTACTATGCAAAAACCAAGGAAGAGACACTACAGGAGCTCTTGTCGAAGGTTGAAGTCCTACGTGACAAACGGATCGGGGAGTTGCGTTCCCAGCTGGAGCAGTTGGAGCTCCGCTGTCGGAAAACCTCCGGATTCGAAAGTTATCGTATCAGCGGAGATATCCTTTCGGCGTCGGTACATCTGGTGAAACCTGGATCACGATGGGTCGAAGTTCCCGATTATTCCTCCCCTGAGGAAAATTCCACCGCCACCATCGCATTGGACCCCACACTCTCACCTGGTGGGAATATCGCAGCATACTATGAAAAGTACAGGAAAGGCAGGACCAGCTGGGAACATGCCGATGCACAACGGCGTGAAATCGAAGGACAACTTGAGCAGACCAAAGCGTATTTCGATCACTTGCTCAACAGCAACGACATCACCATATTGCGTCAGGCGGTGCAACCAGCACAATCCGAAACGGGAGGAGGCAAGGCCGATCCCTTCGCCAATGCCCCGGGACTCCGGTTCACCTCCTCGCTGTTCACCATATTGGTGGGACGCAACTCCAAGGAGAACGACACTTTGTTGAGAAAATGGGCAAGGGGAAACGATTGGTGGCTCCATACCCGCGACGTACCCGGAGGATATGTGATCATCAAGACGATACCGGGAAAGACCATTCCGTTGGATACGATACTTGATGCGGGCAATCTGGCGATACTCTATTCCAAAGCAAAGGAGGCCCGCAAGGCGGACCTTTACTATACCCAAGTGAAATACCTCAAGCGACCGAAAGGTGGCAAACAGGGCCTGGTGTTGCCCACACAAGAGAAGAACCTCACCATGGAATTGGATGATGGGCGAATTGAACGACTGTTTTCCCAACACACCTCAGGAGATGAAGCATGGAAGATTTGAAGGTGATACAGATCAAGGATACAACCCAAACGACGACACTCATACGGGTGGGAGAGGCCTCGGGAGACCTCCCACGCCACTTGATGAGCGGAGAGAAGGAGTGTGGATATCTTGTGCAGGGTCGGAAGATCGAACCTTGGTACTGGAATTCCATCAAGGACAAGGAAGGGTTCAGACACATCGAACTCGCCTATTTGCCGCTGCTTCCGTTCACCGAAATCAGTCGGTCGCTACGGAAGGATGCACTTGTCCGTCTCACCGAATTGGCCCGGGCCTTCATGCTGCTCCCTTCGGGATTTCTCCGTCCATCGGCGGGAATGGTGGAGACATGGCGAGTGTTCTTCCTCTCCGACGGAGGGGTGCTCATTCTTCCTGAACAACTTTCCCAGATCATCCTCCATTCTGTGTCGGAAGAGGCGATGGAACTACATGTGAAGCGGTATGGGAGACCGAACATGGAGTACCCATTCGGTCTCTGCCACCAATTCACCCAATTCCTTTACCTTGCCGCCACAGGATTCGCACCGTACCAACCGAAGGACGTGCGGGAGGACAGATTTCGCCATATCCCCCTCTCACTCATCCCCACCCATCTGGACCAGTCGGTTTCGAATTGGATCGATGCGACTCTTGCCATGGAAAGCCGGCGCCAGAGGGAAACGGTATCGGCAGCCTACAGTGCGGAGGACAATCTCGCATGGTGGCTCGAACAGACGAAGGATTTCACGTGGACACCCTCGGCAGGCATTCCCCACTTGGATGATGCAGGGACCTCGGTGAAGGAATTCCTCGACCAACAGAAGAAGCGGGCCGACAGAAGAAGATTCTGGAGAAAACGCGGCGCACTGGTGGCGAGTATCGCTCTTGCGGGAATACTTGCGATTTCCATTGTTGGGAATGTGGTGGCCGAAGCGTTGCGTCCTCCCTACACCGCCGGCATGTCGGCTCCCGAAGTGATAGAAGAGTTCCATTCGGCGCAGAACGAGCTGGATCTCAGCAAAATGGGGGCAAGCTTTGCCCGTGGAGTGGAAAACCCCTATGAGATGGAAGTCTCCAGCCTATTCGTGAACTCGAAGGTGAGACAAGCCTATGAGAGCTTCGATTCGGTGATACGTGCCGATCGATGGATTGGGGAAGGTCGACCCCCGATCCCCGAATCGGCGATCATCTACGGTGTGGTCGATCTTCAGATCACCGAACTTGATGGGAACCGCTACCGAGCCGATTATCGCATGCTGTTTCCCGCTGAACGGGAACCGGAAGCCCATGCTGCTTTCATCAATGTCGTTGAGCGCAGTACCGAATTCCTGCTGGAAAACTCCAAAGGCTATTGGCGAATCAAGGAAATCAAGGACTTGCGATCGAATATTGTGGATACATTGCGGGTGGAGACGATCGGTCGTTCAGGAAACCAGGGTACCGAGTAGACGACTGATCGCATCCCGATCATCGGGATGGGTCCAATGTACATTCGGGAGGCTCTTGAAGAAGGTCATCTGTCGTTTCGCATAGAGCCTGCTGTTGCGTACGATCAGATGAGCGATATCCTCCCTGCCCATCGAAGGATGTGCTTGCGCAATGAAGAACTCCTTGTATCCGATCCCCTGCATACCGGGCCAATTTTCGGTGGCCCCCATTTCCAAGAGTGAGTCGAACTCTTCCTGCAACCCTTGGTCGAACATCTGATCCACTCTAAGGGTTATCCGCCGGTCGAGTTCGGTCTTTTCGCGCTGCAAACCGATGATGAGCGGATCCATTCCATTGCGGGCCTTGTCGGGAACCTTGAAACTGGATAGCGGTCTGCCGGAATCCTCATACACCTCAAGTGCACGGGTAATCCGATAGCCATCGGCAGGATGGATCTTTTCGGCTGATTTGGGATCGATCTCCGCCAATCTCGCATGGCACCAATCCAAACCCTTCTCTTCAGCGAGCAGCGCGATCCGCTTGCGAATGACCGGATCACTCTTCGGTGATTCGGGCAGTCCGAAGTAGAAGTGTTTGAAATAGTAGGCTGTGCCGCCGCAGATGACGGGTATCTTTCCCCGTTCACGGATGAGATCGCAGGCCTGGTCGGCCGTATTCACGAATTCACCGACCGAAAAGGATTCCCAAGGATCCTTGATGTCTATCAGATGATGGGGGATGCGCGCCAAAAGATCGGATTCAGGCTTGGCCGAACCGATATCAAGATGGCGATAGATCTGTTTGGAATCGGCGTTCACCACTTCGTAGCCGCTTGCGAACAGTTGTTCAAGCAGTGCGGTCTTCCCTACTCCGGTGGGGCCGAAAAGGAAAATCGGTCGGCTACTCCCTTTCGTCAACGGAATATTCGACATCCTCCGACAACACCTTTTCAAGTACAGTGGAAACTACTTTGCCGTTGTTGTTCTCAATCTCCTCGTCCCCATTGGCTGCCAGGACATTCGAGAGACTGATGGCTACGCAGGTCATTTCATAGACATTGTTTTCTTTATCGACAAGTACATCTAACGGAATGCTCAAAGCGGTTCTCCTTCGAACGATATGATATCAATCGCAACTTCATCATAATAGAATATTTCACCCTCTTTGCCTAGAGGGAGAGATGGTATACCACAATGGTTGCAAAATTGTGTCGTACGAAAATAATTGTTGACAATCACAACAGCGCATGCCCGTCTTCCGTCGAAGTACTATGAAAGTTCCGGAGTATTGTAACAGCCTTGTGATCTAGCTGTTTCCTCTCCCAACGCAAAACCTTCAATCTGGATACAAATCTTGCAGAAAACCA